>Ga0326727_10004415_pt1 | contig 42346 bp, 36 predicted proteins | sample MB2enrmetagenome_FD_207643 | JGI IMG/M metagenome (GOLD analysis project Ga0326727, IMG submission 207643) | Lab enriched peat soil microbial communities from McLean, Ithaca, NY, United States - MB29MY | ecosystem: Environmental > Terrestrial > Soil > Wetlands > Peat | place: USA: New York...
CCCGTCGCAAGCCACACCCAGAAGATCATCGTTAAGCCGTGTGCCGGAAAACGGCACGCACGGTTTGAAAGGGGATATTAGAAACGGGCTGGCGTAAGCCAGAACCGCGCTAAAATTCTACCAATGGCTGATGAAAAATACGTTCCAATTAGCGTTTTCGTCGCAGCGGTGAAGATGTTGCTGATCCAGAATTTTGAACTCGGGATTGGCTCTTCGACGCCCCTGGGACGGTCCAGCCCTGCGGGGTAACGACCTCCCCAACATGGCATGCAGAAGCCTGCGCACCGCGGGTCTATCGTCCAAAGGCGCAGGGCGTCAAGAGCGCAACCACAATTCCGGCCACGCGAATTGAGTTCATAGCTACTGGTTCCCCGGCTGCCTGAACGGTCAACCTGCTCTGTCGCAGTCTATACCCTACCCGCTTGTTCTGCCGCATAGCAGCGTTGGCAGCATCGATGCCAAGGGCAGTATTTGAATTGGGAGCTGCGTATCTGCCATGACGATCTATGCCGATCGACGGGCTGTTCGGAACGTATGTATACGTGTTCCACCTCTGCGGACTTGTCAGGTGGTATGTCGTGAAAACCTTGGAGCTCGCAACCGTGAGTCTCCCCATTGCCACGCAGAAACACCTCGCTCCGAAGTAATCGCGCCCCTCAGACCGCCTTGCCCAGCTCCACGTTGCTCAACGTGACGATGGCTCCGGGCGCCACCAGCACTTCGAGGTTTGCGCCCGCCGCAACCGGGCTCGGCTCTACCGAGTTCTCGGCGCGCGGGCTGGCCGTCTCCAGGTACCGGAACGCCGCGCCCGGCCACTTCACCGCAACCTTCAGCGTGGCCGTCGAGCGATTCAGCAGCACCAGCGTCCTCTCGCCGTTGGCGCCGCTGAACGCCGTCGCCAGAAGCCCGGTGGCCGAACTGGCCGCGCCAACCCGCTGCATGCCGGCCCGCACGCGGCGCGTGTAAGCCCCGAAAATCCGCAACTGGTGGCTGGATGCAACCGGCTTCAGCCCATGCTCCGGATCGGGCGCCAGCAGGGTGCGCGTCCATCCGTAAGATGGCTGCACCACGTTGAGCAGCGTCCAACAATACATCACCGCGCAGGCGTGCAACTGCGTCAGCACCTTGTGATAGAGCTGTCCCATCGCCAGCGCCACCCGGTAAGCGCGTGTCTGAAACTCCCCGTTGTTGACGCACAGTTCCACGGCCATGAACGGCTTGTCCGGGGCGGCTTCGCGGAACTGCGCCAGGCGCGCATCGAAGCCGTCGGGATCGTGAAAGAAGCCCTGGTAGTCGTAAAGGTTCGAGGTGGAGTAGTCGATGGTCTTCCACACCGCGGGGTCCTGCCGGAAGGCCTTGGCGGCGGCGATGCCGCCGGTCAGCATCGAGGCGTTGTGCATGTGTATCTTGGTGGCCGCGAATCCGGCTGCATCCAGCCCCTGGCGTAGCGCCGGCGCCATCTTCCGCCAGTTCTCCGGCGATTGCGTCACTTCGTTCTGAATGCCCACGATCTCCGGCGCGTGCCCCAGCTTGTCCCGCGAAACCTGGCAATACCGCACCATGGCCTTCACATAGGGCTCGATCTCGGGAGCGTCCGTCAGTTTGCCCGCGGCGTCGCGCGCGCGGGCCCACGGGGGCAGTTCCCAGAACTCGAAGATCACCTGGCCGCCCATGCGCCGCACCCGCCGCATGTATTCGAAATCGCTGGTCTCGCAGTTGGGAAAGTTGTCGCCATAGTAATGCGGCGCGGCATCCTCCGGCCGGTCCCAGTTGGTCATCTCCGGGTTGAGCATGGCGCCGGTGGGATATTCGCGATGCAGCAGCAGGTTGTACTCCGCCAGTATCCGCCACCAGTCCCGCTGGCCCTCCGGGCTCAACTCGGCGAAGGCGGGAGGCGTGGTGGTGCCGCCCCAGCCCAGCATTTTCTGGAAGCGCGCCGCGTCGTCCACGTCCACCGTGGCCGCTTCCACCGCCGGCGGAAGCAGCCTTCCGCGCACCGCTCCATCCCCGCCCGCCATGGCCAGTTGGTGACGGTTCACGTCCAGGGCCGGGCGGGATGAAAGCGCCTCCTTGCCGTTCAACAGGACCCGCACCGTCAGTCGGTGATCGGCCACCACGGTGATGGCTTCCAGGTTGCCGCCATACTCGACGGTGGATTCCTCCCACAGGCCCTCCGGATGCCGGCCCCCGCGCGGCTGCACGGGCGGCACCTTGCTCAACCCCGGCGAGTCGTAGTACCGCACCGCCAGCCGCGCCTTGCCGCCGCCCACTTCCACCGTGAAGCCTCCCGATGGACCGGTGAAGATCCATCGCAACTGGGACTTCGCGCCGCTCCAGTCGTCGATCTCGATCGAGCGCTCAAACAGCGCGGGCAGCCATTCGGCGAAGTACTTTCGCGGCGGGCCCGGTACGGTCCACTTGGTTCGCGGCGACGGCGCGCCGGGCAGGTCGAAACGGTCGCCGCCGCCCGCGGATCGCTTCCACTGGGGCAGATCCACTTTGGCCGGGGCGGCCGGGCCTGGCTCCTGCGCCGCCAGTGCCGATGCCGAGAGCACCACTCCCGAAAATGCGCGCCGCGATAGCTTATCCATCGAACCTCCTGCCCCACCCACCGGCGCGCCCGATCCCGCCGGAGCGGACTACGCGCCTCTGCGATTATACGATCTTCACGGGCGCAGCGAAGCCGGGTGCGCGGCCGTCAAAACCCGCCCGTCCGCCCGCATGGCGGCGGTTCCGGTAGAATCTACTTTCGGGGCCGTGTGGACTTCGACCTGTTTCGTTTTCTCCTGGTCGCGTCGCTGATCGCCGTGAACGCTTTTTTCGCGGGTGCCGAGGTGTCCCTGCTGTCGGTGAGACATTCGCGGCTGCGCCAGATGGCGGAAGAAGGGTCGGCGGGCGCGCAGGCCGCGCTCAACCTGCTTTCCAATCCCGGTAGGCTCCTCTCGGTGACGCAGGTCGGCGTGACCCTGGCCAGCCTCGGGCTGGGTTGGGCCGGAGAGGACGCGCTCTACCGGACCCTGGTGGGACTGTTCCATCCGCCCGCCACGCCGCTCGCCGCCGAGCTGCTCCACGGCGCCGGCTTTGCGGTCTCGTTCCTCACCATCAGCTTCTTTCACGTAGTGCTCGGCGAAGTGGTGCCGAAGAGACTCGCCATCGCCAAAGCCGACAGGCTGGCGGCCCTGGTGGCGCCCGCGCTGCTGGTGTTCTATCGCTTGTCCATCGCCTTCGTGGTGGTTATCGAGCGTTCCGCCGGCGCCATCGCGCGCCTGCTGGGCGTGGGCGGATCGGCCAGCGGCGTGGGCCATTCGGCCGAGGAGCTCAAACTGATCGTGAGTTCCAGCCGCGGGCTTGGGTACCTGCCCGAAATCCAGGAGGAGATGATTCACCGGGTGCTCGATTTCGGCGTTCTGACGGTCCGCGAGATCATGGTGCCGCGCAACGACGTGATTTCAATCGAAGCCCACGCTTCGCTGGAGGACGTGCTGGCGGTCATGGCCCGGACGCAACACTCCCGTCTGCCGGTCTACGACGGGACGCCCCAGCGGGTCGTCGGCATCCTGCACCACAAGGATCTGCTTCCGGTCTGGCTGGAGCGGCTGCGCGCCAGCCGCGCCGGCAAATCCATGCGGCCGTTTCACATTTCCAGGCTCATCCGTCCGCACGTGGTGGTGCCCGAGACCAAGCCGCTTTCCCAGATGCTCGATGAATTCCGCCAGGGACATTCGCACATGGCCATGGTGGTGGACGAGTTCGGCACCATCGTGGGAATGCTCACGGTCGAGGATGTGCTGGAGCAACTGGTGGGACGGATCGAAGACGAACACGACGAAAAGATTCACCCGCTCCCCGTGGAAGCCGGCGAAGTGGACTTGGACGGCGCCACGCGCATTCGCGATCTGGACACCGAGCACGGGATTGAGATCCCCGCCGACGGGGGTTTCGAGACGCTGGCCGGCTTCCTGCTGTTCCGCCTGGGCGAGATCCCTCGCGCCGGCGCCACGGTGGATTTCGGCGGGCGCCGCTATACGGTCCTGGAGATGGAGCGCAAGCGCATCGCCCGCGTCCGCATCGAAAAACTGCGGCCCGGCAACTGACGAGGCTGTCCCCGCCGCGCGCCGCCCCGCGAACGGAGCGGGCGGGTTATGCTCAACCTAAGGGCCTATGACCCGGCACGAGAAAGCTCTGGCGGTTCTGACGGGCGCCGTGACCGCGTTGGCGCTGGCGCCGCCGGCGGCCGCTCAGGACGCCGCGGAGATCCTCAACCGCACGGCCGAAGCGTACCGGCAGATACGGACCTGGGACATCGAGCAGACCGTGGTGGTGGAGACCGCCGGAATTCCACCGTCGCGCACCGAGCGGCGGGAGCGGTACGCGGCTGTCGAGGGAAAACACCGGTGGGAACAAGACACTCGCATGAGCATCGCCGACGGCCGGTACGAGTGGACCTACTCCAGCCGGACGAACCAGTACACCCGCAGCGAGCAGGGGCCGGTGGGCGGAGGGCCGCTGCCGATGGGGTACTGGACGCCGGACGCCGAGAGAGTGGTGCGGGCCCGGCTGGCGGGGGAAGAAAACATCGTGGTGGACGGGGTTGCTGTACCCTGCTACGTGGTGGAGATCGAGCGCGGCCCGGCGCCCGGCAGTGCGCCGGGAAGCCCGCCGGAGCCCCCGGAAACACTGTGGATCGACAAGGTCCGCTACCTGGTGCTCGAGCGGCAGCGCCGCACTTCGCCGGTGTTCGCGCCGCAGCGCATCCGTACCACTACTTTGACAAGAATCCAGGTCAACGAACCGTTGCCGGATTCCGTGTTCACGTTTCTTCCGCCGGACGGATCGGCGTTGGAAACGCCCGCAAGTATCACGCCGCCGGCTGCCGCGGAGCCCGCCACGCCGGCGCGGAAGAAAAAGGGCCAACGATAAACCGGCGCGGCGGGGTGCGGCGACCGGCCCGCCGGCTCAGTACCGGGCGGCCATCTCGGCGAGCGGGATGGGCTGGTAATCCTTGGCGTGTCCGGCCTGGCCGAACTGCACCATGCGCTGCGCCACCACCTTCTTCATGGCTTCGCGGGCGGGCTTCAGGTAGCTGCGCGGATCGAATTCCTCGGGCTTCTCCGCGAAGACCTTGCGGATGGCGCCGGTGATGGCCAGGCGGCTGTCGGTGTCGACGTTGATCTTGCGCACGCCGTTCCGGATGCCGAGCTGGATCTCTTCGACCGGCACGCCCCAGGTGGGCTTCAGCTTCCCGCCGTACTGGTTGATGATGTCCTGCAATTCCTTGGGAACGCTGGAAGAGCCGTGCATCACCAGGTGGGTGTTGGGCACGCGCTTGTGGATCTCGATGAGGCGCTCCATCTTGAGGGTTTCGCCGGTGGGTTTGCTGGTGAACTTATAGGCGCCGTGAGAGGTGCCGATGGCGATGGCCAGCGCATCCAGGCCGGTGGCCTTGACGAAGTCCTCCGCCTGGGCGGGATCGGTGAGGTGGCTGAGGCCGTCGAGGCCGGCGCCGTGGCCGTCTTCAATACCGCCCAGGCAGCCGATCTCGCCTTCCACGGTGATGCCCTTGGCGTGGGCCATGGCCACCACCTGGCGGGTGGCGTCCACGTTGTACTCGAACGACGACGGCGTCTTGCCGTCGGGCATCAGCGAACCGTCCATCATGACGCTGGTGAAGCCCATCTCGATGGCGCTCTTGCAGGTCTCCACGCTGTTGCCGTGATCGAGGTGGAGCACGGTGGGGATCTCGGGATAGAGTTCGACGGCGGCGAGCATGAGGTGATACAGGAACTTGTCCTGCGAATAGGAGCGAGCGCCCCGGCTGGCCTGGACGATCACCGGCGACTGCGTCTCGCGGGCCGCTTCCATGATGGCCTGGATCTGTTCCATGTTGTTAACGTTGAACGCGCCAACGCCATAGCCGCCCTTGGACGCTTCGTCCAGGACCTGCCGCATCGAGCATAGTGGCATATTGAGAGATTTCTCCTTAAAGAAATTCGAACGGAAGATTACAAGTGGGTCCGAACTTTCAACGTAGCATGCTTGCCCAAAAGGCGGCAAGACGCGGTACCTTAGTGACGAATGGCACTCCATCCGCTCGCCGGTCAGCCGCCCACGCCCGCCATGCTGGTCAACGTGGCCAGGCTTCTCACGGCATACTACACCGTCAAGCCCGACGTGGCCGAGCCGGCCCAATGCGTGAGCTTCGGCACTTCCGGGCACCGCGGTTCGCCGTTCGGCGCCTCGTTCAACGAGGACCACATCCTGGCCATCGCACAGGCTATCTGCGAATACCGCACTCACGCGGGCGCCGGTGGCCCGCTGTTTCTCGCCAAGGACACGCACGCGCTTTCGGAGCCGGCGTTCGCCACGGCGCTCGAAGTGCTTGCGGCCAACGGCGTCGAGGTCATGGTGGATGCGGACCTGGGATACACGCCGACGCCGGCGCTGTCCCACGCCATCCTGGGTTACAACCGGGGGCGCGCGGCGGGGCTGGCGGACGGAATCGTGATCACGCCGTCGCACAATCCGCCGGAAGACGGCGGGTTCAAGTACAATCCGCCGTCGGGCGGGCCGGCCGACACCACCGCCACGGAATGGATCGAGAACCGCGCCAACGCCCTGCTCGGCGCGGGCCTGAACGGAGTGCGGCGCGTGGGTTACGCGCGCGCGCTGGAGGGCGGGACCACGCACCGGCACGACTACGTGTCGAATTACGTGGGCGATCTCGGTTCGGTTGTGGATCTCGCCGCGGTGCGCCAGGCGGGTCTCAAACTGTGCGCCGACGCGCTGGGCGGCGCGGGCGTGGCCTACTGGGGGCGCATCGCCGAAAAGTATGGATTGAATCTGACCGTGGTCCACGACGAAGTGGACCCGGCCTTCCGCTTCATGCGCCTGGACTGGGACGGCAGGATCCGCATGGATTGCTCGTCGCCCTACGCCATGGCGGGCTTGATCGAGTGGAAGGACCGGTTCGACGTGGCCTTCGCCTGCGATACGGATCACGACCGGCACGGCGTGGTGACGCGCGGCGCCGGGCTGCTGAATCCGAACCACTACCTGGCGGTGGCGATCTGGTACCTGTTTCGCAACCGGCCGGGCTGGAGCGCGCAGGCCGGGGTGGGCAAGACGATGGTTTCGAGCAGCATGATCGACCGCGTGACGGCGGAGCTTGGACGAAAGCTGGTGGAGGTCCCGGTGGGGTTCAAGTGGTTCGTCGACGGGCTGCATTCCGGCACGCTGGGTTTTGGCGGAGAAGAAAGCGCGGGCGCGAGTTTTCTGCGGCGCGACGGCACGGTCTGGACCACCGACAAGGACGGCCCCATCATGGGGCTGCTGGCGGCCGAAATGACGGCGCGAACCGGCCAGGACCCTGGGGAGATTTACCGCGGGCTCACGGAGCGGTTCGGCGCACCGGTGTACCAGCGCATCGACGCGCCCGCCACGCCGGAACAAAAAGCGCGGCTGCTGGCCTTGTCGCCGGAACAGGTCCCGCCCGGCGACCTGGCGGGCGATCCCATCGAGGCGGCCCTGACCGCTGCGCCATCGGGCGGCGCGCCGCTGGGAGGGCTCAAGGTTTCGACGCGGCGGGGATGGTTCGCCGCGCGGCCTTCGGGCACGGAGGACGTGTACAAGATCTACGCCGAGAGCTTCGCCGGAGAAGAGCATCTGCGGCTGATCCAGGACGAGGCGCAGCGGCTGATTGCGCGCGTGCTGGGGGAGTGAACCCACGTCAACCCCGCCAACCCGTCGCGTGTTACCTTTTGGAGGTGACTCTGAAGACGATTGCGGCCATTGCGATATTGGCGGCGGCGGCCCCGGCGCAGACTTACGAGATCGGCGCGGCGGTGGGCAACGGCAGCTACCATGACGGGACCATCACCACGTCGTCCGCCTCGGCGCAGGCCGGCATGGGCAACGCGATTGCGCCCAGCGTGGTGGCCTGCGACGACATGTACGAGCACGTTTCCGGCGAATTCCGCTACCTGTACCAGGGCGGGCAGCCGTTTGTTTCGCAGGGCGCGGTGAAGGGCGCCATGGCCGGCAGGTCGCACACCTTCGTCTACGACGGGCTGGTGCAGTTGCGCGGCCGCCAGCACCGCATCCGGCCCTATTTCGCCATCGGAGCCGGCGTGAAGGGCTACGTCACGCCGGGGCCGGCGCCCAGCCCGGAGCCGCTGCCGAAGGTTGCGGCGCTGCTGGCGAAGAGCCAATGGACGCTGGTGGGCAGTGTGGGCGCCGGGATCAAGGTGAAGGTTCAGGAGCACATCGTGCTGCGCTTCGACATCCGCGACTACGTGACGGAGTTTCCCAAGCGGCAGATTGCGCCGGCCGCGGGCGCCACGGTGTCCGGCCTGCTGCAACAGATCACGCCCATGGGCGGCGTGAGCCTGGTGTTTTGAGATTGGGCGGCCGGCTGTCGGCAGTTCGTAACCTCTCTGCAATTCCGTTGAAACACCGGCTGGCTACACTGCCAGCTTATGAACCATCGGACCTCCCTACTCAAGCTTGTTTTCACGGCGGCGCTGTTTGCCACCGCACTCTGGGCGCAGTACGAATCGGCCGAAGTACTCGGCACCGTTCACGACCCCGCCAACGCAGTCATCCCGGGCGCCAGCGTCACGATTATCAACCAGGAGACCGGCATCCAGTCAAAGGTAGCGACGGATGAAAAGGGGAATTTCGACTTTTTCAACGTGAAGGTGGGCCGCTACACCATCGTCGTGGAGCACGCCGGTTTCGCGAAGTACACCGACAAGGATGTGCTGGTGGATGTCAACGCGCGCCAGCGTGTCGAGGTGGCGATGCAGGTAGGGGCGGTGACCGAAACCGTGGATGTCACGGGAGCCGCCGCGCCGCTGGAGACCGATTCGAGCGAGCACGGCCAGGTCATCGACACGGCCCAGGTGGTGGAGTTGCCGCTGAACGGCCGCAATTACGCGGACCTGGCGCTGCTGTCGACCAATACCATCAAGTCGCCCATGTCGATTTCCTTTTCGCCGAGCGGCACGCCGCGCGAGGCCGCTTTCAACGTGAACGGCATGCGCAGCACGTACAACAATTTCCTGCTGGACGGCCAGGACAACAACTACTACGGCACCAGCAACCAGGGATATTCGTCGCAGGTGGTTCAGCCGTCGCCGGATGCCATCGCCGAGTTCAAGGTGATCACGACCAATTACAGCGCCGAGTACGGGCGCGTGGGCGGCGCGGTGGTGAATGCGGTCATGAAATCGGGAACCAATCAGTTCCACGGAACGGCTTACGAGTTTCTGCGAAATACCGATCTGAACGCGATCGGCTTTCAGTTCAGCCCGTCGGTGTTTTTGAAGCCGACGCTGCAGCGCAACCAGTTCGGCATTGTGCTGGGCGGACCGGCCGTCAAGAACAAGCTGTTCTGGTTCGCCGACTACGAAGGCTACCGGCAGTTGCAGCGGTACCTCAACTTCGATTCCATCCCCACCATGACCGACCGGGCGGGGATTCTCCCGGTGACCGTGGCGGATCCGCTGACGGGGCAGGTCTTCCAGGCGGGCACGCAGATTCCGGCCTCGGCCATGAATCCTCTGGCGGCCTATGCGTTGAGCAATCTGCCGCCGACCAACGCGGGCGGCACCAGCCGCTCGAATAACGACGAAGCGCTGCTGCTCATCCGCGATTACAGCGACAAGTTCGACGCCAAGCTGGACGGCCAGATCAACGCCAAGATGTCGGCTTTCCTGCGCTTCAGCCAGCGCAAGGACCTGCAATACTATCAGCCGGATCTTTCCGGGCCGGCCGGCGGCGACGGCAACGGATACATTCACGCCATCGATCAGAACTCGACCGCGGGCTACACCTGGACCGTCTCGCCGACCTCGCTGCTGGAGGCGCGCTTCGGCTTCACCCACGTGGTGGCCGGCAAGGCGCCGCCCTATCTTGGCGGTCCCAGCCTGCAATCCATGTTCGGCATGCAGGGATTGCCGACCACCCCGAATCTCACGGGTGGTCTGAACACGCAATCGATCAGCGGGTTCGCTACCGCCATGGGGCGCCAGACCAGCAATCCGCAGTTCCAGAATCCGACTAACTTCGGCCCCAAACTGAATTTCTCGAAGATCATCGGCCGGCACTCGCTGAAGATGGGTTACGAGCTGGCGGCTATCCGCACCGAAATCCTGGACGTCAACCCGCTGTACGGGCAGGACACCTACAACGGGCAATTCAGCAAGCCGACGTGCGCGGAACTGAACCAGGCGGCCGGTTGCACCTTTACAACCGATTCGACCAGTTACAACCTGGCCGACTTCATGTTCGGCTTGCCGAGCAGCGTGAACCTCGGGAACAATTTCGTTTCCAATCTGCGCCAGCAGGTCCACTCGCTGTACCTTCAGGACGACTGGCGCGCGACTTCCAGGCTCACCGTGAACGTTGGCCTGCGCTGGGAGTTCGCTACGCCGCTGGTGGACCGCGACAACAACTGGTCGGACTTCAATCCGGCCACCAACACCATGACCTTGGCCTCTTCCGGGAGTTGGTACAACCGCGCGCTGGTGAATCCCGATTACGCGGATTGGGGACCGCGGTTTGGTTTCGCTTATAACTTCACGCCCAAGATGGTGGTGCGCGGCGGATACGGCATCAGTTACGACTTCTTCAACCGCGTAGGCAGCGCCATCGAGGGCATCAACGCTCCCAAGGCGCTTTTCGGCGTTTTCACCCAGACGATGCCCGCAGGCGGGCCGGTTCCTTCCACCTTCCTTACGACCGTGAACAGCTTTACGTCGGGCATCGCCAATCCAGCTAACTTCAATCCGCTGGTCTCGAACGTCGACTACATCCCCAGCGACACGAAGTGGCCGTATATTCAAAACTGGTTCCTGTCCTTGCAGCGCGAGATCGTCAAAGACACCGTGATCGAGGTTTCCTACAACGGGAATCACAGCCTGCGGCTGCCCATTATCGCCGATTACAACCAGGCGGCGCCGAATCAACCGGGCGGGACCTTGACCTATCAGCAGCGCGCGCCTATCCCGGCCTACGGTCCGATAACCTGGGTCGACCCGGCCGGCGACAACCACTACAACGGGCTGTCGGCCCGGCTGGAGCATCGTTTCTCGGGCGGGCTGTACTTCCTGAATTCGTTCACCTGGGGCCTGGCGCTGGGCGATTCCGAGCAGGCGCTGGAGTATTACGCCGGTTACGTCGAGGCCAATCCGCAGAACATCCACGACCTTGCCGCGGAACGCGGCCCGTCCAGCTTCGACGCCAAGTTCAACAACGTCACCAGCGTCGTGTATGAGCTTCCGGTCGGCAAGGGACGCAAATACCTGTCGAAGATGAATCCGATACTGGACGGCGTAATCGGCGGGTGGGAACTGAACACCATCAACTCCACGCACACCGGGACGCCGCTGAACGTCTATTACACGCCGGCCGCCGCCTACGCGGTCAGCGGGCTTTCGAACGATTATCGCGGCGAACCGTTCCCGCGTCCCAGCGTCTCCGGCAGCGCCACCGGCCAGAGCACGTCGCAGATGATCAACACTTACTTCGCCGGCTTCACCTTCACCACTCCTACGTCCGCCAATCCGTATCCGTTCGGCGACCTCGGGCGCAATGCGTTCCGCGCGCCCGGCCTGGAGCAGTGGGACCTGTCGGTGGACAAGACCTTCAGCATCGGCGAGAAGGCCAGGCTGCAGTTCCGCTCGGAGTTCTTCAACCTGCCCAACCACACCAACTTTGCGATCCCCAACACTAACTACGGCAACTCATCGTTCGGCACCATCCGCAGCACTTATGCGCCGCGGCAGGTACAGTTCGCGCTGAAGGCGAGTTTCTAAGCCATCGCTACCAGTGCGTGAGCGACCCATCCGGGCGCTGGTAAACCTGGCGGTTGATGGGCGCCGTCACTTCGCCGATCTGTTGCACCAACTTCAGATTTAGCGTGACGCCCAATCCGGAGCGTTGGTTGGTGTAGAGCTTGCCGTGCTTGAAATCCAGGCACTCCGGCAGGTAATCGATCGGCCGTTCGCCGTAGTTATACTCCAGCAACACCGGGCCCGGGTAAGTGGCCAGGCAGTTAGCCAGCGCCGCGGTGGACACGGGGCCGGTGAAGTGGGGAACGATTCCAATGGCGTGCGTCTCGCAAAGCGCCGCTACCTTCATCATCTCGGTGATGCCGCCGACGTTGGGCAGCGTGGCGCGAATGTAGTCGATGTCGTGGTTCTCCACCAGCGGATTAAAATTCCAACGCTGGCCCCATTCCTCGCCCGCGGCCAGGGGGCAGGTGGTCATCTTCCGCAGTTTCGGAATGTCCTCCAGAAACTGCTCGTCGCGCGTCGGGTCTTCCACCAGGTAGGGCTCGTACTCTTCGATCAGGCGGCATAACCGAAGCGCGTCCGGAAAATCGAACTTCTGATGAAAGTCTATGCTCCAGTCGCCTTTGTCGCCCACGCCTTCGCGGATCTCTTGGCAGGCTTTGGCCACCTCGCGCACACGCTGGTGCGCATCGAAGACGTTGCCGCTAAGACCGATGCCCCCATCGATGCGGAAGACACGGTATCCAGCCGCCATCGTGGCCGCGGCCCGCTCCTTCAAACTTGTGCCCGCGCCGCCCAGTCCGCCGCTGCCGCCGGTGGGGTAACATTCCAGATAGTCGCGCTCAACGCCGTTCAATAACTGGTGCACGGGCGCATTGAAAGCCTTGCCCTTGATGTCCCACAGGGCCATATCGAGCGCTCCCAGCGCGTGGATTTTCTCCCTGCCGGGCGGGTAGAACCATTCCATGTACATCCGCTGCCAGAGGGTTTCGATCTGGAACGGGTTCCTGCCGATCAGGCTTCCAGCGCACTGCTCCAGCGTGTCTTTTGAGCCGCCTTCTCCGATGCCCGTGAGGCCGGCGTCGGTCTCCACCGTGCAGAGCATGTTGCTCTGGTTGAAAAGCCGGTTGAGGTTGGGAGGCTGATAAATCCGCACCCGCGTGATCTTAGCCTGAGGCAGCGCGGCCCTGGCGCGTGGCGGGCTTACGAGTGCGGCGGCCGGCGCCGCCGCCATCGACTTCAGAAACAGTCTTCGGTTCATGTCCGTATTACCTCCCGGCGTGGGCAGCCGCCGGCGCCGCAGGCTCCTCAGGCAAAAGCGATCTTGAACGTGACCGCGTGATCGGACGGTTTCTCGTCCGGCAGTTCGGTTTTGAGAGCCGCATCGTCCTGAGTCCACTTGAGCTTGCCTTTGTGGCCCAGTAACTCCACGTTGCGAATGCGGGGCACGCTGTTTTTGCCGCCCAGGGCGAGCGCGGGAATGGATGCCTCTTTACCCGGCCAGCCCATGACGAAGGCGTAAAGAACGCCGGCCCTGGTGGTGAAGCGGACATCTTCGGCGCTCAGATCCTTGCGGTTGTTCTCGTTGAACCGCTGGCCTGGGACGGCGGCGGATTTCGTGCCGGGACCGTCCCCGAAGATCTTCCACGGCCGCGTGCTGTAAATGCCTTCGCTGTTGACCGCCATCCATCGGGTGATCTCATCCAGGATCTTGAGTTCCTCGGAATCCAGCTCGCCGCTGTTGGGCAGGGGGAAGTTCAGCATCAGGTTGCCGTTGCGGCTGACGATGTCGCAGAGCAGGTCGATAACCCGCTTCGGCGACTTGTACACGATGCCCCGTTTGTAGTGCCAGGCGCCAATGCAGGTGTCGGTTTGCCATGGGTTGGCCAGGGCCTGGTCGGCGACCCCGCGCTCGATGTCGAAGACGCAGGTGCCGGTGTCGCAGTCGGTCTTTCCCTTGCTTGTATAGACAGCCTCCACCTTGCCGCCGTGCAGCTTCGCGCTCACGTTGTAGAGATGGGACACCAGATAGTAGCCGACCTCCGGGTAGACAATCGAACCATCGTTGTAGAGCAGGTCGGGTTGATGCTTGTCGATCAGGTCCTTGATGCGGGCGAAGTAGTGTTGCTTCCACGCCAGCGGCACCTGGCGCCGCATGGATACCTGGCCGTTGGTCTCCGGCTGCAGGAATTCCGGCGGGTAGTCGTGGTACAGATCGGCCCACTGCGGGTCCGCGCCATCGTAAGGGACGCCGGCCATGGGCCCGGTCTTGTCGCTGCCGTGAGAGACCGGCCACCAGTAGTAGCTGTACGCCAGGTGCTCGCTCACCGCGAACCGCAAGCCCTGCTTCCGCGCGGCTTGCTGCCATAGGCGGACGATGTTCTTCTTCGGTCCCATGGCGACGGAGTTCCACCTGGGCTGGTGCCTGGAATCCCAAAGGTCGAAGTTGTCGTGGTGAACGGCCATGCTCATGAAGTACTTTGCACCCGCCTTCTTGTAAAGCTGCATCAGGCGATCGGGATCGAACTTATCGGCCGTCCAGATTTTGCAGATATCCTTGTGGCCGAACTTCGACGGATGGCCGTAGTGCTCGACGTGATACTTATTCTGCTCGCTGCCCTGAATGTAGATGTTGCGCGCATACCAGTCGCCGTCCTCGGCGGCCGACTGCGGTCCCCAATGCGCCCAAATGCCGAATTTGGCGTCGCGGAACCACTCCGGAACCTGGTACGCCTTCAGCCCCTCGCTCGTCCCGTCGAACGGGCCCTTCTCGATCTCAGGAACGGCGTCCTGGGCCGGCGACTTGCGCGGGAGTAGGAGCGCGGGCGCGCCCGCTATGGCGGCGATCGCACTGCGTCTGCTGATGCTCATGAACTCATTACCTCCTGTACCTGCTATAACTGGAATCCGAGCCTTACAGCAAACTGTACCACCCTGAAAGCGGGCCGCGCGCGCTACATCGCGTGGTACTTGCCGCGCCGGTAGGCGCGCACCACCGAAAGCACGTCGAAGCCGTATTTGATGGGCCTCAAATGCGACTTCTCGCCGGCGTAGATGGTGGGAATCGCGACCTCGGCGATGCGCAGTCCCTTGACCTTCGCCAGCACGATCGCCTCCAGGTCGAAATCGAACGAGCCCGAGAGCTTCTCGAAGGGGATCGTCTCCATGGCTTTGCGCGAGTACGCCATGTAACCGCTGTGATATTCGGCGAGCTTCATGCCGAAGGCGCGGTTCTCGACCGCCGTGAGCGCTTTGTTGGCCACGTACTTGTAGAACGGCATCCCGCCGCGGAGCGCGCCGCCCGAAAGCATGCGCGACCCTTGCACCAGGTCGGCGGTGTCGCGGTCGAAGGGCTCTAGCAGGTCCGGAATCTTCTCGGGCGAGTACTGGCCGTCGGAGTGCAGCACGATTCCCACGCCGGCTCCCTGGGCGAGCGCGTAGCGCAGGAGCGTCTTCACCGCTTCGCCGTAGCCGCGGTTGCCGGAATGCCACAACAGCGCCAGGTTTGAGTATTCCGCTTGCAGGCGCACCAGGGCGGCGGCGGTGCCGTCGGTGCTGCCGTCGTCCACCACCACGTACCGGCCGATGCGCTCGCGGGCCTCGGCAGGCACCCGGGCGAAGACCTTCTCGATGGTCGCGCCGGCGTTGTAAGCCGGCATCAGGATGAAGACGTTTTCGATCATGGGGCGCTAGGCCCCCGCGCCGGCAGCCTGCCGCTTGCGGTACTCGTCGATGTGGTAGCGCATGGTGGCTTCGATGGTGTCGCGGACGCTCCATACCGGTTCCCATCCGAGCAGCCTGCGCGCCTTGGCGATGTCCGGAATGCGGCGGTCGCTATCGTCGTAGCCCTCGCCGTAAAACTGCTCGCCCGGCACGCTGACGATGGCCGGCAGCGGCGTGGCCGCGTCGCGATACTTCGCGGCGTAGATCTCGCGCATCGTCTCGGCCATCTGGCGGATGGAGATTTCGTTGTACGGCGATCCGACGTTGACGATCTGCCGGTCGCAAACGCCGCCGGGGTTGAGAACGATGCGGTAGGTGCACTCGATGGCGTCGTCGATGTAGGTGTAGCAGCGCCGGTTCACCCCGCCGTTTACCAGCTTCATGGGCTCGCCGGTGAAGAGCGCCTCCATGAAAAACGAGAACACCCGCGGGATGCCGTCCTTATCGTCCTGCGGCAGGAAATCGATCTTCGGTCCGATGAAGTTGAACGGGCGCACGATGGTATAGTTGAAGCCCTTCTCCAGGCCGTAGGCGTGCAGCACCCGTTCCAGCAACTGTTTGGCGCAGGAGTAGATCCAGCGGTGCTTCGAGACCGGCCCCAGGATGTACTCGCTCGAGTCCTCGGAAAACGTGGCGTGGATGGGATCTTCGGGATCGGCCAGGCGCGCGTTCTTCAGGCTGGCGGCGGTTCGCCCGTAGACCTCGCAGGTGGAGAACTGGATCAGGCGTTTGCCATGCCGGACGCACGCCTCGGCGATCTTCAGGTTCTCGATGAAGTTCAGGCGGAAGACTTCCAGGGGAATGCGGAGATAGAGCCCGGGGTTGGCGTAGGCGATCAGGTCGATCACCAAGTCCGCCTCGCGCGCCAGGCCATCCAGGTCCCAGCCGGGGTTGCGGATGTCCTGTTGCAGAAAGGTCAGGTTGGGATGGCCGAGGAACTCGGCGACCTTGTCGGAAGCCAGATCCACGGCGGTCACCGTGTGTCCTTCCTGAAGCAGGCGCCAAGTGAGGTGGGAGCCGATGAAGCCAGCGGCGCCCAAAGTGAGGATCTTCATGCGCAAAACCAGCCTAACATAATGCCGCATTTCCGTTTTGAACGGTTGCCGGGAACCTCTCGATGGCTTCCGGCGCTTGTATTCATGCGGGTTTCAACGCGATCGGGCCGCTCCGGAGGCCGGCGCCCGGCAGATCCGCGGCGCGGGAAGAACACGCAGCTTCCGCCGGCGGGAGTTGCGTGAGCGCGCGCAGTTATGCTACGTGGTTGACTTATGAGCTGTGCGACGGCAGTTCGGAGTTGCACATCCCTGGCAGTGCTGGTCCCCTGCTACAACGAAGCCGGCACCATCGCCGCGTGCGTGGAACAACTCCTGGAAGTGGAAGGCGTCAAAACCCTCCTGCTGATCGACGATGGCTCCCAGGACGGCAGTTCCGCGATCTGCGCGGCACTCGCTGCCCGGCATGCCCCTCGTGTCGAATCGCTGTTGCTGCCCCGGAATGTAGGGAAGAATGCCGCGATGAGGGCCGGCGCATCCGCCGTCTCGGAGGAATTCCTGATCGTTCTGGATGCCGACATGACCGTGGCGCCCGCGTCCGTCCGGTCGGTCCTCGGATCGCTTTCCGGCGGCGAGGCCGCTCCGTCCGCCGCGTCCGGGGAGCGGGACCGTCCCGCCGGCGTCGCGCTGCCGTCCGGCCCGGAACTGCGCGCCAATCCCCGCGTGTTTGTTTATGGATCGCGATTGCACGGCAACATGACGCGCGGCGCCATGTCCCCGGCGCACCGCCTGGGCAACCGGTTCTTCGCGGCATGGGTGTCGCTGCTGCTCAATCGCCAGGTAGGCGACGTGCTTTGCGGCCTCAAGGCCCTCCCCAGAGACGTGCTGTCGAACCTGCCTCCGAGCGCCTGCCGGTGGGGCGATTTCGATCTGTTCTTCGCCGCCGCCGACGCCGGCTTGCGTTTCGTGGAAATCCCCGTGGCCTTCGCCCCGCGCCGCGCCGGCCATTCCAAGATGCGCGCGTTCTCCGCCGGGCTGTACTTTGCCTATCTGTGCGCCGGCCGCAGTCTGCAAGCGCTCTTGCACACTATCCGCCGCAGGGCGCCGGCGGCGGCTTGATGCCGCGTGGACGGCGCACTCTGTCCCCGTGGTTTTCGCCCCGTCCGGGCACTCGCGCTTGGGCTGCGTGAGGAATTGAGGCCGACCGCGGCAGGCGCGGGACACCGTCGGTCGTGCGATATAAAAGTGGATTCCGCGGACCGTTGCGGGGCAGGTTGGACAGTCTGCCCCACAACGGCGCCCGGCCTTGCGCACGCGTATGCTCGGATTCATGCCGTTTTACTGGCGAATCGCCTACGCGCTTACTTCTGTGTCGCGCACCCGATACCGTTCTCGTTCAATGCCGCTTCGGCGGATACGAGCTATACTGGCACGTTCGGTGGGGAAAATCGAAAAGCGGCAGAGGTTGCGCGAAGCGTCACCCGCGGGCGCTACCGAAGGCCTGGCGGGCGGTCGAACGGGGCGGATGTGGCGGCATGGGTGGCGCCTCGTGGCGCTTGGGGGCCTGGTCCTGGCGGCCTACTCCAACTCCTTCCAGGGAGCCTTGGTGTTCGACAATGCCTCGGTGATCGGCGAGGATCCGCGGATCCGCGCGGCCGCGCCCGAGAACTTCGAGTCTATTCTGAAAGGACGGTATTGGTACGGCGAAGGCGCGCGCCCATCCACTTCGCCATGGTACCGGCCGTTCACCACTTTCACGTACCTGGTGAATTACACGGTTCTCGGCAATGGCCCGCGCCCGGCGGGCTATCACTGGGTCAATCTCGCGCTGCACCTGGTTGACGTGGCGCTGGTGTATGCGCTGGGCCTTTTGATTTTTGAAGCCTCCGCGCCGGCCTGGGCGCTGGCCGCGATTTGGGGATTGCATCCGCTGCTCACCGAAGCGGTCGCCAATATTGTGGGGCGCGCCGAACTGCTGGCTGCTCTCGGCGTGCTGGCGGGCTTATTGTGCCACGTGAAAGGCGCCTCCGCGGCGGGGTGGCGCAGGGGGGCGTGGCTGGCGGGTCTGGCGGCCGCCGGGGCGGTGGGGATATTTTCGAAAGAAAACGGCGCTGTCCTGCCGGGCATCATGCTGCTGTACGACCTGACCTGGCGGGAGCGCGCGCCCTGGCGCCGGCGGGCGATCGCCTATGCCGTCGCTGCGCTGCCCATCGCCCTCTATCTCTACTTGCGCAGCGGCGCGCACATCCACATGGTGGTCGAATTCACCGAGAATCCGCTGGTGAGCGCCGGTTTCTGGACGACCCGGCTCACGGCCATCAAGGTAATTGGCAAGTACCTGTGGCTGTTCGTCTGGCCGGTTCGCCTGTCGGCGGATTATACCTACAACACGGTGGAGTTGTTCGGCTGGCGGTTGTGGAATTGGGAGGATGCGCAGGCGCTCATCGCGCTCGCGATTTGCCTAACGGCCGCGCTGGTGGCCGTCCTGCTGGCCGTGCGCTGGCGCCGGACGGGGAAGCCGCCGCTCTTCTTTCTGGTTTTCTTCTTCGTGGCGATAGCGCCCGCTTCAAACTTCTTCATCCTCGGCGGGAGCACCATGGCCGAGCGGTTTATGTATCTGCCCTCGGTGGGCTTGGCCGGTTGCGTGGTGGCGGCCATCCTCGCGCTTGGCCGGCGGCGCTGGCTGGCGCGGCCGGCGGCGACGCGGGTGGCCTGGGCAGCGCTGGGAGTGGTGTGCCTGGCGTTTGGCGCGCGCTCCTACGCCCGCAATTTCGATTGGCAGGACGAGCGCAGTCTCTGGGCCAGCACCATCGCCGCAACACCGGGAAGCGTCCGGGCACACTACAGCCTGGGCCTGGCATTGGAGCGCGATCCGGACCGGATGCCGGAGGCGATTGCCGAGTACGAGACAGCCCTGCAAATCGAACCCGATTTCGCGGAAGCGCGCAACAACCTGGCGAACCTCCTGGCGCAGACGCCCGGCCGGCTGCCGGAGGCGATTGTCGAATACCAGGCGGCCCTGCGCATTCGACCCGATCTCGCGGCGACTCACTTCAACCTGGCCAACGCCCTGGCGCAGACGCCCGGCCGGCTGCCGGAGGCGATTGCAGAATACCAGGCGGCCCTGCGGATTCGACCCGATTACGCGGTGGCGCACGACGCCCTGGCTACCGCCCTGGCGCAGACGCCCGGCGGTTTGCCGGAGGCGATTGCCGAATACCAGGCGGCCTTGCGGATCGAACCCGATCGCGCGGCCCTTCACTACCACCTGGCCAACGCCCTGGTGCAGACGCCGGGCCGCCTGCCGGAGGCCATCGCCGAATACCAGGCGGCCCTGCGGAGCGAGCCCGATTTCCTGGAAGCGCACGTCAACCTGGCTGGCGCGTTGGCGCGGACGCCCGGCCGGCTGCCGGAGGCGATTGCCGAGTATGAAGCGGCCCTGCGGATCAGCCCCGATCCGCAGTTGCAGCAAGCCGTCGACCGGTTACGGGCATATATGACGGCGAAACACTGAAGCACTGCGCGGCGAAGACCATATGCCACACCAGATTCCCACCGGCATCCCGGCGCCCAGCCCCGACACCCTGCTGGCAGTCGCGGTACTGGCGGCCGGGCTGCTGGCGTCGCGCTTCCGGTGGGGATGGCTGGGCTGGTGGGAGCGCCCGCTGGCGCGTTTGGCGCGGCGCAGGGAACTCGCGATCCTGGCGGCTGCGATTGTTCCGCTGGTGCTGCGCGCGCTGCTGTTGCCGGTATTCCCCGCTCCCCAGCCGGGCGTCCACGACGAGTTCAGCTTCCTGCTGGCGGCGGACACTTTCGCGCACGGCCGCCTGGTGAATCCGCAGCATCCGTTCTGGGTGCATTTCGAAAGCATCCACACGCTGGCGCGGCCGGTGTACGCGAGCGCGTTTCCCATCGCGCCGGCGGCGGCGCTGGCCGTGGGCCAGGTGCTGTTCGGACACCCCTGGGCCGGCGTATGGCTGAGCGTCGCGCTCATGTGCGGCGCGATCTGCTGGATGCTGCAGGGCTGGCTGCCGCCGCGCTGGGCGCTGCTGGGCGCCTTGCTGGTGGCGCTGCGCATCGGCGTAGCGAGTTATTGGATGAACTCGTACTGGGGCGGAGCGGTGGCCGCGGCGGGCGGCGCGCTGGTGCTGGGGGCGCTGCCCAGAATCATGCGCGCGCCCGATTGGCGCCTGGCGCTCGGGATGGGCGCCGGCCTGGCCGTGCTGGCGAATAGCCGTCCGGTGGAGGGCGCGTTCTTCGGGCTGGGCGTAGCGGTGGTGCTGTTCCGGTGGATCCTGGGAAAACACGGCCCGGGCCGGACAGTGGCATGGCGCCGCATCGTGCTCCCTCTGGCGGCGTTTCTGGCTCTCGCGGGGACCGGCGTGGGCTACTACTTCGCGCGCGTCACCGGCAAGCCCTGGGTTGCACCCTACGTGCTGTACCGCAACACCATGACGATGGTGCCCCATTTCATCTGGCAGAAGCCTACCGCCGAACCGGTCTACAACAACCAGTTGATGCGACGCTTCTATGTGTACCGGGAGATGGCCAATTACCAGGAGGCGCGCCGTTCGCTGGCGGCCGACCTGGCGCGCAAGGCCGGAGTCTATTGGCGCTTCTACGCCGGGCCGTTGCTTACCATCCCGCTGCTGGCGCTGCCGTTCCTCTGGCGCAAGCGCGTGCTGCGCCAACTGGTTGTGATAGCCGCCGCCATCTCGCTCTCGCTGGTGGGGCAGGTCTGGCACAACGAGCACTATGCCGCGCCGGCCACGGGCCTCGCGATGCTGCTGGTCTTGCTCGGCATGCGTTCGCTGCGGCTTTGGAAATGGCGCGGGCGGCGCGTGGGCCTGTCGATCGTCCGCTGTCTGCCACCGGCGTGCGTGGCGCTGCTGGCGGTCGTGATCGTGGCTGGCCGCGCTTCCGGCAATGAACTGGAGCAGCGCAGTTGGCGCTGGCCGGCCCCCGGCAACCTGGCGCGGGCGCGCCTCCTAAGGCAGCTTGAAGCTTCCGGCGGCAGGCACCTGGTCTTCTTGAGATACTGGCTGTCTCACGACCCCGGTTACGAGTGGGTCTACAACCGCGCCGATATCGACGGTTCGCCGGTGGTGTGGGCCAGGGAGTTGGATCGCGGCAGCAATGCCGGGCTGATGGGCTACTTCGCCGGCCGGCGCGTGTGGCTGGTCGAGGCCGACGCCCCCGACTCGCGCCTGGTGCCCTACGCCGACGCGCCGCCGCAGCCCATGCCGTTCGTGCAACTGGGCGCGCCGGGGATCGCGGTGTTGCGCCGGGTGGACGAGGTGAGGCGCGGCGTGCTGGCCGAGGCCGGCGGGGAATCCGCGGCCGGGCGCACTTGCGACGCCTGGAACTTCCAGTTCACCGCCGCCACGGGCGTCGAGGGGCCGGATCCCACTAGCTGTTTCCCGGCCGGCGCGCGGAGCCAGCCTGTCAGTTTCGAGTACTGGTTTGAGTGGCTGCAGCGGCAAAGATAGGGTGGTAATGGTAAGGACTTCGGCCTTTAGGTGAAAGGCGGATTCTCGACCGGCAGCCCGATGGCGTAAAATAGAATCGTGGCGACGGCGGCGCGGGCATTTGCGGATAGCCGTGTTCTGACGATTGGCCACTCCCACCACGCGATGGACCATTTTCTGGACCTGCTCCGGCGTCACTCGGTGCAGGTCGTCGCCGATGTTCGGTCCCAACCGTATTCGAAGTATGCCTCTCAGTTCGACCATGAGCCGCTCACTGAGGCTTTGCGGAAAGCGGGGTTTAAGTACGTGTATATGGGGGCGGAATTGGGGGGCCGGCCTCGAGGAGATGCGTATTACGATGGCGACGGACGGGTCCTTTACGACAAGGTCGCCGCGTCGCCCGTGTTCCAGGTCGGATTGGCGCGTCTGAAAAAGGGGATTCAACTGCAGGTTGTGGCCCTGCTTTGCGCGGAGGAGGACCCTGCTGGATGCCATCGCCGGTTGTTGGTCAGCCGCGTTCTGGCCGACAGCGGAATCGCCGTGACGCACATTCGGGGCGATGGCCGCCTGCAGACCGAGAAAGAGCTGCAATCGGCCGAAACCCACGATCAACTGGGATTATTCGAGGAAATGGAAGCGGCACCTTGGAAGTCTACTCCATCGGTTTCACGAAAAAGACGGCAGAACAGTTCTTCGGCCTTCTGAAGCGCTCTGGCATCCGTCAACTGCTGGACGTCCGACTCAACAACGTTTCGCAACTCGCCGGGTTTACCAAGCGCGACGATTTGCGGTTCTTCGTCCGTGAGATCTGCGGCGCCGAATATCGGCACGAGCCGTTGCTCGCCCCCGACCGGGAGATTCTCGACCGCTACAAGAAAAAGAAGGGCTCGTGGGCCGAGTATGAACTGCGGTTCGTGGCCTTGATGAAAGAGCGGCGGATAGAAGAAAGGCTGGATACTTCCCTGTTCTCGATTCCCACGGCCCTGCTTTGCAGCGAACCTACCGCAGAGCACTGTCACCGGCGGCTGGTCCTGGAATATTTGGGTGAGAAGTGGGGGGATCTCCAGGTACTCCACCTGTAAGAGACGTCGTGCCATCTTTTGATCTCATCTGCCTGGCGAACTCCTACAAGTACAGTCGGCGATGCGTGGCCGGTCTGCGCGCGGATGGAGGCGGCTGGGTCCGCCCGGTCAGCGGCCGGGAGCGGGGCGAACTCGACTATCACCAGTTCTGCTACCCGGACCGGTCGGAGCCTCGGGTGCTCGATGTGATTCGCGTCGGATTGGTGGAACCGCGCCCTCTGCCGCACCATCCGGAGAACTGGCTGATCGACGGCTCTGAATGGAAACCGGTGCAGCGTCCGGCATCCAGGGAATACTACGCCGGGGTGATGGCTGGCGCGCTGTCGTGGAACCCGTTGCTTTTTGGCGACTCCGAAAGCCGCGTGCCGGAAGAACAATTCCAGAGGCAGGTGGCACGAGAATCGCTGGTACTCGTGCAACCCAGTCATGTTGGCTGGCATCGGGAACCGGAGGGCCAGAGCGGTCGAAACCCGGCGCGAGTGAGATTCCGTTTCCAGCAGGTCGAGTACGACCTCCCGCTCACCGATCCCGCGCACAGGCAGTTGCTGGTAATGCAGCCTCCAGGCAGCCACTCGGCCCTCGATCTATACATACCGCAAGATCGTAAACTCCTCCTCACGATCAGTCTGAGTGAACCGTTCAGCGGATTCTGCTACAAGCTGGTGGCGGCCGTAGTGGTGTTGCCGCAAGCTTGGGATCCATTCTTCTGAACCAAGCCGTGCGCCGTTCGCCAGTCTGCTACCATCTCATCCATGCCACGCCGGACCATCCTGATTCTCCTGCTACTCGCGGTTTTTCTGGCGGCTCGCGAGCCGGTCCGCGCCCGTCACGGAATGGTGGTGGCGCAGGAGCCGCTGGCGGCAGACGCGGGACTCGCCGTGCTTCGCAAGGGCGGCAACGCGGTGGATGCCGCGGTCGCCATCGGATTCGCCCTGGCGGTCACGCACCCGGCCGCCGGCAACCTGGGCGGCGGCGGCTTCATGCTGGTCCGGCTGGCGGACGGGCGAACCACGTTTTTCGATTTCCGCGAGCGCGCTCCGGCCATGGCTACCCGCGATATGTACCTGGACGCCGGCGGGAAGGTAACTCGCGATAGCGTGGAAGGCTGGCGCGCCTCGGGCGTTCCAGGCACCGTGCGGGGGCTGCAGCTTGCCCACTCGAAATTCGGCCGCGCCAGGTGGGCCGACGATGTCGCTCCGGCCATCGAACTGGCGTCCCAGGGATTCGAAGTCTCTTACCAGCTCGCCGAATCGCTGCGCCAATCGGGCAATCTCTCGCGGTACCCTGAGTCGGAACGCATCTTTCAGAAGGGCGGGAGTTTCTACCAGGCCGGCGACCGGCTGGTGCAGCCCGAGTTGGCTGCCACCTTGCAGCGCATCGCGGCGACCGGCGGCTCCGATTTCTATGAGGGCCGGACGGCGCGCACCCTGGCGGCGGAAATGGCCCGGAACGGCGGGCGGATTACGCTCGCCGATCTCAAAAACTACGCCGCTGTGGAGCGCCCGCCGCTAACCGGTAAATATCGCGGCGCTTACGAAATCGTCACCGCGCCCCCGCCCAGCTCGGGCGGCATCGGGCTGTTGCAAATGTTGGGGATGCTGGAAGGCACCGGATACGAAAAGACCGGCGCGGGTTCGGCCGCGACTTACCATTACCTGGCCGAAGCCATGCGCCGCTTCTTCGCCGACCGCAGCGAGTACTTGGGCGACCCCGATTTCGTCAAGGTCCCCGTGGCGGGCATGCTGGACCCCGCCTACCTCGCCCGGCTGCGGGCGGGCATCGATCCCCTCCGCGCCACGCCCAGCAGCCAGGTCCGGCCCGGGCAACCCGACGGCGCCGGGAGCCTGGAAACCACGCATTACAACGTGGTGGACGCCGAGGGAAACGCGGTTGCGGTCACCTACACCCTGAACGGAGGCTATGGCAGCGGGGTGACGGCGCCCGGCCTGGGCTTCCTGCTGAACAACGAGATGGACGATTTCGCCGCCAGGCCCGGCGAGCCCAACATGTTCGGGCTGGTGCAGGGCGAGCGCAACGCGATCCAACCCGGCAAGCGGCCGCTATCATGCATGACGCCCACCATGGTGCTGCGCGACGGCAAGCTGTTCCTGGTGCTGGGCGCGCCCGGCGGGGCGTACATCCCGTCCGCGGTGACCCAGGCGATCCTCAACGTCATCGATTTCCAGATGAATCCGCAGGACGCCGTGGATGCGCCGCGCATCCATCACCAATGGCTGCCCGACACGCTGCGCTGCGAGAAGGGTATCTCGCCCGACACGGTGGCGCTGCTGCGGGCCCGCGGTTACGACGTGGACTACTCGCCCGCGGTGGTTCTGGCGCAAGTCGAAGCGATTCTGGCCGATGGCGAGTGGCTGGAAGGCGCGAGCGATGGGCGCGGCTTCGGGAAGGCCGCGGGGTATTAGGACCGCCCCGGCCGGCCGCCCTCAATCCCCGTCCCGGTGCGGCGCGTATCCCGTGCCGCCTTCCTCGTCTTCCGGGGCGAGTTCGGTAAGGTCCACCACATCCTCTTCGGCGGCCTGTGGGTCGGGTTGTTTCTTCTTCCTTTGGCCGGGGCGGTCGTCCGCGTGTTGGCGCTCCAGCGGATCGTGGGAAGGAATCGAGCCGACGCGAAAATCGTCCATGGTCGCGCTCCTTGGTTGAGTTGTAGGCCAAACGGCGCCCAAAGTCAACGGGTACTGGCCAAAGAGGGCTATTCCTGAAACTTTAAGGCCTTACTACCGTCTAATCGTGCAGGAGGTAAGGGCTATGAGCAACGCGGCGGATCGTATGAAACTGTGCGAAGCAGTGCTGGCCCTGATCGAGCAAAGGCGCGCTGAAACGGGCGACGAGACCCTGGGCGCCGCCATCGAGCGGGTGGTCCTCGACATGCAATTCCAGGAACTGGAAGCGGACATCCTGGAAGATCCCGGCGCTATCGAGCCGTGGTTGATCCGCCGGCGCCGCGAGAACCTATAGCCCGGCGCGAGCCGCGTTCCCCAGGCCGACGATTGGGTGGCTATCGATACCCGGGTTACAATATAGGGACCATGCAAGGAAACCCTAAAGTCATAGCCGAACTGAACGCCGCCCTCAAAGAGGAATTGACGGCCATCAGCCAGTATTTCATCCACTCCGAGATGTGCGAGAGCTGGAAGTACGACAAACTCGGGGACCGCATCAAGAAACTGTCCATCGAAGAAATGAAACACGCCGAAGCGCTGATCGAGCGCATCCTGTTCCTGGATGGGACGCCCAACCTGACCGAGCCGCTGACTCTCAGCGTGGGACAGAACGTAAGAGATCAACTGGCCGGCGATTTGAAACTGGAGTTAGGCGCGGTGGCGATGTACAACAACGCCATCAAGGCAGCCTCCGAAGCGGGGGACAACGCATCCCGCCTGCTGTTCGAGGCCCTGCTGAAAGACGAAGAGGGACACGCCGACTGGCTTGAGGCCCAACTCCACCAGATTCAGGAACTGGGATACGAGCGGTATCTGAGCCAGCAGATCCGCGAAGAGAAATAGGCCGCCGGGCGGCGCGCCGCCGGCATTCCGCCGGATGGCGGCCGCTTCACCCCACCACTTCCAGAAACGCCCGGGCCGCGTGGCTCAGCGCGCGGCGCGTGGCATACACCAGGCGGATCTTCCTCTCCACGTGCATTTCCTTCACCCGCACCTCGCACAGGACGTTCTTGGCGATGTCCTGCTCCACGCACATGCGCGGCAGAAACGCCACGCCCAGATTCTGTTGCACGAACCAGCGGATGGCCTCGATGGTGGGCATCTCCACGTCCATGGTCAGGCGCACCTTGTGGCTCTGGAACTCGCGCAGCACCACTTCGCGGTACGGCGACACCACGTTGTGCGCCACGAAGTTTTCGCTGCCGAGCTCCGAGATGGACACCGTCTTGCGGCCCGCCAGGCGGTGCCGCGGCGAAACCACGAAGGTCAGGGCGTCGATGTAGATCACTTTCGATTTCAGCCGCTCATCGCCCGGATCGTAGCTGATCACTCCCAATTCCAGGTTGCCGTCGATGAGTTCGTTGGGGATCTTGCTCGAAAAACTCCGCCGCACCTGCACCTTCACCTTGGGATACAACTCGCGATACCGTTCGATGTGGTGCAGCAGGTAGAGCGTGGTGGATTCGTTGGCGCCGATGATCAGCCGGCCGGAGGAATTGTCCTTCAGTTCGGCCAGCGAGTTATCCATCTCCTGGCGCAGGCTCTCGAAACGGCGGGCGTAATCCAGCACCACGCGACCGGCGTCGGTGAGAATGAGGTCCTTGCCGGTGCGGTCGATCAACCGCTCGCCCAACTCCTGTTCCAGGCGCTGCAAGGCCAGCGACACGGCCGGCTGGGTCCGCAGCAGTTTCTCGGCCGCGCGCGAAAAACTGCGCTCGGTGGCCACCGTCAGAAACACCTGCAGGGAATAAAGCTCCATGGCAGAAACCGATTATAACATCCGTTAATGCGCTCCGCTAATATTATAAATTTGCCAAATCGCCAGCAATTGTCCATAATGTTTTGTAGGAACTTGAAGGCAGGCGTTGGACCCGCCTCGCCGGCGCACAACCAACCAGTCATCGGCGCGGTGAGGCGGGCGGCTTTTGGGCCGCGCCTGCCTGTACTTTTCTTCGCGGTTCCCACATTGGTGACAGTATGAGCGAGCAAGTATACATATTCGATACGACCCTGCGCGATGGCGAGCAATCGCCGGGCTGCAGCATGACGGTTCCGGAAAAGCTGGAGATGGCCCGCAAGCTGGTGGATCTGGGCGTCGACATCCTGGAAGCCGGCTTCCCCATCGCTTCCGAGGGCGACTTCGAGGCGGTGGAGGCGGTGAGCCGCGAGTTTCCCGAGGCCCAGGTGGCCGGCCTGGCGCGCTGCTGCAGGCTCGACGTGGAGCGCGCCGCCAAGGCCCTCGAGCGCGCCACGCGGCCGCGCATTCACACCTTCATCGCGACCAGCGACATTCACTTGAAGTACAAGCTCAAGAAGTCGCGGTCTCAGGTGCTGGAGGAGGCCGTGGCGGCGGTGGAACTGGCGCGGCGCTACACCGGCGACGTGGAGTTCTCGGCGGAGGACGGAGCGCGCACCGAGCTCGACTACCTGTGTGCCATCTCCAAGGCGGTGGTCGCGGCCGGCGCCCGCACCGTCAACATTCCCGACACGGTGGGCTACTCGACGCCGCGGGAATACGGCGCCCTGATCGGCAGCGTGGCCAAGGCGCTGGGCGACACCGCCATTGTGAGCGTGCACTGCCACGACGATCTGGGCCTGGCGGTGGCCAACTCGCTGTGGGCCATCGAGAACGGCGCGCGCCAGGTGGAATGCACCATCAACGGAATCGGGGAGCGCGCCGGCAACTGTTCGCTGGAGGAGATCGTGATGATCCTCAAGACCCGCGCGGACGCCTACCCCTATCACACCGGCATCCGAACCGAGCACCTGTTCTCGGCCAGCGAGTTGCTAAGTTCCCTGATCACCTTCGGGCCGCAGCCCAACAAGGCGATCGTGGGACGCAACGCGTTCGCGCACGAGGCCGGCATTCACCAGGACGGGTATCTCAAGGAGAAGACCACTTACGAAATCATAGACCCGCATTCGGTGGGCGTGCCCGAAGGCCGCTTGGTCCTGGGCAAGCACAGCGGCCGCCACGCCCTTCAGCAGCGCAGCCACGACCTTGGGTACGATCTTTCCAAGGCCGAACTGGACGCGCTGTATCATCGCTTCACGGCGGTCGCCGATCACCGCAAGAAGGGGCTCATGGACGAGGAAATCGTCACTCTCATCAAGGAAGGCCATCCCGGCAATCGGGCGGCGGACTAAGTCATGGATCTCAACGTTCTGGTACTCCCCGGCGACGGCATCGGCGCCGAAGTCACCCGCGAAGCGGTGCGCGTGCTGCGCCGGGTTTGCGGCAAGTGGGGCCACGCTCTCCAGCTCAGCGAGGGATTGCTGGGAGGAGTGGCCATTCATCGGACCGGCTCGCCGTTTCCCGGCGAAACCGCCCGCCTGGCGGAGGCGGCCGACGCCACCCTCATGGGCGCCGTGGGCCTGCCGGAATTCGACAACGCGCCGCCCGATCGGCGGCCCGAAAAGGGATTGCTGGGGCTCCGCAAAGCCCTGGGGGTGTATGCCAACCTGCGCCCGGTGCGCGCGTACGCGGCGCTGCTGGATTCCTCGCCTTTGAAAAACCACCTGGTGGAAGGCACGGACATGATCATCGTCCGCGAGCTGACCGGCGGAATCTATTACGGAACCCCGCGCGGAATTAGCGAGGACGGCGGGGAAACGCGGGCGGTCAACACCATGACCTACACGCGCGGGGAAATCGAGCGCGTCTCCCGCATGGCGTTTCGCCTGGCGCGCGCGCGCCGCAAAAAGGTGACCTCGGTCGACAAGAGCAACGTGCTGGAGAACTCGCAGTTGTGGCGGCGCGTGGTGATCGATATCGCCCGCGAGTTTCCGGATGTGGCGCTCGAACACATCCTGGTGGACAACTGCGCCATGCAGTTGATCCTCAATCCGCGCCGCTTCGACGTGGTCCTGACCGAGAACATGTTCGGCGACATCCTGAGCGATGAAGGCGCGGTGCTGGCCGGTTCCATCGGCATGCTTCCCTCGGCCTCCATCGGCGACCGCCGGCCCTCGGGCGCGCAAGTGGGATTGTACGAACCGGTTCACGGATCGGCTCCGGACATCGCCGGACAGAACAAGGCCAACCCGCTGGGGGCTATCGGATCGGTGGCCGCCATGCTGTCGTACAGTTTCGGATTGCGGGAAGAAGCCGCCGCCGTGGAGACCGCCATCGAGCGGGTGCTCGATAGCGGCGCCGTGACCGCGGACCTGCGGCCCAAGGGCGCGCCCGCCACCACCGAAGCGGTGGGCGAAGCGGTGTGCGTGGCCATTTAAGGCGCGGGAGCCTTCGGGCCGGTGGGGACAGACCTGAATTCCCGGCCCAGTTTGCGGGGAATCCGCTGTCTGTTCCCGGTTTGCCCACCGGCACGACGGGCTCCGATTCTGTAAGCTGAAAGTGTACCTATGCCTCGAACCATCGTCGAAAAGCTGTGGGATTCCCACGTGGTGTACGAGCGGGCGGGCGCGCCCGCGCTGCTCCACATCGATCTGCACCTGGTGCATGAAGTCACCTCGCCGCAGGCCTTCCAGGGTTTGCGCGAGCGCGGCCTCAGAGTGCGGCGTCCCGATCTGACCCTGGCCACCGCCGATCACAGCATCCCCACCACCGACCGCTCGCTGCCCATCGCGGACGAGATCGCAGCCAAGCAGCTCGCGCAACTGGAAGCCAACTGCGCCGAGTTCGGCATCCGCTGCCTGGGCATTCGCAGCGACTGGCAGGGCGTCGTCCACATCGTGGGACCGGAACTGGGTCTCACGCAGCCCGGCATGACGGTGGTCTGCGGCGACAGCCACACCGCGACTCACGGCGCTTTCGGGGCACTGGCCTTCGGCATCGGCACCAGCGAGGTGGAGCAGGTGCTGGCTTCGCAATGCCTCTTGCAGCGCAAGTCGAAGACCTTCCAGGTGCAGGTGGATGGCGCGCTGAGGCCCGGCGTGGCGGCCAAGGACATCATCCTGGCGCTGATCGCGCGCATCGGCGTGGGCGGCGGCACGGGCAGCATTTTCGAATACACCGGCAGCGGCATTGGCGCGCTCTCCATGGAAGAGCGCATGACCGTCTGCAACATGTCGATCGAGGGCGGCGCGCGCGCCGGGCTCATCGCCCCCGACGACACCACGTTCCAGTATCTCAGCGGACGCCCGCACGCCCCCAAGGGCGCGGCTTGGGACGCAGCCCTGGAGCGCTGGAAGCAGCTTCCCACGGACGAAGGCGCGGTTTACGACCGCAGCGTCCCGATCGACGCCGGCGCGCTGGAACCGATGATCACTTACGGCACCAACCCCGGCATGGGCCTGCCGGTGGGCGCCCCGCTGCCCGATCCGGCGCAGATCTCCGACCCGCAGGAGCGCGAAAGCGTCGCCAAGGCATTGAAGTACATGGGCCTGGAAGGCGGCAAACCGTTATTGGGGCACGCCATCGACGTGGTCTTCATCGGCAGTTGCACCAACGGGCGCATCTCCGATCTGCGCGCGGCGGCAGGCGTGCTCAAGGGCCGCAAGGTGAGCCCTAAAGTGCGCGTGCTGGTGGTTCCGGGCTCGCAGGAGGTCAAGCGCCAGGCCATCGCCGAGGGGCTGCCGGAAGTGTTCCGCGCGGCCGGCTGCGAATGGCGCGAGCCGGGCTGCTCCATGTGCATCGCCATGAACGGCGACCAGTTGGCGCCCGGGGAGTACAGCGTCTCCACCAGCAATCGCAATTTCGAGGGCCGGCAAGGCAAGGGCGGACGCACCTTCCTGGCGAGCCCGCTGACCGCCGCCGCCAGCGCCATCACCGGCGTGGTGACCGATGTGAGGACCGTGCTATGAATCCATTCACCAACTTCCAAAGCCGCGTGGTGCCGCTCGCGCTCAATAACATCGATACCGACCAGATCATCCCGGCCCGGTTTCTCAAGACCACGTCCAAACAGGGGCTCGACGCGCAGCTATTCTGCGACTGGCGCTACGACGCCCAGGGCAACCCCAACCCCGATTTCGTGCTCAACCAGCCGCGCGCGCGCGGGGCGCAGGTGCTGCTCGCCGGCGGCAATTTCGGCTGCGGCAGCTCGCGCGAACACGCTCCCTGGGCGCTCACCCAGTTCGGATTCCGCGCCGTGATCGGCACCTCGTTCGCCGATATTTTCCGCCAGAACGCGCTGAAGAACTCGCTGTTGCCGATTGCCATTTCGGCCGATGCGCACGCCGAGTTGCTGGCGGCGGTCGAGGCCGACCCCGACGCCATGGTGGCCATCGACCTGCCCCGCCAGACCCTGACCCTGCCCGGCGGGCGGAAGGTGGAGTTCGCGGTGGACGAGTTCTCCAAGCACTGTCTGGTGAACGGCGTCGACGAGCTCGGCTATATCCTGCAGCAACAGGCGGCCATCGAGGCCTTCGAAGCGGAACACCCCGCGGCCATCAACACGCTGGGATAGCGCGGCGCGAGCGCCGCCGCTACCAGTGGAGCGCCCCGCGCACTTCGGGCTCGCGGCCATCGGCCGCGGCCTCCACGCGCCTGCGGATCTCCTCCGACGCGCGGTGAACGCTCAGCGCCTCGATCGCGAAGCGCGCGTCGCGGGCGGGAGCGTCCTTCACCAGGCCCAGCAGGAAATCGAGCGCCCGCTCGGACCGCGACACCGCCAGCCCGCGCATGGCCGCCTGACGGCGTTCGGGGTCGCGGGACTTTTCCCAAGAGGCGATCAGCGCCTCCACCGCGCCGGACAGCCGCGAGGCCCCCAGCGACAGCGCCGCTTCCGCGCTCAGCGCCTCATCCGCGTCTTTCAGGAAACCTGCCACAAGCGGCACCGCGCTGTCCCCCTTCAGGGCCAGCAACCCATCGAAGACCTGGCCCGTCACCTGAAGCGCCTTGTCACCCAGGCGCGCCTTCAGGCGCAGCAGCAGCGCGCCCTCCTCGCCTGGCACCTGCGTCAGAGCTCGCACGGCTTCGACGCGCACCACGTCGGCTGCATCCGCAAGGGCATCCACCATGGCTTGCAGGGTCTCCTCGCGCGGGATGTCGGAACAGGCCGCCAGCGCCAGCACACACGTCCCGCGGAGGTTGGCCGCCGTATCCGCCTGCCCGCCCCACACCGGCTCCATCTGGATGTGACGCACGCCGCTCAGGTATGGCGCCGATTCGCGATGATCGAGAGCCACCAGCGCCCGCGCGACGGCATCCTTACCCCGGCACTGCGGATCGCGTTGCGCGCCGCGTTCGAGCAGGCGGGCGAAGGCGCGCAGGAGGTCGGGAACCAGTTGGCGAAGGCCGCGTTCGCCGGCTATGGCGGCCGCTTTGCCAACGATCAGGTTGACCCGGTCGCCGAGTGCCCGAGCCAGCGCCGGAACCGCCTCGCGTTCGGGCGCATCGCGCAGGGCGCCCAACCGCTCGATTTCCTCCTCCACCTTGCGGACGGCCATGAGACGCGTGCTCCCCAATTCAGGATACCCGGCGTCCGCTAGCTCGTGTCTTGCGCCGGGCTGTTCAAGGGAGCTTTCTACTGGAACTCGAAGGTCAGCGGTCCCACTGCCGCGGTTGGTTTGCCGTCCTTCTGGAACGGCTTGAATTTCCATCCGCTCACGGTTTTGGCGCAGGGACGTGTGAGGACTGAGTTGCCGGAGACGATCTTCACGTCGACGGCTTGCCCGCTTTCGGCGATATGGATCTCCAGTTCGACTCGGCCGGTGATTTTGAGCTGGCGGGCTACCACCGGATACTCCGGCAGAGGCTTGACGGTAGCCGCCTCCTTGATGTCGGCCTCCGTGACACGGAGATCGTCCGCGGCCAAGCCGAGCGCACAAAACAGCGAGAGAAAGGTGATGCAGGCGCAGGTAAGTTTTGTCATGGATTGGTCTCCGTTCTAGAAGCTCAAACGCAATCCCAGTTGGATCTGGCGGGAGGTGCCCAGCCCCAGGTTCCGTCCCACCGTGCTTGAAATGACGCCAAAGTTGGCCGATTGCGACATGCTGAAAGCCTCGCCTGGCTGCACGAACGGGGACACATTCACCAGCATGCCGGTAGGCGGAGCGAAATTCGGATGGTTTGGCGCGTTGTAGATGTCCGCCCGGAATTGCAGTTCGGCGCGCTCGCCGCAATGGAAGGTGCGGCTGGCCTGCCCGTCCAACTGCGCGAATCCCGGTCCCATGAGGGCATCGCGGCCCAGGTTGCCGTAGGAGCCGAGCTGCGGAACGGTGAAGGCTGCCGGGTTGAAAACCAGCAGACGGTTGTTGAGATACGGGTTCACACCCGCCGCGACGCTTGGCCGGAAGGAGCCGTATGTGCCCCCACCTGCCGGCGTATCCAGCACCGGGAATGCTCCGGGAGTGCCGGGCGAAACGATCTCTCCGGTCGCGGTCATGAAGGACACATCGGTACGCGCCAGCGTCACATTTACGGGGAGTCCGCTTCGCACGCTGAAGAGAGCGCCGGTGCTCCAACCCTCCAGCGCCGCGCCGGCAAACCCGTTGCTCCAGTGGCGGCTTCCGCGTCCCAACGGCACGTGATAGACGGCGTTGATGGAGGCCGCCCGGCGCACGTCGAAATCCGCCGGCCCCTTTTCGCATTGGAGACAGGCGGGATTCTGCAGAGTGGCGCCCTCGGACTGGGTGTCGGTGAGGTTATGCGACCAGCTAAACTGGCCGCCCACCACCAGATCCGCGGAAAAGCGGCGGTTCAACTGAAGTTGCAGGGCGTGATAGTCGGCCGAGCCCCCGCCGGCGACGTAGGGGATTTCGCCGAAAGCGGGATTCTGGCGCAGCAGTTGGCCGTAAGGCGTCATGCCGGCGACCAGGTTGCCCCAGCGCCGGGTGAGGAGGTCTCGCGCGGAGCTGCCGAGGTAAGCGGCTTGGGCGGTGAACTGAGCCGGCAGAACCTGCTGCACCGAGACGCCCCACTGATACACCCGCTCCGCGAAGTGAGAACTGGCGTCGATGCCGATGGGAGTCTGCACGGTAAGACCGGCGGCCGCGACAGCACTCATATCGGCCGGAAAGCTGAGGCCATCGGCGCTGAAACGCGAGGCCTCGTTCTGGATCGGACCCAGAAAATCGCGCAACTGCCCGGGGCTGTCGAGAACCGCGCCGCCCAGGCGGAGAACGGTTTTCGCGCGCATCGCCTGGGGAGCCCAGGCCAGCCCGAGACGCGGCTCCAGGCCCATTCTGGTGGGCTGGTACGGGCTGCTTCCGGAGGGCAGGAAACTCAGACGGTTCATGTCGAAGACACGCGCCTGACCGCCCGACCCGTTCACCGCGCTGAAGAACTCGTAACGAATCCCCACGTTGATGCTCAAGTTGTCGCGGACGCGCCATTCGTCCTGCACGAAACCCCCATAGAGGTTCTGTTGCGCCTCCGCTTGCAAATCGCCGATGTAGGACACGGTGGCTCCCAGATCGGCAATGAAACCGGCGGTGCTAAAGGAGTACACCGTCCCACCGAGCGTGCTCAGCGGCACGCGCACGGCGCGAAGCTCCACGCCGGCCTTGACATTGTGGCGTGCGCCGATCCACGACACCGTCTCGATGGCGGAATAGCTGCGGCTGCCATAATCGGCGGCGCGGCCGTAATCTCCGCCCGCCTGTTTCCCCACGCCTCCGAAAGCCCAGGTGGACAGTTGCGCCCCGGGCAGGGCCACGAAATCGCTCATCCAGCCGAACGGGGTGGTGTAACTGAGTTCGGTGGGCGCCCGGTTCAAACCGAATTTCAACTCGTTGAAGACCGTTCCCATGGCGCTGTTCCAACTGGCCATGGCGTTGTCCGGAGCGGCGTGCGCCAGCATATATCGAGGCGTGACGGTGGTCTGGTCGAGGGTGTCGAGCGATTGCCTGGCCTTCACGTAGCGCAACGCGAGTTTGTTTCCGTCGGTGAGGTTCAAGTCCAGCCGCGCGCTGCCGTTCCACTCGCCCAGCCGGCTCATCCCGGAACGCTCCGACAACACGATCAAAAGGCTGGGGTCGGGCGCGGGAACTACCGGCAGTGTCGCGACGATCTGCGCCGTCGCCGGATTCGAGATCGCCATCAGCGTGGGGGTGGGCACAGGCGCTTGCTCCGAGACCATGGAGCTCTCCCCCAGCCGCTCGAAGGCGGCGAAGAAGAACGCGCGATTCTTGCCCAGCAGGCCTGGGATGGGACCCCCGGCGGTGGCGCCGTACTGGTTCATGCGCAAGCGCCCATCTCCGACAGCGAAGAAGTCCCGTGCCGCCAGATCGCTGTGGCGGAAGTTCTCGTAGAGCGAACCATGCAACTGTCCGCTTCCGGATCTGGAAACCACGTTCACCTGGCCGCCCGCACCCATCCCGTGCTCGGCGGGTTGGAGCGCGGTATCCACGCGGAACTCCTGGATGGTCTCGATCGAGGTTTGCAGCCGGAACTGTGTGCCGACCACGGGAAACCATCCCGGGCTCGGATCGATCACCGACCCCGCGTCAATGCCGTCGAAGCTGTAGCGGCTGTGACTGGTGGACTGGCCGCTGAAGGACAGTTTGTCGAAGCCGCCGTCGCTCACGTTCACGGCGCCGGGCGCGAGCAGCATCAGGACCGAGTAGCTGCGGCCGTTCAGGGGCATCGCCGAAACCTCCTGGGGCGTCACGTTCACGCTCAGACTGGCGCTGGACAGGTCGGCGGTTACGTCTTTTGAGACCGCAATCACGGTGCTCTCGTCCAGGGTGTTGAGTTTCAACTCGATGGCGCGCGCCTGGCCCACGCCCACCTCTACCACCACGGCGCACTCGCTGTACCGCGGGGCGGAGGCCGAAACCTGATACGTATCCGCCGCCAGTTCAGGCAGGGAGAAAGCGCCGTCCTCGGCCGATGTCGCCTCCAGTTCCTGGCTGCGGTTCTGGCCGGCGGCCTTGATTTTCGCGCCGCCGATCGCCTGTCCCGCCGACGATCTCACCACGCCGGTGATGCGGGCCGTGGACTGCGCCGGCGCTCGAGTGGCGACGCTGGCGAGCGCTGCAATAGTCAGTAAGAAACCTGATATCTTGAATTTCATTTTGCCTTTCGTCTGGTACCCGGTGACCGAGAATACTCACACACTGGATACCATCGGCAGGATTGATCGCGGGCATTACGGGCTGGGGCTGGTTCTTTACGGATTCTTCACATTAACTCGCTATAGTGGTAGATATGCTCCGGCACGCCACCATGGAGTCTTTCGCGCGGTGAAGTGTCTAATCCTCCTGGTTTGCGCCGCCGCCCTGCCATTGTCCGCTCAGGACCCCGCGGCAGCCCCCGATCCCGAGCGCTGGAACCTCTACTGGCAGGCCACCTCCATCGGGCAGTATCACGGCAGCTTCCCGTCCCTTTACTCCGGGCCCTTCAGCCTGCTGTCACACCCCGAGGCCGAAGCCTCGCTCACCACCACCCTGTTTTTCGGATGGCAGCCGTTCCGCGACACGCAACTCTATTTCGACCCCGAAATCGCCGGCGGGCGCGGGTTCAGCGCCACCAATGGCATCGCCAATTTCCCCAACGGCGAGATGCCGCGCGTCGCCACGGCCTCGCCCAAACCGTATCTCGCGCGGCTGTACATCACCCAGGATTTCGGTTTCGGCGACGAGCGCGAAGCCGTCGACAGCGACGAAAACCAGCTCGCCGGCTCGCGGCCCATGACGCGCTACTCCATCACCGCCGGCCGCTTCACTGTCACCGATTTCTTCGACAACAACCGCTATACCCACGACCCGCGCACCCAGTTCATGGGCTGGGCCGTGATGTACAACGGGGCCTGGGATTACCCCGCCGACACGCGCGGCTACACCTGGGGATGGGTGCACGAGTTCCACGCCCGCCACTGGTCGCTGCGCTACTCCAGTTCGGCCGAACCGCGCGTCGCCAACGGCCTGCGCTTCGACCGGCGCCTGCTGCGCGACCGCGGCGACGTGTACGAAGGCGAGATCCGCGGCAAACTGCACGGCCACGATGGCGCGGTGCGGGTTCTGCACAGCCGGGACTACACCGATTCCGGCACCTACGCCGAGGCCCTGCGCGTGGCCGCGCAAACCGGCGGCACGCCGGATGTGGCCGCGGTGCACCGCGCGGGCACGCTGAAGTACGGCTTCGGCCTCAGCGCCGACCAGGAAATCGCCGCCGGCATCGGCGTGTTCGGCCGCCTGGGATGGAGCGACGGCAAGACCGAAAGCTTCGTCTTCACCGCCATCGACCGGCTGGCCACGGCGGGCGTTTCGGTGGTGGGCGGGCGCTGGAAAAGGCCCGGCGACACCGCCGCTTCCGAGTGGACCGTCAACGGCATCTCGGGCGTGCACCGCATGTACCTGGAGCGCGGCGGCCTGGATTTCCTGATTGGCGACGGCGCGCTGCGCTACGGGCGCGAGAGCGTCTGGGAAAGCTACTACTCCGCGCGTTTGGCGCCGTGGCTCTTCGCCACGCTGGACCTGCAATACATTGCCAACCCCGCGTACAACCAGGACCGGGGCCCAGTGTGGGTCGAGACGCTGCGGCTGCATATCGAGACCGGGAAGAAGTGAGCCGCGAGACCGCTCCTGTCCCAGCGGGCACCCCGACGTGGCTCCGAACGGCGCCGCGAGCGTTGGAAGCCCCGAAAGAATCCCGGCGGCCCGCCCAATTCTTTCACAGCTTTCTCGCGAGCGGTTGGGCGGTCGTGACGCTGGCTGCGATGTGCTGCGCGCAGGCCGCGGCTGCGCCCGCCGCGCGCCTCTACTCGGTGGACAGCTACGACGTGCGCATCGCGCCCGATCTCGAGAAACAGCGGCTTGCGGGCGAGGTAGCAATCCGCTACCGCAGCCGCGCCGGCTCTCTCGCGACGCTCGAACTGGACGCCGGCCTTGGGGTCGAAATCGCCGAGGTGCTGGATGGCAAAACGCAACTGCAATTCGAGCGCCGGAGCGGCCTCGTGCTGGTCGCCCTCGCAAGACCGGCGCTGCAGGGCGTGCCGCGCAGGCTGACGATTCGCTACCGGGCCGGCCCCGGCAAGGGTTTGAAGTTTTTCCCCGACCAGGTCTACAGCGAGTTCTTCACCAGCGACTGGATGGTGTGCAACGACCGTCCCGACGGCCGCGCCACGCTGCGCCTGCGGATCGCCGCCCCCAAAGGCTGGCGCGTGGCCGCCAGCGGCGCCCCGGCCGGAAACTCCGAATGGAGGATCGGCACGCCGGTCGCTCCGTTCCTCTACGGGTTTGCGGCGGGCCGGTTCCAGGAGGCGGGCGACGCGCACCTGCGCCTCCTCGGCTCCGCGGATGTGATGCTGTTCGCGCCCGCCATCCTGGACGCCACCCGTGCCGCCCTGCGGTTCTTCGCCGCCAGAACCGGCAGGGACTACGCCGCCCCGCTCTACACCCAGGTCTTCACCCACGCCAGCCCCATGCAGGAGAACGCCAATCTGACCCTCTTGCCGGAAGCCTACGCCAGCGGCCTGCGCGCCCAGCCGAACGACCTCTGGCTGCTGGCTCACGAGCTGGCGCACCAGTGGTACGCCGTCGGGATTTCCTGCCGGGACTGGTCGGACTTCTGGCTCAACGAAGGCCTGGCCACGTTCATGGCGGACGCGTTTCTGGAAAGCCGTTTCGGCCGCGAGCGGTACGAGCGGGAAATCGAGCGGTCGCGCGGCATCTACGAACGGCTGAAGGAGGAGGGGAAAGACCGCGCGTTGTCCTTCCGCGCCTGGAACACGCCGCAGGAGGCCGGCGGCCAGATCCCGTATCACAAAGGCGCATACGTGCTCGATCTGCTGCGCCGCGAAATGGGCGACGAGGCGTTTTGGCGCGGGCTCGAAATCTACACTCGCAACAATTGGAACCGGCCCGTCACCAGCCGGGAGTTGCAAGCGGCCATGGAAGCCGCCGCGGGGAAAACCCTGGACGGGTTTTTCGAGGAGTGGGTCTACGAGCCGGTGGATGGCGGCGGACGCCCCTCGATGCAGTCACGACGCGGAGCGGTCACCGCCAAGGCAACGCCGCTGGCGGCCCTGGCACGGAATCTGTCTCTCGCCCGGCGCACTCCGGTGGTGGACTCGACCGGAGCCCACGGCGTCTTCGACCTCAAGCTGGAGTGGACTCCGGACGACACCTCCTCGGCGGCGCCGGAGTCCACGGAGATCGGCCCCTCGCTCTTCACGGCCTTGTAGCAGCAACCCGGCCTCAAACCGGAGCCGCGCAAAGCGTCGCTCGAAATCGTCGCGATCAACCACGCCGAAAAGCCCGCGGTAGCTTGATCCCTACTTCACCTTCGCAAACACCTTCGCCAGTATCCCCACCGCCGCACCCACGTCCTTCCCCGTCGCCACATACGGCGGCAGGAAGCGCAGCACGGTATCGTGCGTGCAGTTGAGCGGCAAGCCCTGGGCCATGGCGTCCAGCACCACCTGCTTGCCCGGCACGGTCGGTTTCGCGGCCGCCTGTGCGTCCGACGGGGCCAACCCGCTTGCAGCAGGGGTCCCAACTGCCCAGGGCGGTGTGTCACGGGAGGAATCCGCACGGTGGGCAGGCAAGGTACTCCAACTTGGCGCCAGGTTTGGTATAATCTCCGGTAGTAACCATGAAGACGGCGATTTCCATCGATGACGGACTGCTGCGGGAAGCGGACAAGACTGCGCGGCTGATGGGGCTCAGCCGCAGCCGGCTTTTCGCGGTGGCAGTCGGCGATTTCCTGCAACGGCAACGGCGAGAGCGGATGCTGCAGCAGTTGAACGAGGTCTATGGCGCAGGTATGGAACCGGCGGAGGCATCGCTGCTGAAAGGAATCCGGGACAAGGTCCGCCGAGCGGCGAAGGAACGCTGGTGAGCGGGATTCGGCAGGGACAGGTATTCTGGCTTGATTTTGGACCCGCGGCGGGTTCGGCGCCGGCGGACCGGCATCCCTGCGTGGTTGTCCAGAACGACATCTTCAACCGAAGCGCGATTGCGACCAGCGTCGTGTGCCTGATCACCGCGAACCTGAGCAGGGCGGGTGCGCCAGGCAACGTGCTTTTGAAGGCGGGCGAAGCCGGCCTTCCCAAAGCAAGCGTGGTGAACGTGTCTCAGATCCTCACGGTCGACAAGGCCGAGTTGGTGGAATGCACCGGCAGGTTAAGCGCGGCGGCGGCCGGCGCGGTGCGCGACGGTTTGCACCTGCTGTTCGACAGGTTGTGATTCCGTGGCCGGCGTGCCGCTGGGGGAACCGTGTTCGAGTAGACGTTGCCTTGTAAGGCAACGGGCCGGCGGTACGGGCCCGGTTCACGCGCCGCTGGGAGCGGCAGGCCGCGAAGCGTAGCCCGCGCCCGTAACCGCGCTATGCCCCCGAAAGGGGCGGCGCTTCGGCGTTGCCGCTCCGCATCAGTCCAGGCAGGTCGCGCCCACCGGAATCACAAGGCACGGCACCGCCGGGATGCCCGTCCTGAATCGAGCCTCGGCTTCACCTTCGCGAACACCTTGCCGGGAATCTTCACCGCCGCGTCCACGTCTTTCTTCAGCGCCACATGCGGCGGCAGGAAGCGCAGCACCGTACCGTGCGCGTAGTTGAGCAGCAGACCCTCGGCCATGGCGTCCAGCACGATCTGTTTGCCCGGCACGGTCAACTCCACGCCCGCCTGTGCCTTCAACGGGGCCGACTCGGTCGGGGCGGGCGGCCGAACTGCCGTGGGAGGCGGCTCCCGGGAGGCATCGGCGCGCTTCCCGGAAGCGGACACCTGGACCGCGTTGCGTGCACCATCAAAGATCTTTGGGTTGAAGACCGGTCTTTTTTGAGACTTTCGCAAGAATGGCTGGGCCAAGTTCCTCGGAATCGTGAAACGAGAATGGGTAGTCCGCCCATCCATCCTTCTTCATGATCTTGTGGGAGCCCACCGTGCGGTCGTGTCGCCACCCGATCCGCTCAAGGGCGGCTAATACACGACGCGCCTTCGCCGAAGGCCAGGAACTCATGCGGCAATGTCGAATATGGCATTCGCCGAGTCAGGAGGCAACTCGCCGTGGGCGATCCGGTCGAGAACAATTTCTCTCGCTGCAGACTCTGCCCGATGAATCGCGTCCTGCTTCGTGTCGCCGTACAGGAGTACGTTCAACTCCGGCACCTCGGCAATCCAACGGCCATCGACTTCCCGGTCAAGCTCGATCGTGAGCTTCATAGCCACAGCGTACCACTCCTGGTAGGCAGCAGGGGCGTCCGAGCGGCTCGCGAGGCGGCGTTTGTGGCGGACCAGAACGGGGTTGCTGTTGCGCGGCGTGTCAGCGTCGAGTCCGCTTGTGCCCAGTCGCCTCCCTTTATTCAGAAACCAATCCGGGAGTTCGGCTCGATCTGGCCCATTAGCCGTACCATGCATCCGTACGGAGACAAAAGCGAGAGAATTACTGGTATGGGGAAGGGTTATCCATTTGGGCCAGACCCAGCAGGGAAGGAGATGATGCAAACCATCACGAAAAGCACCACCGCGATTTATTGGCACGCCGATGGCCGACCAGTGCTACACAACGGATCGATGTTCTTCGTCAATACCGGGAGGGCGCTCTTTGGCGTCACGGCCAGGCACGTTTATGAAGAATATCTCGAATGTGCCGATGCGGAGCCGACGATTTGTCAGGTCGGCAATCTTGTGGTATATAGTGGTCCCCAGATTTCAGACCAGGCAATAAGCTAAGATTTCGACGGAGTCGTTGACGAAGGAGAGGTCGATGACGACGACGAGGAAACAGTACAGCTCAAAGTTCAAGGCGCGGGTTGCGGTC
>Ga0326727_10004417_pt1 | contig 42331 bp, 43 predicted proteins | sample MB2enrmetagenome_FD_207643 | JGI IMG/M metagenome (GOLD analysis project Ga0326727, IMG submission 207643) | Lab enriched peat soil microbial communities from McLean, Ithaca, NY, United States - MB29MY | ecosystem: Environmental > Terrestrial > Soil > Wetlands > Peat | place: USA: New York...
CCTGCACCAATTCCCGGAGTTCATTGAGTTTCACTCCCCAAAGTCGATTGGTCAGGAAACAAGCACAGAAATGCCGGAGGAGCCGAGTGAGACGCCCGAGGAATTGTTAGAGGCGGGCTACCTGAAGCTCCGGAGACAGGTTGAAGACGACCTGCTCACAAGAATTAAGAGTTCTCCTCCCGAATTTTTCGAGCGACTGGTCGTCCGGCTTCTCACAACGATCGGGTACGGCGGTTCCCTCGCCGATGCCGGCAAGGCAATCGGCAAATCAGGGGACGGGGGCATCGATGGGGTTATCAAAGAAGACAAGCTAGGACTCGACCTACTCTACATTCAGGCGAAGCGTTGGGAAAACGCGAGCGTGGGGCGGCCCGAGATCCAAAAGTTCGTCGGAGCTTTGCACGGCAAAAAAGCCAGAAAGGGAATCTTTATTTGTACTTCCACGTTTACCAAGGACGCTAAGGATTACGCTGAGGTTTTGGAGACAAAGGTCATCCTCATCGACGGGGCGCAGCTGGCGGAACTTATGTTCGATTACGGCGTCGGCGTGTCCACCGAGAGCAATTACGTGGTGAAGCGTATTGACTCCGATTTCTTTGAGGATGAAGCCTCGTCGTCTAAGGGTGAAGCTGAGGGGACAGAATGAAGATATCCGAAATTAAGATTAAGAATTTCAAGAGATTTAAGGACTTGACGATCACTGGCATCGATCCAAAGGCGAGATTGGTTGTGATTGTGGGCCCAAATGGCAGCGGGAAGTCGTCACTATTCGACGCCTTTTATAATTGGTATCGGTTAAATTGCGGAATCGGTCAGGTGCCAGATAACGACTATTACGTCAAGGAACAGAACGACCAGTCTCGCTTGGGCCGGAACGTCGAGATTACTTTTCATGATGCGGCTCGCCCATTCAAGAAGGAATGTATGTACTTCCGAACAGCTTATCGCAATGACCCGGACTTCAACGTCACATCCTTTCACAGATTAGGTGCACCGTATGACAACCCTCGCTTTACTAGATTCATAGACAATGACCAAACGGTATCGACCAACTATCAAAGACTCGTCCACAATACCCTGTCGGGCGTATATTCAGAATCAAATAACAACAAGAGCGTAAGGGAACTCAGGGAAGAATTAATTGGGAAAATACGCAGCGCTATGAAGGAGGTCTTTGACGACCTGTTGCTCAACAACATTGGAGATCCGCTGGGAGATGGGGCATTCCGATTTCAAAAAGGAACAAGCGCCTCCTACCATTACAAGAATTTATCTGGAGGTGAAAAAGCTGCCTTTGACTTGATTCTCGATCTTTTGATAAAGTCGCCCTTCTATACAGACACGATCTTTTTGATTGACGAGCCCGAAAGCCATATCCACACCTCGCTTCAGGGTCGCCTGGTTGCCGAACTGTTTAAGGCGATCCCTCAGAACTCACAGCTATGGCTGACCACGCACTCGCTTGGCGTGATGCTAGCCGCAAAACAAATTGCTTTCGACAACGCTGCTGAGGCTTGTGTTCTTGACTTTGGCGGCTCCGAATTTGACGAGGAGTGCATTATTAGACCGGCAACGATTGACCGAGTGGTGTGGGAGAAGTTTTTGTCAATTGCGGTCGGCGATTTTTCCGCCAGAATCGCACCGGAGGTGGTGGCTCTCTGTGAAGGTTCTCCGAACGGCAACAGGAGACGAGACTTCGACGCAGAGATATACAATCGCATTTTGCAACAGAAGTATACGAACGTCGTGTTTGTTTCTGGAGGATCGTGCGCCGAACTAGAAACTGGCGATCACCCGGGCTATGCAATCTTGCATCAGTTACTTAAGCAAACCAGCGTGGCAAGGGTTATCGACAGGGATGATCGCTCGGCGTCAGAAGTGGGCGAGCTGACGCGAAGAGGGCTTACGGTATTGAAAAGAAGACATCTGGAATCGTATTTGTTTGACGATGAGATTCTTACGAAGTTGGTGAAAGTTAACGGCGGAGATCCTACTAAGATAACCGATGTCCTGCAAATTAAGCGTGAAGCGCTGTCTAACTCCGAAGCAAGGGGCAACCCGAGCGACGACATCAAGTCTGCGGCTGGCCTGATTTACAATGGAGTAAAGAGATTACTTGGGCTTACTCGATGTGGGAACAACGCAGATGCATTTATGCGCGATACTTTAGCACCATTGGTTTCCCCGGACACGAAGACGTTCAGAGAGCTAGAGGCAGAGTTTCTTCCCTTCTTGACAGGTGGCCCGGTTGTCAAAGCGATTTAGACGGATCGGCGACCCGTCTTCCACTTCAACGATCATTGGCTTATTCCAGCATAAGCGTCGTCGAAGGTCGTTTGTCCTCGTCATTGAAAGAATGTGTTTTATCAGCGTTCCTCTGCGTTGATCTGCGGTTGTTCTCTTGTTTCCTCTGCGCCCTCTGCGGTTAAGGCCGGGAGAGCACGGTATGGAAGGGATCGAGCAGAATGCGTCGGGTTTGGGCGGGGACGGCGAAGCGGAAGGGCGTGGTTTCGCCTTCGGCGAATATGCGGCCCAGCAGCACCGGATGTTGGCCGGGAAGATCGGCGTAGAGCGGGACGGAGGTCACCAGATCCCGGGGTGCGAATTTCTGGATCACCTTGCCGGTGGCGGTGGCGCCGGATTCCCCGTGCACGATTCTGGCGCCCGCCAGTTCCAGCGCCGGAACCGCCGTACCGTTTACCCAGCCGTCGAAAAACCACTCCAGCGACTTGAGGCCTTCGTAACGCAGCGTTTCCGGCAAAGCGTCTTCAAAGGCCTCCTGCACGTCGCGGGTATTCATGTCTTTGCCTTCGTAACGTTCCCGCAAGCCACGCAACACGGCGAAGAAAGGGTCTTCCGTGTCGCCGTTGGGTTTGCCGGCGGTCTGGCCGCGATTGGGTTCCTGCGTTTGGGCGTCCACCAGCATGGCACGGAGCATGTGGAACAGCCAGGTGCCGCGCTCGTAACTGATGGCCTCGTAAGCCTGGGGAAAATGCGACGAATTCAGCCGCTGGCCCAGGGTTACCGGGCCGGCATCGGAAATTACCCGGCCATCCTCATTCCGTTCGAGCAGATCGCGCCGGTATTTTTCCATGGCCGTGCGAAAGGCGGCCGGGTCCTTTTGCTCAATCATGAGCAGCACGCAGTAATTGGACAGGGCCTCCACCAGCCACTGTTCGCGGTAGCTCTTCCAGGTCATCAGGTCGCCCCACCACTGATGCGCCACTTCATGGGCCGGCATCAGCCGGCTGTATAACAGTTCGCGAAAGGGATCGTCGAGGTGCAGGCGCGCCCGCTCGTCGCGGGTAAGAAAGGACCGGCTGGAGAGATCGATCAGTCCCGGCCAGCCCTGGCTGTCGGCTCCGGGCATTTGCGTCAAAGCCAGCGTGCGGTAAGGAAATGCCCCGAGACGATCCGCCAGGAATTCGACGGTGGCCGCCGCGCTGCGGGCCAGCTTTTTGGCCTGTTCGCGAGGCTGCGGCGCGGGCGCAGGAATCACCTCGACCAGCGGAGGCGGCGTCCGGCGCGGCGAAAAGGAGATGTCCGGCGGCTTGGTGGTGGTCACAATCGCCGGCGGGCGAAGATTCGGTTCAACCTCGGGCGCGGCATACACCTCGATCCGCACATCGCCGGCCCGCGTTTCGGCTTTGATATAGCGGCCGAGGTTGAACCCGGCGAAGGGAATGGGCCGGCTGGTGACGTAGCGGACCACCTGTTCCCGAGGGTTGGGGGCATCACCAGCAGGCACCGGAGTGCGGGCAGGATGCCCGCGTACCCAAGCCGCCTGTTCCCCGGGTCGCTGGGCGTCGGCCGCCGGGGCCGGGGCATCCTGACGCTCGCCGCTGGCCACCAGCGTCCACCCCGCCGGATAGCGAAATTCCATATCGAAGCCGGACATGGCGATGCCGCGATTCGGATACCAGATACCGCGCGCTCCCACCGTAAGCAGTCCCCCGCCGGCATCGGAGAGCACTTCGCCGCCATAGACGAAACGCAAATGCACGGTCTTGCCGGGAACCAGCGGCGCGGGAAAAACCACCGCCACCAGGTCATTGCCCCGGCGCGACAGCGAGGAACCTTCCAGGGCCTGGTTCTGCAGAAATTCCAGCGGCTGGCCATCACACGTAACTTCCTTTACCTGGAGATAGCGCGAGAGCTCGAAGAGCAGAATGCGGGTTCCCGGCTGCGACGTTTGCAGCTCCAGCGTGGATTCGGCCGAGAGGCGCCGCGGCGGCTGCACGCGCGCCCGAATCACGTAATGCGAAATGACCGCCGGATCGACGACGGCTTCGGCGGCGGCTTGCGTCTGTACGGTCAGACTGAGAGGCGCGCCCGCCTTCGTAGCCTGCACCCGCGCCCGCGCCGAGCGCACGGGAAAAGCGGTCCACACGTCGTAGTAGCTGACGCCTTTGGCTTCCGCGCTCTGGGCTACGGTAATCTGCTCGGGAGAAAGCGAATCGAAGAAGAGATCGAACACCCCCAGCCGGCCGCCCGCCACGCGCACATGCAGAAAATGGTCGTCCACGGGTTGCCGCCAGCCGATGCCGCCGCCCGGCAACACGGTTTCCGCATTCACAAAGGTCGTCAGCAGGCGCAGGGACGACACCGGCGCCAGCGAGGCGGACGTGGCATCTCCCAGTTGGAGGAAAGCCCGCGTATCGAATCCATCGACCTCGGTTTCTTCCGGCGCCGCATTCCCGGCTTTCGGCAACTCGAGCGGACGCAGGGCGGACTCGAGTTCAGTTTTGGTGTCGTCGTTGAAACGCAGGTACGCGGTGGTGAAGCGCTCGTCAAGAATGGCGGACCCGGTGAACAGCTCCAGCGACGCGCGCTCGACACGGTCGGGCGGAGAAAGCAGCACCTCGCCTTCCCCCTGAAAAAACGCGCCCGTCACGCGGCCATCGATGGCGTGGGTGAAGGCAATCACGCCTTCGTCCAGGGACAAATGCAGGTCCTCGCGTTCCAGATCGGCTTCGCGGATACGATACAGATGCGCCGGATCGAGGCTCACCGTCTGCAGTTGGCGATAGAGATTCGCGGCAGAGGGTTCCTGGGCGGAAAGGCATTTACCACAGAGGACACAGAGGACACAGAAGAAGAACAAGCTACGAGTCCCGAGTCGCGAGTCACGAGCAGCCAGCTCTGGGTTCGCAACTCGCGACTCGCGACTCGGGACTCGGGACTTGGACAAGACTATTCCGCCTTCGGCCCCCGGTGGCAGGAGCGCGCGGCTGAGCTGCAACTGCCCGGCTCGGCCAGCACGCCATCGGGACCGATACAGGTCTGCGTATGCAGGCACCAGAACAGGCCGTCATTGGTTTCGGGAACGGTGGAATCACGCTCGGCCAGCACAAATTGACCCTTCCAGCGCAGCGCGGGACACAGGTCGGGATGATGAATATTGAAGCGCTCCGGATCGTTGGTCATTGAGCACCTGCTAGCTCCAGCAACGCCCGCTTTACGGCCACGCGGGCGAGCTGGACTTTATAAGCGTTATGGGACAACGGGGTCGCCTTGGCGACGGCCGCATCGGCAGCCGCGGCCGCCGTTTCCGGGTTAAGCGGCTGGCCGCGGAGTACTTCCCCGGCTTCCAGCGAGGGCCATGGCACCGGCGCCACATGGCCCATCACCACGCGCGCGGCTTCGATCTTGTCGCCGGCCATCGCCAGGACAACCGCGGCCGTGGCCAGCGGCCAATCAAACGTACGCCGCTGGCGCACCTCATAGACGGCGGACTTGATCACTCCCGCACCGGGCTTGCCCGGCAGGATGATTCCCAGCACCAGTTCGTCGGAAGCGAGATCGTATTCGCGCTCGCCTTCCTTTTCGGGGGTGCGGAAGAACTTCTCCAGCGCCACCGAGCGATGTTTCCCTTTGCCATACATCAGCACCGAGGCGCCGTAGGCGATCATTATGGGAGCGATCGACGAAGGCGACACGAACTTCGCCGGCCCATGGTTGCCCAGGATCGCGTGATAGCGATTGTCTCCCGCCGTCACCAGGGACTTGCCGTCCTTCATCGCCAGCAGGCCGAAGCCATTGCGGAAATACCAGCAACGCGGACGCTGGCAGAGATTGCCGCCCATGGTGGCCTGGTTGCGGATCTGCGGACTGGCCGCCTCGGAGCACGCCCGGGCCAGAGCGGGATAGTCTTTCTGAATCAGCGCGCTATCGGCGACGTCCTGAATCAGCGTGGTCGCGCCAATCAGCACCGCGCCGGGGATATGCTTCACGCCATGCAGCTCTTCCACCTGCTTGATATTGACCAGCCGGTTTGGCGTGACGACCTCATCCTTTATCAGCGGGAGCAAATCGGTGCCGCCGGCCAGAATGGCGTTCGGCCCCCATTGCGGGCCGAGCAAGCCGGTGACCTGATCGCGGCCGGTGGGACTGGCATATTCGAACGGTCTCATGCGCGCCTCCCTGATTTGAGAGCGGCCAGCACCCGGTCAGGCGCGAGCGGCAGGAACGGCACGCGCACGCCGATGGCGTTGGCCACGGCGTTGGAGATGGCCGCGCCCGGCGAAATCACCGGCGGCTCGCCCAGACCTATGACGCCGCGCTCGTCATAACCCTTGCCGGTCATCATGTGCACCACCAGCTCGGGAATGTCGCCGATGCCGGCCAGGCGATAAAACTCCATATTGGGATTCAGCATGCGGCCCGTAGTGGGGTCCATGAACTTCTCTTCGTAGAGCGCGTAGCTGATGCCCATGATCAATGCGCCATAGACCTGCGATTCGGCGGTCTTCAGATCGATGACCAGACCGCAATCCTGCACGGCCACCATCTTCTCGACCCGCACGATGCCGGTTTCCGTATCCACGTTGACTTCAGCCATCTGCACGCCGCCGACTCCGGCATTGGTCAGGTCGGGGGGCTTGCTCCGGTCCGGGTTCTTGCCATGGATGGCCAGCGGCATGGCGCCGAGTTTGGCGCAGGCCTGCTGCCAAGTAAGAGTCTTATCGGGCTGGTCTTTCACCCGCACGGCGCCATCGACGATTTCCAGTTGATCGGGCGCCACGCCCAGCACGGGCGCCATCCGGGCAAGGAATTCGTCGCGGGCATCGACGGCGGCCCGGCGGGTGGAGGAGGTGACCCCGCCCACCGTGGTGCTGCCGCCGGAACCTCCGGAAAACGGATAGCGGCTGTCGCCGATCAGCAGGTCGAACTGCGACATGGGCACGCCCAGCGTTTCGGCCGCCACCATGATGATGATGGTGCGCGTTCCGGTGCCCAGGTCCTGCGAACCCAGCTTGATTTCCACGCGGCCGTCGGGGTGAATGGTCAGGTCGCAGTTGCTCTCGTGTCCGCGGCCGCCCCAGGTATGCAAAGAAAGCCCCAGGCCACGCTTCACGGCATTGTTGCCGGCGGCATTCTCGCTTCGCCGGCGCCACTTCCGCTGCCAGTCGATCAGGTCCGCGGCAATCGGCAGCTCGTCGCGGTAGAAGCGCGCGCGCGGGCCGGTTAGTTCCAGGTTTTTGGTAAACAAATCGAGCGGGTCCATGCCCAGCTTGTCGGCCAGATCGTCCAGCGCCGCCATGGTAATGAGAGCGGCCTGGGGGTGATTGGGCGCGCGCCACGCCCGCGATGGCCCCATGTGGGTGACAATCGCCGTGTACTGGGCGCGGCGATTGGGGATATCAAAGACGTATGGAATGGGCGGCGAGCCGCCTCCGCCCGGACCGCCGGTACCCCAGCCGTCATGCTGCCAGGCCACCAGCGTGCCGTCCGGCTGGGCGGCAACTTTCACGCGAGCGTAAGCGGAAGGACGTGAGCCGGCAACTTCCAGTTCGGCCGGGCGGGGCAACATCATCTTGACCGGCGCGCCGCCGGCCAGTTTGGATAGCTGCGCGGCGACAATCGTCCAGCGGTCGGGGGCAAATTTACTGCCGAAGCCGCCGCCAATGTGGTCCTGATGCACATGAATTTGCGCCGCGGAAATCTTCAGCGGCTCGGCCATTTGTGCAGGAATGCCGCTGACGTTCTGCGTGGAAATGTGTACGTTCAGTTCGTCCGGCTTCCATTCCGTCACCGCGCCGTGCGATTCCATGCAGCAATGCGCGATCACCGGAATGCCATAGACGCCTTCGGACATGACCAGATCCGCCCGTTGAAAGGCCGTATCGGGTTCGCCCTGAATGGCGGCCGCGGCTTTCCTGTACCCCTGAGGTCCGCGCTTGGGAGCTGCCGGCCTGACTTTAGCGCCACGAATGGCGTCCAGCACGGCCGGAGCCAGGTCCTCTTTGGCCAGGGCGTCCACCGTCTTCGGATCGAAGTCGCCGGTCACGCCGTTCCGCTTGATATATGCCACGATCTGCGAACTGGTCACTTGATTCGACAGCATCGATCGCAGGTCTTCTTCCGTCAGCGGTCCCTCGTTGGCCTCCAGGTTCTTCGGCGGCTCGGCGTCGGATACCTGAAAAGGCAGCGGCTGGTAATGAACCTTGATGGCGCGTAACGCGTCTTCCGCAAGGTTTTCGCTGGTCGCGGCCAGGCCGACGATTTCATCGCCCGCCCAATAGATCTCCGAGCTCACGCCTTGAATAATCTTGACCGCCTGCACGCCGGGCATCTGTTTGGCCGCCGTGACGTCGAGGCTGACTACTTTGGCATGCGGGTAAGGACACCGCAGCATCGTGCCGTATAGCATGCCGGGCTGGTTGACGTCGTAAGTGTACTGAGCCTGGCCGGTGACTTTGACCGGGCCATCCACGCGGTTCACGCGTTTGCCGATGAGGGTGCGATGTTGGGCGTCGGGCCATGCGTAATCAGGCATCGCGGCCTCCTTCCGTCGCGAGTCGCGAGTTGCGAGTTGCGAAAGATTCGCTTACGGGCTCGCGGCTCGCCACTCGCGACTCGCCACTCGTCCCGCGGCCGCGGGCCAGGGTGGTCCAATGCGAGGGGACGGGCTCGCCGGCGGCAACCAGCACGGCGGCGCGCAGTCCGCGATAGGTGCCGCAACGGCAGAAATTCCCGCTTAACCCGTGCAACACGTCTTCCGGCGAAGGGTGCGGATTTTTGTCGAGCAACGCTTTCGAGGCCATGACGAAGCCGGGAGTGCAAAACCCGCATTGTTGCGCGTCATTTTCCACAAAAGCTTGTTGAATGGGATGCAGCTCGTCCGGGGCGCCCAGCGATTCGATGGTGGTGATTTGCGTCCCCTGGGCATCAATGGCGAGCACGTTGCAGGCATAAACGCTGCGGCCGTTCATCAGCACGGTGCAGGCGCCGCACTCTCCGCGATCGCAAACGCGCTTGGCGCCGGTGAGTTGGAAATGGTCGCGCAAGGCATCCAGCAGGGTAACGCGCGGTTCCAGTTCGGCCGTGAGCTGCTTGCCGTTCACCCAGAGGGTAACGGATACCTTGCCCGGTCCATGGACCTCAACCGGTTTGCCGCCCACCTCGACTACGCGAGCCCCGGCCACCAGTGGAACCGACATCGTGACCCCGCTCAGCTTGAGAAAGTCACGCCGCGAAAGACCGGAGGCTGGATCGTCAGGCATTTTGGAATGGTCGTCTGCCATAGAAAGCTCCCAAGGAAATTCTAGTTCAGATACGAGTCACGAGTCACGAGACGCGAGTCACGAGTCCGGAATCGGCCCCTCGCCCCTCGCCCCTCGCAACTCGCGACTCGCGACTCGCGACTGAAGGTTACCCTACTTCCACTAATCCATACCTTCGTTGCCAGTGGGAGCGGAGATGGAGCAGGGCGCGGGAAACGTCGTCGGCGGGAAGCTCGGGCGCGGGGCCGGCGGCGACCAGGGCGGCTTCGTGCTTGGCCGTTTGCAGAATTTCCCGGTCGCGAATCAGGTTGGACACCCGCAGATCGGGCATGCCCGCCTGGCGGGTGCCGAAAAACTCGCCAGGGCCACGCAATTGCAGATCGAGTTCGGCGATTTCAAACCCGTTCGTGGTGCGCACCATGGCGTCCAGACGCATATCGGCCTCTTCCGTGACCTTCCCGCCGGTCATCAATACGCAGAAGGACTTGGCCGCGCCCCGGCCAATGCGTCCGCGCAGTTGATGCAGCTGCGACAGGCCGAAGCGTTCGGCATGCTCGATCACCATGATGTTGGCGTTGGCCACGTCCACGCCGACTTCGATCACCGTGGTGGCCACCAGCACGTCGATTTCCCCGCGCTGGAACCGCGCCATTGCTATTTCCTTCTCTTCCGCGCTCAGCCGTCCGTGCAACAGGCCGACCCGTAAGTCCGGGAAAACCTCCGTACGCAGTTGGTTGTACATCTGGACGGCCGCCTTAAGTCCAGACCAGAGCGACTGCTGGGCCGGCCCCTTCTTGGCCGCCTTTGCCGTCGCGGATTTCACTGCCGCCCGTTTTCGGCCTTTGGCGCCGTGCGGCTTCTCTTCGACGGCCGTTCCCGGAAGCACCGGCTGTTCCTGGGCGTCCGGCTCGTCGGCGCCGGGCTCTTCGATGACGGGATAAACCACGTATGCCTGATGTCCGGCCTTCACCTGCTTGCGCACAAAGTCCCAAACCTGCCCGGCTTTATCGTCGGAAACGCGGCGCGTGACGATGGGCGTGCGCCCCGGCGGCAGCTCATCGATGATGCTGACGTCCAGATCGCCATACAAGGTCAGAGCCAGTGTCCTAGGGATGGGGGTTGCCGTCATCACCACCACATCCGGTTCTGTTGGCATCGTTGATTCCACCGTATTGGGGCCTTCACTCGGTTTTTTCATCAGCTTAAACCGCTGCATGACGCCAAAACGGTGCTGTTCATCGACCACTACCAGACCCAGGCGGGAAAATTCCACCGTATCCTGGATCAGGGCATGGGTGCCGATGACCAATTGGGCATCGCCCTGACTGATGTGGCGGTGGATGTCACGTTTGCGGACCTGCTCGACCGAGCCGGTCAACAGCACAATCCGGTATCCCGCCTGTTCCAGTACCCGCCGGGCGGACAAATAGTGCTGCATGGCCAGAATCTCGGTGGGCGCCATAAGCGCCACCTGATAGCCGTTTTCGATGGCGATAATGGCCGCCTGCAGGGCAACAATGGTCTTGCCCGAGCCGACGTCGCCCTGCAGCAGGCGGCGCATGGGCGACGGTTGCCGCATGTCGTCGGCGATTTCCTTCAAAACCTTCTTTTGCGCCGCCGTGGGATGGAAGGGCAGCACCTTTTTGATGGTTTGGCGGACGCGATCGCTGATTTCAAAGGCGATACCGGTTTGCGCTTTCATCCGGCGGCGCTTTAGTTCCAGTCCCAGCTCCAGAAAGAACAATTCCTCGAAAATCAGACGGGCGTGGGCCGGGGTACGCGCGTTTTGCAGATCGGCGAAACTTTCGCCCGGATCGGGCCAGTGGACATGCCAGAAGGCTTCGCGACGCGGCGCCAGATGCAGCCGCTCGCGCAGGGCGGGCGGAATGCCGTCGGGGATTTCGGGCGCCAAGTCCTCCAAGACCCCGTGGATCACGCGCCGGAACCAGCGGGAGGTCAGTTTCCCGTGCCCCGCCGTCTCGTAAACGGGCACGATACGGCCGGTTTCCAGGGATTCCCCGGCGGCTACGTCCGGGTCGGCCTCGTCACCATCGAGACGCTCGAACTGAGGTTGCACCATCTGCAGGCCGCCGCGGCCATAAGGATCCGCCTCAACTTTGCCGTAAAGCGCGACCAGTTGCTCCGCCTGGAAGGTGTCCTGCAGGTAACCGGCATTGAACCAGATACACTTCATGGCCACGCGGCCACCGGGATCGGCGACGGTCAAATAAAACAAAGGCGTATGCGAGCGTGTGGTATGGAATACGCCGCTTCCACGCACCTCGGCAATGACGCTGGCCATCTCGCCTGGCCGCAGCTGGGCGATGGGCCGCGGATTGATGCGGTCCTCATAGCGAAAGGGCAGGTAATAAAGCAGGTCTTCCACCGTGGAAATGCCCTTTTCCGCCAACAAGGCGGCGATGCGCGGACCGACTCCTTTCGCGTATTGGACCGGGGTGTGCAGTTCCAGCATTTCAGCGAAATATTACAGGAAAGAACGTCTCCCGTCCCCCGTCTCCCGTTCCCCGCCAGCGGGGCGCAATGTTTCGCATGCCTCGTTCTTCGTTTCCCGTTGGAAACTCACCGGCTGTTGCCGAAGGTGTAGCAATCGCCATGCGGCGTTCTAACATGAAATGAACCAGGTGAAACGGCCTCCTCGCTGGCGGGAGACGGGGGACCGGAGACGGGGAACGCGCCTTAAGTTTATGCTGTTGCCCGTTTTTGCATGCTTTCGCTATAATCAAAGTTCGCTGAGCGGGAGTAACTCAGTGGTAGAGTGCGACCTTGCCAAGGTCGAAGTCGCGGGTTCAAATCCCGTCTCCCGCTCCATGATTCTTTTGCCCTCGCACTCGGCGAGGTTTTTGTTCTTTTACCCCCTCGGGGCGCGGTAGCCAAGTGGTAAGGCCGAGGTCTGCAAAACCTCTATTCGGCGGTTCGATTCCGCCCCGCGCCTCCAATTAAATCAACAGCATACAAACTGCACATCTGTTGACGAGTCGGTCACTGTAGACGATTTTGTAGACAGTCTGGAAAATTCCCACCCAACGTAATGAAAATCCCCACGCAACGTAATAATGATGCGGAACAAATACGTGGGCTGGAAAATCGCCAGTTCCTGCAAATCAGGTTTATGTGCCGAAGATGGGTTTTCCGAGCACGACGGTTGGAACGGATATGGAGCCCCAAGGGTGAACGCAATTGGGCAGCTTGAAATATTTTTTTCAGCTTATTGAATGACCGCTGTTTGGCTTTCCCGGTCTGCCTGTTCGTGCTTGATTCTTTCCGTACACATCAGTTCAATCTTTCGAATGGCTTCCGCCTTGTGCGTTTCAGCAGGATGAGCATACCGCTGGATCATTGAGATTTTACTGTGCCCGAGCAATGCCGCCAGCGTGACCAAGTCAACCTCGGATTCGACGGCACGGGTGGCAAACGTGTGACGGAGATCGTACAAGCGGAATTTCGGGACTTTGCAACGTTTAATTGCTGTGCCGTGGGGCTTGTTCAGTTTCGTAATCGGCTTGTTGGGGTCGTCCTGGGAGCCGAACACGTAGGAACCTTTGGCAGTTTGCAGCCGCTTGTGGAGAATTGCTGCTGCCGTGGTCGTTAACGGAATCTTTCGTTTGGCTGATTTCGTTTTGCCGTAGGGGTTGAATACATAACCCGATTTCAAGTTCACGTTGACCACACGCAACCGATAGATTTCATCCGGTCTCATGCCTGTTTCGACCAGCAGAGCGGCAACATCCCGTAAGGGTTGGGAGCATTCGGCCAAATACGCAGATTGTTCATCGAAGGTCAACACCCGGGTGTGCTCGTTATTCTCAGCCAAAAAACGAATGCGGCTGACAGGATTACCCACCAGCACGTCCTGCCGAATATAAAAGTTAAACAGGCTGCGGATACACGCCAGTTCACGATTCACCGTTGCGGGTCTCAATAGCCGTTTCGATTGCGGGCTCTTTTGTGCAAGACGGTGCTTTTTGAAAGCTTCTAGCTCGTCAACCGTGATGCGATCCAACGGCAGCTTTTTGAAAAACTTCAACAAGGCAATGCTGCTGATCTTGAGCCGTCGGTGTGTAGCGGGATGAACCTGATGCTCTTGTTCCGACCACGTTAGAAATTCCTGCATAGCCACATCGAATTTCGGTGCAGGTTTTCTTTGCTTAAGACCGACCTCCCCAAGGGCAAACGCAGTCCTCCGAGCGGCTTCGATATCCAAAGCCTTTTGCCTGTTGCCCTGCCGAGTTGATTCCTGAATGCGTTGGCTGCGGTAGAAAAACTGAAACCACCACACACCCCCGCGTTTAAATACGGTCATTTGGGGTCTACTCGTCTGACCGGTCTACCAGAGGAACAGGTCGCTCGCCTACCTGTTCCTCGGGCTTCTTCGTAAGAGTTACGGGTTCCGTGTGTTCAGCCACAAAGCGGGTTACTTCCGATGGTGGAATAAGCACACGGCAGCCAATACGTACCCTTGCCATCTGCCTGGTACGAAGAAGGTGCCGCACCATCCACTCGCTGATTCCCAGTAGTTCGGCACACTGGAGGACCGAATACAGCTTCGGTTGGGATTGCTGATCCATTATTCTTCCACCCTCTGTTCCGTCGGACGATAGCCGACCTTGATGTACCGTTGTTTTTGTTCGTCCCACTCCTTTATGTTTGTGGGGCACTGTCCGTTCATGCATTGCCAAGCACCACGGCGGAAGCCGCCACCGGTTTTGACAAAGGCGACGTGCATCCACCCACACACTCGGCACTCCATCAGGTTGCTGTTGCGGTCAATCAATTTCATTGGTTTGGCCATGTGTTTCCTTTCGAGTATTCGTTACGCTGTTGCCATGCTTTGCATGCGAATACGAAAATAGCTGGAGGTTGGCAATCGTCGCGTAAAGTCATAGGATTTTTTATGGCGCAGAATTTCTTACGGTGCAGGAGTGATTTTGGTCACGAGAAGAATTGCGGTACCGCCCATTTTTGATGGGGAAACACAAAAACGGTTCGCTCAGGAATGCACTGAACCTGCCCGGAGGATCGTTTCCGCCATGTTGGCCGGAAACGATGAGCCAGAAACTCTCAGATTTTTTCTAAGCACTTGTTGCGGTGAATACACCGATGCATGGAAAGTGGGCGTTTCGGAGCCGGGTGGCCTGCAAGAAGAAAAGGTATTGGAGATTGCACAGCAGTCTCGCAGCCTTGCCATCGATATTTTTGAGCTTTGCAGCGTTGACGTGGATAACCCCATCGGCTTTTTGCAAAGAAACCTTTATTGGGAATGCAGAGCCGAGTTAGACGACAAGTCCGAGGGAGACTCGGAGCAGTGGCATCGGGATTTCATGAAACGGCTCTCTGATCTTGAGAAGCTGTGGGATTTGCCGGCGATGCTGCATCAATTTGCCGACGGAATTAAGGGCTGGTGGAATTTCCGAGGCAAGCGAACCCGAAAAGGTGCCGTCCATCGGGATTACTTACAGGCGCACTTTCATGCATATGGAGCAGTGGTGATGGGCAAATTTACCTATCCAGACATGGCAAAGCTGCTGGAGTTGTCTCGGTACGCACTCAAGTCCAATATTGCCCCAAATGACGATTCGGTGAAAACCATCGTCAGCGGGTACAAGCGCACCAACCATTCCCAATACGAGGGAATGATGGAATCCGTCCGTCGATATCTCGAAATGAAGAAGACAGCACTTGCTGAGGGCCGGGAGTGGAAAACGACCTATATTCGGGCAGCAAATTACGTCAAAGGTGCGCTACCAATCCTTACAGTTGCAGCTCCTTTGAGTCCTGATCGAAGGAAACAGCGGGGAAAGACAAGACCGTAAGTTTTTCCTGCAACGTTTTTTCTGAATTGGTTTACCCAAGCAGTCGCTCAGGTTGGATATCGTGCAACTCGAAGCAGTTAATTCCACCTTTTTCGAGGTCGCATGATAAAGAACGAACACAATCCCTTAGTACCCACAGCCACGGATGTTGCCAATTCTCAGAAAAAGGCTATTTCCAACGGCGTAAACGAAACGAGTGCAATTGAAGTCCCCGGCCAGCCACTCGAAAATGTGGCCGCGCCGGAAGTTGAAACCAATAACAACGTCGAAGCGGTTGGTGAGGACCTTGAAACGGTGCCCACCAACCTGCCTGACCAAGCATCGCAGTCGGAAACGGAGCCGAAACCGAAATCCCATGTACTGGTGCAAATCCGTAAGGAATTGGGTTTAGGTTCCCCCATGCCCGTGGTGCCGTCGCCGGTGACCGAATGTTCCGTTGCCGATCAACAGGAACCGCTCTCTCCCGGGGACGAGCAGGAGCTGGGGAAGCAGATCCTCCAGCTCTGGAAGCAGCACGATACCTGTGAGACCGACCTGCCCGGGCTGTTGTACCAGTTCTGTGTAGCCTTGCACGCACCCGGGAGAAAAGGGCAGGGTTTCGAAGCGTGGTTGAAGGACAACAAAAAACCGAAATCCACGGCCTACCGCTGGATCAACAAATATGCCAAACGGGAGGGGTTGAAGCCGCCGTTTCCCGTTAAGAAAAAGACCAAAACCTCGTCTCAGCCGGGACGAGGTTCGAAATCCCCGATGCCGAAGCAGGATGGCGTTGAAGCCGAGTCGGTCCCTGTTCCTAAAGACCTCCCAGAATTGAAATCGCTGGTGCGGGGATTCTTGGAACGGGCTGACGAAACCGAACGTCGGCATTGGATCAAGGAGCTTCAGAACTGGCTTGCTATGGAATTGCTTACCAAGAAGCTGCCAGTTTCCGTTCCCAATAGCAGTTCGGAGGTGGCATGAGCATCAATGTGAAAACCGATTTTTTTCGCAGTGAACTGGGTTTCGTGGCATCGGCAACGAAGAAGGTTTCGTCATTTACTGCTCTGAAAGAGGAAAAGCCGGAATTAGTTGTACCCTGGCTCGTCCTTTGCAGCGTTGATGGGAGTAGCATGCGGCTCTTCACTACTGATCATACGGTCACGCTGGAGAGCCGTATTCCGATTGATAACCCATTAAACGAGAAATGGGCGTGTGCAGTAGATTGCCGAGGATTGTTGGCATTCGTGGGGAGACTCAAGCATGGACTGTTCACGGTTTCTAGTGCGGACGGCTACGTGACGATCACCCATGACCGTGGAACATACAAGTTTATTTCGGCTGGGCAGGCAATCGAGTACTTGGGCAAACATACCAGCTCCGAAACGGTGAAACCTGTTGCACACATACCGGCCCATGCCCTACGAACAGTCCTGAGTCACGCAAAAATATTTGCTGGTAAGGAACCACCGACCGGCCGGTATGATTTCCGATTTGTCGCCTTGAGGGTTCAGCAAAGTACCCTGCAAGCGGTTAGTGGAGATGGCTCCAATTTTCTAGCTGCAAGTGCTGGTGGGGTAGAAAGCGAGGTGACGGTTGAGGTGAATATTCCCCACATTTATATTCCCATTCTGGAAAAGTTTACGCCTATTCAGACCGATAAGATTACCGTGACGCTGACCTCGACCCAGGCGCGTGTGGATTGTGTTCCAAGAACGGCAATTATCCGGCTGGTGCCCTATGCAACAATGCCGAGAGTAGAAAACTTGTTCAACCCCATCAACTTTCCATTTTCCGTGGTTATTGATGCGGCTGAGTTCAAGGAATCCGTCCGACTCCTGATGACTGTTCAGAAAAGCAACAAGGTCCGTCGTATGGATATTGTTGTCGACCACTCTCAAATGCAGCTGGTAGCAAGAGATCCACTTGATCCGGCCAAACAGTTCGAGGCTGATCATTGTGTGGAGAGCCAGGGTGCCGCCACTTTTGCCGTGAATATGGTGCCCCTGTGGGAGTTCCTGAAACTCGCATCCGGCCAGTTAATAATCAGGATCAACCCCACCGATGACGTTAAGGGATTTCTCTTCACTGCCGAGAATAACTACGAGTTTGTGACGGCACCGGTTGTGTAAAGAAAACCGAGAAAAAAAGGGGTGAAAGTGGCCGTCAAAGCAGGAAAATGATTTTTAAACACCCCTCAACGTCTTCGGGAGCTTCCTGCCCTTTACCGGATCTAAACCCCATCTTCCGAGCGGAACCTGTAAGGGGTTTCCTGGTTGTACTTCCCGGCCAGTGTCCTTTCGATGCCTGAACCTTTTAGGCTTGAACAGAACATCCATCCAAGCGTCGGGTACCAACCGTCACGCCCGTTCTGGAGATAGTAGCTAAACGTAAGAGTTTCCAGCACCTTCGTCCACTCTGCTCGCCAGGTATCGGGATTTTCCATTACCCACCTACAAATTACAAATGCCAAACTTTTCCGATTAACAGGCTGATCGTCCGTCAATTCGATAGGCAAGGTCCTGTCCTCGTATCGAGCATGAAGTCTGAGTGCTTCTGTCCAGGTTTCCTGTATCAAACGGGCTGCTTCCTTTATCTCAGGGGGGAAATCAGTCTTCTTGGATGAAAGGGAACGGGCGGGCAGACCTCGAGCCACATTCGACTGCGTTCTCGAAATCTCCTGTTCGACTTCAAATCGAGGACACTTTTTTCGATCACACTTGATATAGGTTAGAAGACCCCCACCCTTCAGAGGTTTTTGGAGTTCCCTGAAGCTGTGACCACAACTCACACATTGTCGACTTCGTTTCTTCGATGAATGCTTTTTCTTTTTATAGGATTGAGCAGGTCCTTTACCCTTTGAATAAATAGTTGAAACCAGCATGTTACTTTTTCCTCACTTCATCCCCTTTCCTTGGGTTTCATATTGTTCTTTTTTGAAAGACCAACCTATTGATGCCTTTCAGCATGACCGTTTCACCGAGGGGCTTTATCCCGAAGGTGAAACGAAGACACTTTCATCTTTGGAAGCCTCGCGGCGTCCCAAAAACAAAAAGAAAACGAAAAACTTCGCAAAACCCCGCTCGTTTTTCGTACCGTCCTTACAACCATCAACTCAAAGCTCTTAAAATGAAAAGCTCAAAGCCAACAGCAAAAACGATTCCATTTGCTTAATATTCAATTCCCCAACCCAAAGTTAACTTATTACGGAAACTCTCCCTAGAATTTCCCCCTGCATCTCCTGAAGAGGCTTCCCACTCGGCCGGGGAATGCTTAAAGGTAGATTACTTTTATGGCTGCGTAGCCCTAATCTCACGTTGTCCATGACGGACAGGTGGGCAGGTGACCCAAAGACCTTTGCTCTCCCAAAACGATTACCATTTTTCACCACCAGGCTACGAATGGAACCCATCACCACGGTCCACCTTTCGGCGACTCCCTTCAACGTGATGGATGGAGCGGAACTTGCACTCACATTAGTCGTTTTTACGGTTAGAAAAGCCATTTCATTAACTCTCAATTGGAAGCTTTTTGTAACACTCGATTGGTGCTGGTGTTACTGTGGAAGTATGTTCTGTAAGATTATTAATGTAATATGTTCTCTAATACTACTATCTCATACTTTCATGGAAAAGCCAAGCGTTTTCCGCAGTAGGGAAGTGGAAAAGTGGTTACCGTCGTAACTATTAACCTATCAGCTCATTTATAAGCCAGTACTACTGTATATTACCCGGCTTGGCGAGGTATCTTGGAGGCAATGTCAATTAATTATTTACGAACCCTATCCTTATAGCGGTGCAGGAAAGCTTCGGGGAGTTTGCTGCCGGGTGCTGGTCCCTGTCCTCTTCAAAACGTGCGGAAAAGTAGATGACGATAAAACTGGCATTAAACTACGGGTCAAATGTCGTTCCACCCCTTGCCAGAGTGGCTTGTGCTCCTGGCGGCATGCTTGGTTTGCCGGTGAGAGAAGTTTACATGCAGCTATAGGGGGCTTATTTTGCCTGATATGTATGCATCACGTTGTATCTGCTGACCGATTGGCTACAAGTGTTCCAAACGCTGACAAAAGGTTATTTGCGTCAATACGGGCTAGACGGTTGGATGCCGACCACCGGGTGGATATTCCAAGGCAGCTCGAAAGGAACTGGTTTTGAACGAATTTTGGCAGGGAAGTACAAACAAACGACCCCGTTTCCTTTCAAGTCGGAAGACGGGGTGTAGTGGTCACGGCTTTGCTTTTGGACGGGTAGGAGTTGCTTTTTTGAGACCTGCTGCCAAGGACTCCAAGTGGTAGACGGCCTGAAGCGATTTCTGCTCTTTTCAGCCGTCTAGGATTGGAAACAGGGGAACACCAATGCCGTTGAACGATTGCGCCAAGAGCTATTGCAGTCGCTGTGATCATTAGGCTGAGTGGGAACTGGCTATCCAACCCTCCCGATTGGCCATCGATCTCCAGCTGCGGCACGAACTTTCTCGCCGAGTTTCGTTCGGATCGAAAGAGGAATTCTAAGTTCCTGCCCCAACTCAAACCGCACCCAATTGAGGAACAGAAAACGCCGCCGTGTCACGCTGATTTCTTCCCAAGGGATTAACAGCGGAGGGTGCCTGAATTTAAACAACGGCATTGTTGCAAGATAAAGTCCCTTGGGACTGCATCCCACCGTGAGGCAATTGCCGTAATTGACGTGCCACCGCATCTGGCCACTCTGGTACCTCCAACGCTCACCGATAAATGCTGATCGCAAGCGGAATCGCTTTGCCAGCGCGGTCCCTCCGTCGATCCAGCTGAGCAGCGCACATACGGAACACCACATCGCCAAGAAGTAGATCGGAAAGACGAAAGACCAAAAGGCGGTCTGATGATGGTTGATCCAGTTCTGCATGTTTTTCGCGCCGGAACGACAAGCGCACCCATTATAGCCGAGGCGCGTTCTCGGCCTGCTTGTGCCTTTAATGGCAATCAACAATGCAGAACTTGCCACAGCAGATTGAAGTCAGGAAATGTCAGGAAACCTCCCCTCCCCGGTTATCGAGCGGAAAGGCGATTCTGCAACAACCGGGAACCCACCCCGGCGACATAGGCGTATATCGTTACTGATCGTCGGACAGAAACGCACGGCAACAAAGACGTACAATCACAGAACGAATGGTTAGCATGCTTCTTATTCCCGCCTCAATGAGTCCGCAGCCGAATCTAGAACCTCCTTCGGCAAGTCGTGGATAAACTCACGCACCTTTCCCTTAACAGAGGTGTCCTCTTCTGGCAATTCTGGCGCTGGTACCCAGTGTCCCTCATTAGCAGCTTTCAACAATTCCTCGAATTCACGACATTCTCGCGATTCTTCAAGGTGATCCCACCCGAGTTTCAATAACGAAGCAATAATCGGGGCCGTGTAGGCAGACCACGATAGATCCGAGACGTCGGTAAAAAGGAATACATCAGCCAAGCTTCCAAGAAACGATGAGAACACGCTGATACCAGTCGTCACTAGGAGAGCGTTTCCCTTCCAGCGCTTCTTACTCTCGTACATTAGCGGAGCCCAATCATTCTCCTTTGCTCCTGGTTCATTCGCGATTCGGATGGCTTCGCTTGCCGCATTGTTGGCTTCTTTGCGATGCTGAGAATACGAGATCACCAAATAAATAGCTGCAACCGCAAGAAGGACTGCAGTTACCACCAAGTTGTCTTTCGCGGCTTCTTTGAGGCTTGCAGAGAATGCCACGCTGATGAGCTTGAGTAGGAACACGACGCCAAGCAAAAGCAGATAGTGCATGACTTTCTTCATGGGACCTCCCCCAAGTTGGAATCTCCTCCTTCAGGACAAATTCACCCGAATGATGCCAATCTTCAGTGGTTTTGCAAGCCCACAAAAACGGAAACGTTCCAGCTCCGATACGTTCCAAACCCAATTCCGCATTGTCCCACGAAAGGGGGCACCAATGAACAAAATCAAAGCCGCACTCGAAGAACTCAGGCAAGCCGTCTCCGAATACCGTCCCGAACCTGCCACGGACGAATCCGAATTCATCAACTGGCTGGGACGCACCGTACAGAATGCCCAACGGACGATCAAGGTTCGTGGGTACGAACAGGGAGGTTGACCATGTACGAGAAATTGGCACGTTTCTTGGAAGCATTGCGGGATTTGGATAGCATCAGCCACCGGGATTGGGACGCCAAGTACGGGGACGAGTTCGGGACGGCATTCAACCAGACCTCATTCGATGCCGAGTTCATTACCCTGACCCACCTGTTGGCCGATGCCGACCCCGTCTTGGATATGCTGCGGGCATTTGATGAGGGGTGAAGGGGAAGGGGAGGGTGAGAGTTGCCATGAACGGACCCGTTAATGAAGAAGCCCGCAATCGTGGTGAACAGAATTCGACCCTGCCCTAACTAACCCCGACCTCCTCCTTTTCACTGGCGTACTGCCGAATCTGAATTTTCTTTGGGTTCACTCCAAGCCACTTGAGGTAGGGGCCAGTGCGTGTTCGAGCTATTCTTCGACACTCCTCATCCGGGTCACCCCATCCCAATTTCAGCACTTCCGCATCCTTCCGGTCGCAGCCTTTGAGTATTCTTTGACGGAGACTTGCAAACTTCTCTTCTGGAAGTCGGTTGTAGACCTCGAGCTTCACGTCAGGTGTTGTCTGAATAAATTGCAAAACTCTGTATGGCACCGCAGTTTTGAGCCATCGATCCACGGCGATCCGCCACATCTGTCCGTACTCCTTGAACGGTGTGTTCCAGTCGCCCCAAGTTCCCCAAGCGTCTCGTCCAGTCCTCCGGCTCCCTTCAACGATGCGTGGGTTGACTGCCGCTGCGCAGATCAATTCCACATGCTCCTGACGATTCATATTGAGAGTGGCCGGCTCCGCTTCCATCAGGGCAATAAGAAACTTGTCTTTTAGCTGTGGATTGCGCACCGCTGCGAGCCGTTCCAATTGAGACATCTTGGCAAACGTCTTCTGCCAAAAATCATGTGGGCCAGAACATTTCCACGATCCATCATGAGTCCACGGCCAGCCAACATTGCTGGGATTACTGAATCGAGCAGCTTGTACGACGGGATCTGGGTCATTTAGCAGCGTCGTTTCAAATTCCCGCAGTGTCGGCGGATTTTTCCAGTCGCCGCCTGTGTAGTCCTTGTAGACAAGGTCGAGATGTGATGCAGCATAGATTCGGACTGCGGGATCTGCGTCACTGAAGGCTTCATCTGCTATAGCGAGAGGAACTGAGATTCCCGTCCTTTGTATGCGCTTCAAGAAAGCTTTTTTCTCAAAGGCAGTAACAGCACCGTGGTATTCCGCTGCAAGTAGGCTTTCGCTGTAAACGTCACTATAGTAATAGGGAGCGGGATTCTCAAAATCTGACATTCGCCCCGGCAACAAATCATCCGAATACACCTGAGGCCAACCGTCCTCGTGCCACTCATAGCCGAGAGTGTCCTTTTGGGTGGCAATCTTATTGTCGGCTCGGAGATGTTCGGCGAGCGAAGTGACCAAAACATCGATCCGTGATCCGTTCTTCTCGGCAAGCCGGGCAGCGTAAAACAACAAAAGGAGCATTACACCCAACAAAATGTACATTGGCGTGTCCTCCGAAATGCATTCGTGACTGGTTTTTGTTTAGCTCAAAAGCGGCACCATTATACGGCTTTGGCGCCTGCTCTGCCCGAAAGACCAGCTTTTCGCAAAGCAGACAGGTTGATACACACCAGCCCTTTTCCGCACTCCCCACCGAAGGAGCCGACTATGTCCCATTTCCTCGAACAAGCCTGCAACGATGTCCATCAGATTGGCGATCTGTTGCTCTCCACCCAACGCAGCCTTGCCACAAACGGTTGTCCCCGATTGGCCGAACAGGTTGGCACGTTACGGGACGATGCCGAAGCCCTTCTGAAGCGAGTTCAGCAGGAGTGGGAAGGGAGCATTTGAGTGATACGCTGTGATCGGTTGGCTGCATCCGTGACGAAAGGGGGGGGTCCACGATGAACAATTCCCTGGCTATCGTTTCCCGTTCCCAAGGTTGCCTTCTCGGACAGCTGGCAGGTGACGCACTCGGCAGCTTGGTGGAGTTTCAAGCCCCAGAAGAAATCTGCCGTGATTACCCCAACGGTGTACGACTCATGGCCGACGGTGGCACGTGGGGCACGATTGCGGGTCAGCCCACCGACGACTCCGAAATGGCATTGGTGCTGGCACGAGCATTGGCCAAACACGGACGGTATGACCCCAGCGAAGCACTGAAGGGTTACGTGTGGTGGTTGAACTCCCACCCGTTTGATTGCGGCTCGACGGTATCTGCTGGCCTTCAGGGTTGCCCAAATCTCCACAGCCAAGCTAACGGTGCATTGATGCGGGTTAGCCCGTTGGGAATCTTTGGAGCCAACTACGATATCAACCAAGTTGGAGAGTGGGCACGTCAGGATGCTGCCTTGACCCACCCGCATCCGATTTGCCTTCAAGCCAATGCATTGTTCACTATGGCCATTTCCCACGTGATCCGAACGGGATGCAGCCCCGAAGACCTGTACTGGCAAATCCAGAGTTGGGCACAAGAAATGAATGCAGAACCGGAACTGCTACGGGTGATCAACGATGCAGCCACCGAACCACCGAGAGATTACGTCAGCCAGCAGGGTTGGGTGTTGATTGCGTATCAAAATGCCCTGTGGCAGCTTCTTCAAAATCCCAATTTGGGGGACAGCATCGTTGATACCATTATGTGCGGTGGCGATACCGACACGAATGCGGCCATTTGTGGGGCACTGCTTGGAGCCGTGTATGGCAGGGATGCTGTTCCCAGCCAGTGGATCGAACGCCTTTTGAACTGCCGGCCGGAAGCTGGCAATCACAATGTTCGGCATCCACGGCCTGAATGCTTGTGGCCGGTGGATGCATTGGGGTTGGCGGAACGGCTAGTTTCTCCGAAATTAAACCATCCGCAGATAGCCGATCCAAAAGGAAAAGAACGATGTTTCCCGAGACAGGAGGGCAGGTAGTGTACGATGGTGGCGTTTTCGGCGAACATCAGAGAGGGAGAGTATCAATGAGCGGCAACCCCAAGGTCGTTTGCGAAAAACCCAAGCTGCCAACACTGTGGCTTGATACGTCCGTTATCATAAAACTGACCAAAGTCGAGCGTGGCGAGAAATTGCAGCAGGTTGAAGTTGATCGGTTGACACGTCTCCAAACCCTTTTGCAGGAGCTTGTTCCCGCCGGAAAGTTAATCTTCCCTCAATCGGATCAGGAAGAAGAGTACGTCGCCAAGCGGCTTGATCCTGAAATTCACAGCAATTTCCTCAGGTTGTCTCTCGGAATCTGTATGAGGCATCGCCAAGGCGTATTCGACTGGCAGGCGCAGCTTGGAATGGACGCCTACATCAAGGGGGCAAACTCGATAACCGTGGGAGTTGACGCATTCTTTCATGGCGATCCTGTTGAGGAACTTGAGAAGGCTAGGCAACGAAGCATGGTGATTGGTGGACATCCCCTCAGGCTTCCAGAAATCCTCACACGACGCGATGCGGCGAACGTCAAGGTGCTCGAAATGTGGGAGCAGTTGAGACAAGAGTTTGTCGCCAAGAAGCTTAAATACGAAGAACAGTTGGAAGCGGAAAAATGCGGATATGCTGACGCGATGGTTTACAAAGCTAAAGAATGGGAAAAGAAGCGGGCAACGAGAATGGCCGACTTTTGGGCTTTCATGGATGTGCAAGGATATCTTATGTTCCGTGCGGTCTGGAAGGACTTGGGCGGAAAACCCGATGGTTTCGAAGGTCTGTACAAATATTTCTGTTCGGAGTACCACAACAACCTTCCCACTCCAAAGATCGGTAATCAGTTAGGAGCAGATTTGCTGACGGGAAGCGCAGCTATCCAGTCTGGTGACGTGATGGATGTAGGATTATTGTCTATCGCTATTCCTGCTTGCCACTACGTCGTGACAGACAAACAGCAATGTGACAGGGTCAAGCGACGCGGGATCGATAAAGAGTGGGGGACCGAAGTGTACTCAATGTCCGACATCGACGATCTGTTCTTGCAGCTGGACAAATTGCGCTAACTGAAGACAGCCTACGAAGTCCACGCCTCATTGCATTCGTGACCTCTACGAAAAGTCATTTCGTGCAAGCTGAACCATGCCGAAAGAAGGAGAGGGGTCGATCTGCCCCCAATTTGCGGACCTGATACGCCATGTGGTAAATTTCGCACCTCCCCAAATGGAGGTGTTCATGCGGCTCCTGGCATCCGACATCATCACTTTTTGTCGTCCTGAGCCTTGTGGCCGAAGGTTTCTTCTCCAGCGGAAAGGAATTCCCGCTGCCGAACCGAGCGATTACGACCAAGTGTTGGCACGGCTGGGAGATCGCCACGAGCAAGAGCACCTGAAGACGTTGGGCAGAAGCTTGGACTTGAGTGCCTTTCGAGACGAAGAGCTGCTCGTTGCCACAAAAGGGGCTTTGCAACACAAAACACAGGTGATTTATCAGGGAGCATTTCAGGTGGTCACCACCATTCAGGGCCAATCCGTCACGATCTTCGGCAAACCTGATTTCCTGATCTTCGAAGACGGCGGTTACGTGATCCGGGACGCCAAGCTCTCCCGCAAGATCGATGACGAGCACCATGTAGAGATTGCTTGCCAACTCCAGCTCTACGGCTGGCTCTACGAAAAAACAACTGGCGTTCCCCCAAAGCGGCTGGAAGTCCACAATGGCATGGGAGAGATTTCCCCGGTACCCTACGACGGTGGAACGGCAGCCCTAACCGTGTTGGCCGAAGTGTTTCGCTGGAAGAACGTTGACGATCCACCTTACGTCCCTGTTGGATGGACGAAATGCAACGGTTGTTCTTATGGCGACTACTGCATTGAAGAAGCCACAGCAGCAAAGGATGTGGCCATCTTGCCCGAAGTTGACCAGAACCTTGCTCGTGCCCTTCATGACCGAGGTGTAGCGGATTACCCCACCCTGCGGAAGAAATTTGACGTGGCGTCCCTGTCGGAGTTCAAGCGTCCATGGGGACAATCGACCCAGAAAGTGGGGAAGCGAGCCGAAAAGATTCTCGTCTACGCAGAGGTGATGGAATCCGGGCAGGAACGGGTATTGGCACCACCAGCCATCCCGGATTTTCCAAATTTCGTGATGTTCGACTTGGAAGGACTGCCACCTCAGCAGAATGACTTGGAAAAAATCTACCTGTGGGGATTGCAGGTTTACGGTCAACAGCCCAGCGAGTTCATTGCAGCAATAGCCGATTTCGGGACAAACGGAGATCAGGCTGGTTGGGAAGCTTTTCTGACCGCAAGTGAAGGAATCTTTGCCCAACACGGTGACATTCCGTTCGTTCATTGGGCACCGTACGAAAAGACCAATGTGAATCGGTACATTACCCGATTTGGAGACCCAAAGGGAATTGCGGCACGTGTTCTCAAGAACCTGCTTGATTTGTTGCCGATCACCAAGGCTTCGATTGCCCTGCCGATCCCCAGTTACGGCCTGAAGGTGATCGAGAAATACGTGGGCTTCGAACGCACGACAGAAAAAGTTGGCGGGGATTGGGCAATCGCAGCTTACATCGAAGCGACGGAAACGAACGATGCGGCCAAGCGGAACGAGTTGATGGCCGCGATCAAGCAGTACAACAAAGAAGACCTGGCGGCCACGTGGGCAGTGTTCGAGTGGTTGAGGGGGAAGATGTGGATCTGAATCAAGGGACAGGACAGAGAACGAAGTCAAGAGTGAACAAAATCCCGAACAAAATCGAATTTGTGACAGTCGCCAACAACGCACAAATTCAGACGGCTATTATCATGACGAATGTTGTTCTGGAGAATATGTTGGAGTTGGCAATCTCGGAAGTATTAGCTGAGCGGCACTATTTGGAACTCAGACGTGTCCCGTTTCCTCTAAAGCTTGATTTGGCGATTGCGCTAAAATTGCTCCCAATTGAGTCCCGTCCGGTGTATGTGAAAGTGAATGCCTTGCGCAATAGGTATGCCCATGATTGGAAAGCCGAACTGAAAGACAAAGATATCGAAGATTTAGTGCATTGCCTTTCCGATTGGCAAAGGCAAGCTTTTGGGATTTCTACAGAAGAGGGCATGGTCGCAGAGGATAAGCTGCGAATCTGTTTTCTCGTTCTCTACATCGAATTAAAATCAATCATTTCCCATATACGCGACCAAGCCGTTCGGGAGAGAGAGTGGCACAATATTGCAGAGGAGCTGCTAACGATGGCAAAATCACCGAGAACATTACGCGACGATGATCCCGACCATTTAAGAGTAGAAGCCAAGGTGCAAGAAGAACGAAAGAAGAGAGAAGCTAACGGCGAGCTGTAACTGTGCCATGCAGCGGCAAGGCAATCAAGGGCTTGACCGGAGCTTGATTTTCCATTTCATCGACTTCCACCCGGCAGGCTATCGAAATTCGTGTTTTCGCATTAGATAAACGCTTGGCTGACCGTCGACAATCGGCTCCATTCGTAGGCACTGGTTCGAGCGGAACATTTTATCCCTGAGTGTTTGAGTGATTCGATCAAAGTGCTCTCTATGCTCAAGAATGATTGTACGGCCTTTCTCAACTAGGTTCTCAAACGAAACTCCGCACGAGAGGGAGTCGGCGTCAACGCGATCTTTGCTCACGGATTCTTGGGTATAGCGTCCAACGGCCACCATCTCCCCAGCTCCTCCACCAGCGCATATCGTACACTCGTCCTCCAATGAAACCTCAGGGGCTTTCCCGTACCAAGTCGTCAGTTCCAATCGGGATCGCTTTGCCGAATAAACCAGCAATATGCCACGCACCTGCACCCGAAAATGAAGAGCGATCACGGCATGTCCAGCTTCATGAGCCGATCCACTGAGAAAGAACGGAATGTGGTCAGGATGGAGGCTGGAAAAACTTCCATCAGGATAAATGAGCCTGAGCATCGAGGGTGGCTTGTGCCTTGAAACAACTTTCATCATGCACAATTAAAGCTCAATCTGGCACTCATTGCCACCCTCGCCTAACGACGTTATTGCCTGAACTCCAGCACCGTTGCCGCCTTCCGTTTGGCTGCTTCGGAACGACGATCATACAGGCAAGTCGTGGCCACGTTTGCGTGTCCGAGATAACGCTGAACCGTGGATAAATCGACACCCTTCTCCAGCAACGTCGTGGCCGTTGTCCTTCTCAGATCATGCGGACTGAACGTTTCCACCTTGGCTTCTCCTGCCCGACGTCTCAGGATCTGAAGGATGGCTCCACCCGTTAGCCGTGTGTTTCCCAAGCTGCCACCCTTGTTGACCGAAACGAATAAGGCACCCGGCTGTTTTCCTCGAATTTCCAACCACCGTTCAAGCCGTTCCCGTGCTTCTCCTGTCACGTAAGCCAGCCGAATTTTCTTACCCTTGCCGTTCACAGTCAGGGTTCCATCGGCGCCGTTGTAATCTCCGACGTTCAGACCCGTCAGTTCAGCCCTCCGAAGGCCAGTGCCGTAAAGAACCGCTATCATGGCAGCATCCCGAATTCCAGCAGGGCTTTCGTCGACTTGGCACACTTCCAACAGTGCTGTCAGCTCCTGGGGCTTCAGAACCCGTCCCGCCATGTGATCGTCACCCCGAACCCGAGCCAGGTCGGTCACGCGGGCAAGATCGGCTTGGGGCATCAGTTCAAGCCTCCAACACTCCCTGAGAACAGCCCGAAGTGCCGACAGGGTGAAGTTGGCCGTGTTGGGTGAATACCGTTCAGCCAGGGCATTTCGAACCCGTTGGGTATCATCGTAGGTTAGGGAAGCCCAATCGAACTCGTACAGGTTGGCCTTCCCGTTCGAAACGACCCCTGCAATGGTGTTTAAAGCCACCCGGTAAGCCCTACGAGAGCCGATGCCCAGCCGGCCGATCAAAGCATCGACGGGGTGGGTTGTGCCCGTCCTGGTGGCTTTCTGGTGCAACTCAAATGAATTGATGGGGATAACTGCTGCCATATTGCCTCCAAATTGGTATCTCAAATCGTCTTAGGCGTCAGCTATGCGATCCCACAGGGGCCGGTATCCCCCACAGCAAAGATCGTCGTCTCCTAACCATGCCCCCCGACCGTGTCCGTCACTTAAACCGACCCCCCACCCCCACCGAACCCCCACCGGCAATTTGTGTCCCATTCCGAGAACTTTTCGACCTGATACACCACCGTCAGGCATCCGCATAAGCTAACGGGAGAAACCTATGGAACTGCTCGATGAAGTGGAACGGCTGCTGCTTGAGGAAGACATCAGGTGCGAGCGGAACGAAAAACGACGCCAGCTCTCCACCTATATGAACACTGGAGCCATCGGTTCTCACATGGTCATCACCGAAAGCCGAAGTTTCATCAAGTGCGTTATCTTGATTCCCATTTTTGCCCCTCCAGATCGGCGTGCATCTATGGCAGAAGCGGTCTGCCGTGCCAACTATGGGCTCCACATTGGTGCGTTCGAGATTGATCTGAGTGACGGGGAAATACGTTTTCGGTCAGCTCTCCCAACGGTGGACGCACACCCCTCACGAGAAGCTCTGCGTTGTTTGACATTTTTTTCTTGTAATGTCGTTAGCCGTTATACAACAGCGTTCGGAGAAGTGGTTTTCAAAGGTGCCGATCCGAAACAGGCAATTGAGACAGCCGAAGCAGAATGGCAGGAAGAATCCCGAAAGAGCCGGGAGGAGGAACGGTTATCGCTGAGCCGCCCGGTAGAACCCACAATGGTGAACTAATCCCCAAAGGAGAAGCAGGATGGCACAACACGAATTCGAAAATATTTTTGACGGGTTGGGCAAAAAGATCGTCGAGATCCACCATGATCGAACCCGGGACAACTATTACGATCCCACGGGGAGATTCTTGGGGCATACGGATGAAACCGGCACCCGTGATGTTGTCGGGAGAAGGCTTGCCGACAAACCGCTGGGCGGGTTACTGCTGCCGAACAGGAAGAAGTAAGGGGCAACAACCGCTGATCCCGTGATACAACCATCATGACAATCCGCATACGACAGCATGATGGCTCCGAAATTTCCTACTGGACGAATTGTGGCCACTCCCGGGGCATTGGGAGCATTTCAACAGGCAGGGGACAATCCAGCCGATATTCTTAACCGACATCTCTCCGGGGATTGTAGATTAGAATCTTCTAATCTTTATTGATACACAGACGGTCCGAATCGCAAGAACACTCTGATTTCAAGGACACTTAATCAGGCGAGAAGCGTCCCCATACATCAATGCTCCTCCGGCAGCAGGAACGTCGTGACGCTGCGGTCTGCTTCGGTGATCACCCAGATTTTCGTTCTGTCGCTCAAGTGGTAGGCCGAGAGCAGCCGGGAGCCTTCGATCAAGGATTGGTCATTTGCCAACCGATCATCTTTGCTCACGTCAAATCCAGAAATCTAAGCTTTTGAGAGTGGCATGCTCGTTGCAAATGGGTGCTCGCAGATGCAGCTTTTAAATCCCAAGAGAATGCGTCTGCCGAGCGAGGTGACCCCATGCACAAGTGGTTTCATCAAGTTGAGCATATTGTCGTCGAGATGCTAGTGTTGATAGTTCTGTTGATCGAGGCATACAAGTTTCTCCGATTCATTGGTCGTTAGCAGCAAGAACAAGGGCAGGCTGAGCTTGTTGTGAGGCACCCCTTCCGACGGTTTTAAATTGAACTCAGACATGCAGCTTCAAGAGCAACGAGATTCAATCAGTCAAGGCTGCGACCAAGTCTTTGTTCCGTTGATACACCTGGCGGAGCCGTCCGCATCCGCAACCATGAGCATCCTGAGCAGAATTGCCGACCTGCTGGAAAAAGAAAACATCGGCGTGGAACATCATCGGAACAAGCTGATCATTCCGGTTCGGTGCGGAGCTTTGGGAACCAAGATTGATATCAGCCAGCGCAACGGGGTCTTGCAGGTGCTGGTATCGATCCCCTATGTGTTCCCGGTCTTCGATTGGCCGCAGCCAGTGAAGCCGTGGCCAGAATTAATTGGCAACTTCTGACGGGCACGTTCGAAATCAGCATGGAGGACGGCGAGCTACGGTTTCGCAATGCCTTTCCAATGCTGGATTCCTTGCCTACCGATCAACAGTTGCGGTTCATGGTGTTCGAATCGTGGAATACGACAGCACGTTATGCTGCCTCACTGGCCGAAGTGGCACTGGGGGATATCGATCCCGTAGCTGCCATCTCCAAGGCTAAAGATCGGTTGCCACAGAGTTTGGTTGAGGCCATCGGATTCGGTTCGGAATCGGTCAACTGATGCGGATGGGCTTCCGTTTCTTGGACGTTGGTTTACCCAAAACATCCTTTGCCGCCAGCTTTGCCAGTCCGAGAACAATGCCTGAATTGGAAATGATGGCATCGGGCCACAGTTGTTGAGCGGCCTTTTGCAGGAGAGAGAAGTCGTCCGTGCTCATCTTGACGTTAACCTGAACGGTGCGTTTAGTGGATTCCATCTAGCTTGTTATCAACGGTTTCCGCTTTACTCGCAACGATACTAATGGTATTGTTGGTACCCATTAAAAAACAACAGGAGCACATTCGGATATGGCACACACAATTGTCAATCTAGAAAACCCGAGAACCGGACAGCGCAGACAAGCTCCAATTGGTTTTTCGTGGACTAATCTCTTCTTTGGTTTCTTCGTCCCGCTCGTCAGGGGTGATTGGAAGTGGGCAGTGATTCAATTTTTTGCTGCCTTGTTTACCGGCGGGTTGTGCTGGCTCGTGTTTCCCTTTATCTATAATCGGCTTTATGCTTCCGACCTAGCAAGAAACGGGTACACGTTAGTTGAAGGCGAGAGTTCTGACGGCGCTCAACAGTCACCGCCACGACAAGTTCCCGAACCCAATATTCCTCTCGGAACCCCCATTGCAGATATCAATAACAGTCGTATGCAGTGCCACCAATGTCACGCAGAAATCACAGAGGGACGGTATTGCGAGAAGTGCAGCCAATTTCAGCCCGGAAGCATGATTATCCTTGCGGAACTGGCTGCCAAGTTTAAAAAGTGGCGATCCGATAGACGCCCAGTTGGAATTCGAGGTGCCGTGATTGCGCTCGTAATAACCATCGCAATTATCGGCGGAATGTATGTGACCTTTTCATATTATTCCAACTCGGATTCGGAACAAACTTCATCTTCCTCTTCTCAGGCATCCGAGCCAGCCCCTGCGACGACACCTGCTACGCAACTTTTGTCTAAGACTGCGGACTTTCCTCGTTTCAATTTCAAGAAGATAGAATTGCCGGACGACATTTTACAATGGTACTCGCCATCACTTCTTGCTAAAGCTAAAGAGATAGCGTCCAGAGTTGCGGACATTCAGGATGCGAAGCTGCGAAAAGCAGCAGCAGACGAGGAGTGGCACAAGGTACACCCAGAGCCATTCGTCCGGGAGGCTCTTGAAGGTTACTTAAAGGAAAGAACTCTCTTTCTTCAACAGAACCGAGATATGTTTTTTGAGGTCGGCTCGTTGTTCACCTATGAGGCGAATGCGGCGACTGCTACATTTCTGCTGGACGACGACTCGCCAGTAGGTCATCAGTGCTGGACCACCTATCATTCATTCCTTATCAGACCTGAGAGAACATGCCCCTCGCTTACCATCACTATTGCAGTACGCCAGATGGATGCGGTGTATTCAATCGTTCGCCACGACCCACAATGGAATGACCAACTTGACCGCATTCGACTTGTCGCTAAGGGAGAATACTCACAGAAGGCAATCACGCAGCTGTATCTGATGGATTATAACACTGAACAGATATTACTCGACTTAGGAAACCCGCCGATACCGGAGCTCTCGCCAGATAATTGGTTTGTTCCGGAAGCGCTCAGCACACAGAAACAGGTGGGCACGCAAGGAGAGTCTCCGCAATCCGCTGCCAATACTCAAGCCGACGTGCCTTCCCAGAGCAATGGCAATGCGGTACCCGCAGAACGGAATCAGGCTGCACATGCTGCGCCAACCCCAGGACCGACCATACCTGCCTCTCCATCCCCGATTGTTAGTTCGTCGGCAGGCTTAGACGGTTCTACCCGTAGTACGGATTCCGCCGAGCCCGAGTTCTTCGTCCTGTTCCGCGCGCTCGAGGACTCGTGGGTTTCGATTACGGCCGACGGGAAGCCGATCATGAAAGGCACGCTGATCGCCCGGCGCGAGACCACCGTACGGGCAAAGCAGCGGATCACTATGTTGGTGGGCAATGCCGCGGGCATCGAGTTTTCGTTCAACGGCCAGTCCCAGGTGGTGCTGGGCGGGAAGAGCAATGAGGTTCGCACCGTCGTTTTTACTCCGTCAGGTTTGCAACCGTAGGGGACAGGTCGCAGGGATTCGGAGGATAATGGAGCATTGCGAATCTGTAGATAAAAACCGGAGGCAACATCGAACGACACCTGCGGTTTCGACACTACGACCCGCATGAAAAGGCAACTCCCCATTTTGGGGCTTCGTGGGAGAGCTGATAGGCAGCGCCAGAAACTCAACCTGCCCCACGATCCCTGAGACGGCTTTGCCACCATCCTCCAATTGACAAACCGCCAGAGCACCATTTACTCCTTGGGATTGCACCACCTGGAGACGAAATGAACCTGACCGCAATCTTAGCCGACTTGAAGTCTGAACGGCAGCGTATTGAAACCGCAATCACAGCCCTGGAAGCCCTGGACGGCACCAGCCCCAAACCCAAAGGTGGTACCAGCTTCGAATTTGGAGCCAACAAGCCCAAGGGCCGTCACATCAGTCCCGAAGGTCGAGCGAGAATTGCCGCTGCTGTCAGAGCAAGGTGGGCAAAACGGAAGGGTCAGGCTGTTGGCATAGCGACCCCAGCGAAACCCAAACGTCGGATGAGCGCTGCTGGAAGGGCACGCATCATTGCGGCCACGAAAGCACGTTGGGCAAGGTTCCATGCAGCGAAGAAAGCAGCAAAACCAGCCAAGAAGCACCGGGTCATGAGTGCAGCGGCTAAGAAGAAGATTTCAGCCGCGGCCAAAGCAAGATGGGCTAAAATCAGGTCGGCTAAGAAATAGCGGTACGACAGCTCTCCCCACACAAACCCCGACCACGTGTCGGGGTTTGCTGTTTATGACGGCATCAGATGACACGTGGGGCCGAGGCCGGGCGGTGGTTTGTGCATCGAAAGCAACGCTTTCCATGCTTCAGGTAGAATACTGCCCGACATTACCAGCAAGGATCTGGTCGCCTTTGCGGCTGACGGTTGTTGTCAGCGAAAGCAGAACAGCGGGATAATTAGCGGCAGAAAGAGGAAGGAAGAAAGATATGAAAAAAGGGCTTATTGCACTGATCGTTGGTCTGGGCGCTCACCTGTTTGGAGTTCAGATTCCTAAGAACATGCCGCAGATGATCGTCTCCATCGAAGTTGCCAATACACCGTTGGAACAGGCACAAGGCATGGGGGCTTACCGTTCAGCAGGTACTGGCTTTTTCGTTTCACCGGACACCCACAAACCCTTTCGGCCAGTGATGATAACTGCGAAGCACGTATTGGAAGGTGCATGCCAAGCTTCTAATACTGTGTATTTGCGACACATTACTTCTCCGAAAGATGCGAATGGAAATGTGTTGCGGTACGAACTCAAGATTTGCGAACGGATACTCGCAACCAGCCCAGATGGCACGCCTTTGAAGGCTCCCGATGGCTCTCCGATAATAACCACACGACCGTTGTGGATACCTCACCCCTCCGCAGATCTTGCCGCAATGAGGTTGCCACAGGGGCCGAATGTCCCCTCGGGCATAATGACCTACAGCCCATCTGAGATTGTGAATGATGAATTCCAGAAAAAATGGGAAATAGGTGCATCTGATGAGACCTTCATCCTCACGTTCCATCCCGGCGTGATCCAAGGAGAGCCCAGTTCGCCTGTGATAAGACATGGGACGATAGCGTCTTTTTCCGAAGGGTCGGATACGTTTCTCGTTGATTCCTTTATTTTCCCGGGCAATAGCGGCAGTCCTGTAATACTGAAGCCGACGGTGCTCAACCTCATAAACAATACCTTCAATGCTCTTGGCGAGGTGAGACAGGCATATCTGATCGGTGTTGTGGTTGCATATATTCCATACACAGACATTGCAATAAGTCCACAAACGCAGCGTGCCCGAATTACATTTGAGGAGAATTCTGGATTAGTGCGAGTAGTGCGTGCGGAGAAGGTTTCAGAACTTCTGAATATAGTTGCAAATATTATGGGACAACAACCAACTGCGTCATCAGCTCAATAACACTTCATGTCGGAGGTGTAAGCGACGGGAGAGCTGTTGCAGTAAGCCACCTGAACCACAAAACGGATCAAAGACGGGTTCCTCGTTTCGATGTTGGCAGGGAAGGGTGCCCCAAAAGATGCCGCAAGAACTTGTATGCCTCGATTAAGAACACGGCAAGAACAAACAACCTGAAGGCAATTAGGTCTATTACCGAAAATATCGAGCCGTAATCGTGGTTCACTGTACCCGTCCTTTCACCCGTGCTGATTCTGAACGTACCAGCAACAACGACCCCTGTCTCAAAAGTGACGTCACCTTTTTTCTAAAAAATCACCCCGTCTGTTTACCAGCCCTATACCTTTTAAATCTTGCTATTCGTCTTAAAAGTGTTTCCGCTTCCATCATCATTTCAATTGCACAATGAATGGGGCAGAAAGGGAATCACTAAATGGCGTTCGGCTTGTGGATAACCGCAGAAACTTGTGGAGGACGGTGGAAAACACAAAAGCCCCAGTCCAAAAACTGGGACTTTTGTGTGGGTTCGGGTGATTAGGTTACGATCACAGGTTCAGGAGTTGACACCGTGGAAGGGGTCTCGGACTTCTTGCCCTTCGGCTTCGTGGCCGTTTTGGAGCTGGCCTTCGGCTTAATCCCATTCTGGGGCTTTGCCTTCGGCTTGGCTGCTTTGGCCTTCGTCGGGGTTTCCTTGGCCTTGGCCTTCTTTGCCCCGTCCTTCACCTTGCCACGTGCCCCGAACCGAACCAGTTTGCCGTCGATCCGTACTCCCTGTTTACGGGCACGGCAGATTTTTGCCCGGGTTGGTTTACAAGGGTCGGAATTCTTGGGGTTGAAATGCGGGTCGGTTGCTTTGGCCATTAATTCGTAGCTGGCACCCTGTTCCCAAAGGGTTTTCAGTTTTGCCCAGTTGGTGGCGTGCCGTTCCGATTTGGCCGGTACCTTCTTGGTCTTCCCTGCTTTCGTTGCCATCGTTGCGTCCTTTCGGAGCGTTTGCCGCTCAGGGATGAGTGCGGGGAGGGGAGCGGGGTGTATCAGAAAGAGGCTCACGACGAAAGCTTCCAGCTTTCGGGCAAAATGGAAGGCCGACAAAAGTCTGGACAGGCTTTACTGGCCATCGAGCAGATGACTGATCTAGCAGTCCCTCAAATCCGAAACCAGCTGAGGTTCGATGAGAGCCTGACGCAAGACTGTCTTCACAGTTTCCTTAATGAGCGAGAGTGCGTTCCCGTGATTACCGAGAACCCCAAACTTCTTAGCAAAATCAGCACTGCCTCCATGAGCTACCGCACTACGATAGTCGTACATTGTCTGCCAAATCTTGTCGGGCTTTGCGGCCCCAAACATGCTGTAGTCGATAGCTGGCTGGCACCGATGGTCGAGCAAGGCCATCTTCTTTTTAATCTGTCGAGTAATCGTGTCGTAGGGATCGCTTGCTTTCGGCGCATGAATAAGGAGTGCCTCGAGCAAGGCAAAGTGCCCGAGAAAGATCAAAGGCGAAGGTGAGGGTAAACTCTCCAAATCCAACAACTGCCGCAACAATGCGTTGATATCTATGAGAGCGTTGTCATGCTGCTTCACTTGATCAAAAAGCAGCCTGATATTCTCGGCGTCAGATGGCATCACTTCCACGAACTCTAGGAGTCCCATTCCGGCGGTTTCCAACAATGGCAGTAATCGCATTTTGTGCAGTACGGTCCCAAAGAGTGGTCTTCCTCCCATGATCTGGTAGACGATAGTGAAGCCGATCTTGAGTTGAATTCGGCAGAGAGTGAAGACCTGCTCAAGTTCCTGGATCGTATCGTTGTATCCCCGAAAACCGATGACATGATAGCGCCACTCCGCTTCGGGCACTGGTTCAAAAGCTCCTGGCCCTGTTAGCCGTGCACATTCCCACGGCCTAATGCCTGGGAAGCTCATAAGCCGTTGCACGGTTTCACTGATCTGCGAGGCCTCTTGGGAGGTTGCACGTCGAAGTTGGTGGCCCGGAGCAAGCTCAAAACTCGTAGCTCCTGCCAAACCGGAAACATTCATTACAAAGGAATAGTTTTCCGGCAGTGAATCCCCCATGTGTACGGATTCAGCCGAAACAGAAATCGTTGATCCCCCAGGCACAAGCACTGCGTTTTCGCCCACTCCCTCAATCCACCTCCTGGCTGCTCATGATGCTCCTGTCGCTGTCCGGCGTCAAACATTTACCTGCTTAATCAAGCGTGCCCCGATACCGCTATACTATTCCCAATGCCCCTGCCGCTGTTCCTGCCCTTCCCCCTTGGCCGTGTTCCTGAGCCGTTCTCCGATCCAGAGTGCCTGCTTGGGATCAAGTCGGACGGATTCGGGATACTGCTTCACCCTGACTCAGATTCGGGCTTCTGTCCCTTCTTTTTGGAGCCAAGGTGCACCGTCGCCCGGTATTCGTGGCGCACCCATGCATACAGAAAAAAGCAGAAGCAAACGAAGGCTGCTGTTTGGAACAGGAAGTAGGCAAGGCTGCCAAACAGGTCGGAGCGAAGAAGCTCTAAAAAGTGCATAATCCTCTCCAAAAATCACTATCGAAGAGGACTGAGGGAATGGGAACATGGAAAGCGACTGCTGTCAATTAGGTAAAAACCCTTATACGGAATGACAAAAAGTTATTCCCCACCCGCACACCTCGTCGGAGGCCAAGCATCCCGAGTTTGCTGTCGAACTTCCACGGTTCCAAGCGGCAGTATGGGAGATTTTCAATCAATACGAACTGGCAGGCTATTTGACGACCCTGAAGCCCGTGACAAGGAAGAGGTTGAAGAGGCTTCTGTACGTCGACGGTTCAGCGAGTATGGTTCGTCGCATCGGGGCATAGGTGGGGGGGTGTAGACGATTTTGTAGACGGTGCTGGCTGTTGTGGCTGGTTGTGGGTTGGAAGCCAAAGCCGTAAGTTGTTGATTTTGCAACTCAGCACCACCCGACAACACCCTGCAACACCCCCGTTGTCCGTTCTGCAAAACCTCTATTCGGCGGTTCGATTCCGCCCCGCGCCTCCAGTAAACCGTTGCACGTCTTTCGTTTCACGTTTCACGTCAAGAGAACGCGAGGCTTGGGTGGACGGGGCGGCTATTACGCGGGCCTTTTCTTTACGGTACGCAGCATATCGAAGAAGCAGGGCAGGAGTGCGGGGCTGCCCATAAAATCAGCCGTAAGCCCGCGCTTGTCGACGTCGGGGACGCAAAAGACTTCAGTTTCGCCAGTTGCCTTTGCCCACTCACTCATCTGCTTCCGCGTCCACTTCTGTTGGAAGCAGCTTGTCGGCTGGCCCGGGATAGGAATCGTCTGTAATGCTGTGATCTGTAGTCCAAACTTCTCGTTCGGCTTCAGCAAGTTCTTCCTGGTTTCATCCCCAGTCGTGTAAAGCGGTGAAATGGAGAAGCTCATCAACGCCCAGTTTTGCCCGAAATATCTCGAGCGAAATACCCTAGGCATCCAGCCAACAGAAAGATTCCAGTGACCGTCGTCATACATAGCCGGGACGAAGATCGGCACGTTGAATTGAAAATTACCGAGCTGAGCAGTTCTGCCATACTGCAGATGCCATGCCAGAGCAAAAACCTCTGGAAGGAACTCAATGAAGAGCCCGCAGAACAGGATCACAGACAACAAGAATATGGGGGGCTTTGAGAACCATTTCATGGTGATTAACCAGCGGGAGAATCGTATCAACTGTTAGCGCGGCTGTACAGTTTAGCCCGCGGGTTTTCAATGTGAAACGTGAAACGAGAAACGTGAAACATGAAACGTGATTCCGGCGGGAGACGGGGGACTGGGGACGGGAGACGCTATCCCAACGTGAAACGTGAAACGAAAAACGGGAAACGGTCCCTTATGTTCCTGAGATCTTCTTAACCTTTCCCGCTTCCGACAGCACGACGCGATTGCGGCCGCCTTGTTTGGCGCGGTAGAGGGCGTCATCGGCGGACTTGATCAGTTCGTCGCGCGAGCTGCCGTGCTCGGGGAAACAGGCGATGCCCACGCTCACCGTCATGGGGCGGGGCACGCCGGGGAAGGCCCAGCCGGCCACGGTACGGCGCAATTTTTCCGCCGCGCGGAGGGCGTTCTGCCCGCTGGTTTCAGGCAGCAGGACGGCAAACTCGTCACCGCCAAAACGGCAGACCACGTCGGCTTTCCGCATTTGTTCGGAAAAAATGGCGGCCATCTGGCGTAGCGCTTCATCCCCCAGCAGATGACCGAACTCATCGTTCAGGGGCTTGAAGCCGTCCAGATCGATCATCATGATCGCCAGGGCGAGATGATGGCGGCGGGCACGTTCCAGTTCTTCCAGAATACGCATCTCGAAGAAGCGGCGGTTGAAGATACCGGTCAGGCCGTCACGATAGGCCAATTGCCGCACCCGGTCCAAATACATGGCGTTCTGGAAGGCGGCGGCACAAATGTCGGCCACACTTTCCAGAGGGCCGACATCGGTCAGGCGAAAGGCGTTTTTGCGCGCGCTGGAAAGCGAGAGCACGCCCACCGCCTGCCCGAAAGAGAGCAGCGGCAGGCAGATTTCGGATTGCGCCTCCCGCAGGGCGGCGACATATTCGGGCTCGGCGGTTACGTCGTTGACGAGAACCGGAGCGCGGGTGCTGAGGGCACGTCCGGCCAAGCCGGCGCTGGCCGGCAGGTCGGCGCCTTCCCGCAGGCGCAAGGTCAGGCGGCCAGCATGGGCGCGGAGCACCAGGCGCTGTTCTTCCAGCAACAACACGGCCACATGATCCACCGGAAACGCCTCCAGCAGCAGGCCGCAGGTACGCGACAGCAGCTCGGCCAGATCGGTGACCGCCGTGGCTTGCCGGGCGATGGCGTTGATGGCCTCCAGGATGGCCGCGTGTCTGCGTTCCAGCGCGTGCAGGGTGGCATTCTGCAGGGCGATGGACGCTTGCGTCGAGAACAAAATGAGCAGATCGACGGTATCGTCATCAAAGAAGTTCTTGCATTCGCTCTCGCAAACCAGCACGCCCACTACCTTGTCGCGCACCATCAAGGGAATGGCCACTTCCGATTTGGTGCCGGGAATGACCTCCAGATAGCGCTGGTCGGCTTTTACGTCCGGTACATTGATGGGATGCCGCAGCCGGGCGGCCTCGCCGGCGATACCGCGGCCAATGGGAATGCAGATCGCCGCCCGCTCCGCCGGCCATCCGAGGCTGCTGCGGATACACAGCTCCCCGCTCTCCTCGTCCACCAGCAATACTGCACTATGCGGCACCTGAAAGTAATCGTGAAGGATCGCCAGGATTTGGCGCAGTACTTCGTCCAGATCGAAGGTCGACAGGACGGCCTGGCTGGCATCGTAAAGGATGGCGATCTTCTGCATTCTGCGCGCTCTTCCGCCAGCCCACCGCGCTCTGGCGATGTTTTCATTTTCTGCTTTTTTCGTCCCACCGTAAACCAGGGAAAATCTGGGCGGCGGCAAGGATCGATTCACCACGGAGGCACGGAGTCACGGAGAGGACCAGGGAATCCGGATTCTTTGGAAACTCTCCGTGTCTCGGTGTCTCCGTGGTGGATTGAGCAGAAGGGTTACGCGACTTGAGCTTTCTTATCGAGCATAAGGAAGAACTCCTCCACCAGATCCTTGTCCCATAGCCCGAGGTGCGCTTCATCGCGCATGGTGCGAGCCGATTCCTCATGCGTGAGCGCGGGCTTATAGGGACGCGCGGTGCGGAGCGCGTCGTACACGTCCACCACTTGCAGGACGCGGGCCAGGGCCGGAATTTCATTTTCCGCCAGCCCGTCCGGATAACCTGTGCCATTCCAATGCTCGTGATGGTGGCGGATGATGGGCAGCACCAGTTTCAGCGAACGCAAAGGCTTGCAGATGGCTTCGCCGGTCAGCGGATGCTGCTTCATGATGACCCATTCTTCCGGGGTAAGCTTGTTGCCTTTTTTGAGAATCTCGTCGGGAACGCGAATCTTGCCCAGATCGTGCAGATAGCCTCCACGCCGGAGGGCCAGCAGCGATTCACGATCCAACCCGAGATGCTCTCCCAGTTCGCCGGCAAATTGGGAAAGCCGTTCGCAATGGCCTTCGGTGTACGGATCGCGCGCTTCCACGCTCAGTCCCAGCGTACACAGCACCGCCTCGGCATTGTCCAGTTCATCGGTAAACTCTTTCAGCTTGAGCAACGATTTGACGCGGGCGAACAGTTCCTCGGGAAAAATCGGCTTATTCAAAAAGTCGTCAGCGCCGGCCTCGATACCGCGCACCTTGTCCTCACGATCGGAGAGGCCGGTAATCATGACCACCGGAATGAGCCGGGTTTCAGGATCGTCCTTGAGCTGGCGGCAGAGCTGGTAGCCCGATTTGCCCGGCATGACTACATCCAGCAACAGGAGGTCGGGAATTTGCGCGTCGATTTTGTCTTCGGCTTCTTCGGCCGAGCCCGCGGTATCCACGCGATAGCCGCGCGAGGTCAGCAGCTCCCACATCAGCAGGGTGTTGTCCTGATTGTCGTCGACAACCAAAATCAGCGGCGCACGGCGTTTGCTGTATGCGATTTCAGCCACTAATCCCATCGAAAGTGCAATCTTCCCCAACCGGTCGCTCAGAACCACTCCTACTCCGGTGTTCTCGAGGCTTGCGGGCCGTGGGTTCCGGGGTTACGCTTTTTGCATGCGGAAGATCCTATTTACCGCTCTTGCTTGGATGCTGTCCTTCACGGCCGTGATGTACGCTGCCGCCAAACCGCATGTAGTCTTTTTCGGTAAACCGATCGCCGCGAAATT
>Ga0326727_10004418_pt1 | contig 42324 bp, 40 predicted proteins | sample MB2enrmetagenome_FD_207643 | JGI IMG/M metagenome (GOLD analysis project Ga0326727, IMG submission 207643) | Lab enriched peat soil microbial communities from McLean, Ithaca, NY, United States - MB29MY | ecosystem: Environmental > Terrestrial > Soil > Wetlands > Peat | place: USA: New York...
GGATTCGACGTGGCGGAAACCCATGCGGAGAGCTTCAGCTTTCAGCTCCGCGAACTCGCGCGGGGTGTAGAGGCGCGCCATGGGAAGGTGGTCGCGCGAGGGGCGCAGATACTGGCCAATGGTGAGAATGTCGCAGCCCATGGCGGCGAGTTCGCGGAAAACCTGGAGCAGCTCGCGGGTTTCTTCGCCGAGGCCAACCATGACGCCGGACTTAGTCAGGCTGGAGGGTCGCAGCTCCTTCGCGTAACGCAACAACTCGAGCGAACGCTCGTAGCGGGCGCCGGAACGGACGACGCGATACAGCCGCGGGACGGTTTCGGTGTTGTGGTTCAGGACCTCGGGCCGGGCTTCGACCACGATGCGAATGGCTTCCCGGTCGCCTTGAAAGTCGGGAATGAGGACTTCGACGCGGCAACCGGGCGCCTGGCGGCGAATTTCGCCAATCATCAGAGCGAAGGCACGCGCGCCGCCGAGATTTTCGTCGTCGCGGTTGACGCTGGTGATGACGGCGTGCTCGAGGCCGAGCGCGGCCACGGCCTGGGCTACGCGGCGAGGCTCATCAAGGTCGATGGGTTCCGGACGGCCCTTGGGCACGGCGCAAAAGCCGCAGCGACGCGTGCACAGGTTGCCCAGCATCATGAAGGTAGCGGTTTTGTGGTGCCAGCACTCGCCGATATTGGGGCAATGCGCGCTCTCGCAGACAGTGTGAAGGCCAAGCGAGCGGGCGAGGCGCTTGAGATCGTGGTAGTTCTCGCCCACCGGGGCGCGGGCCTTCAGCCACTCCGGCTTGGGCACAGGCGTGCGGCGGACAGGCTCGATCTGCACCAGATCCATCACGTCTTCATCATTGTAGCGGGAGAATAGGACCTTTGAGAGTACGTGACCATGGTCACATGACCATGGTCAGATGTATACTTCTATGAGGCAGGGAGGGGCAACACGGATGCGGACCATGGCGGCGGGTGAGTTCAAGGCGAAATGTCTGGCGGTGATGGATGAAGTGGCCGCCACCGGGGAGCCGGTGCTGATCACCAAGCGTGGCAAACCGGTGGTGCGTGTGGCTGCCCCGGAAGGATCGGAACTCAAGAAGAAATCCATTTTTGGCCGGCTCCGGCACATGGGAGTAATTCACGGAGACATCGTGTCGTCGGAGTTCAGCGATGAAGAATGGGAGCGGATGGCAGACGAAAGCCTGAATCCTCTTGATCGAGGGGAGCGCTCGTGATCCTGCTCGACACGCACTACGCACTATGGGTCGAGATGGCTCCCGAGAAGCTGTCCAAAAGGGCCCGGGCCAGGCTTCAAGCCGCAGAGGATGCGGGCGAGGCCCTTGCAATCTCGTGCATGACGCTCTGGGAGATCGCACACAAAAGTGCGCGGAATCAACTTGAGCTTTTTGTGCCGTGCGCGCAATTCTTGACCGAGCTCGAAGCCGATTTTGCGATTCTGCCGGTGGATCGCGGAGTGGTGTTGAAAGCCGCCAGCTTTTCCGATGCGTTCCCGAGAGATCCGAGCGACAGGCTGATTGCCGGGACCGCCGCGGCGCACGACCTGACGCTGATGACGGAAGACCGGAGGATTCTAGCGACCGGCGTTTGCAAGACCCTCTGGTAGGCGCGGCTACCTCAGCTTTTCGCGCACGTCGGTCCGCACCAGGTAGAGGAAGATCACCAAGCTGATCAGGCCCTGCTCCAGCGCGTAGTACGAGTGCTCGGTGAGGTAGTTGAGCAGAAACGACACCGAGCTGAGCGCAGCAGCGGCGAGGGTGAGCGCCCATCCCCAGCGAAACAGCATCAACAATCCGAGCGCGCCGGCCAAAAAGAGAACCGCCAGCACGAGGTAAACCGGGCCGACGCGTCCCTTGATGACATACCCAACGGTGATTGCTGCGAGCAAGAGCATGTAAATGCTGCTTGCAATCAGCCCCGGGAGCTTGAGCAGGCGGGGCCGCTCAGACTTTCGCGCTGCGCGCGCCGGCAGGTTGGCGGGCCTGGGAGCGTTCGTCTTGGCGTTGGCGATCATAATGTGTGCAAATAGGCGAGCAGATCGTTGAGTTGTTCATCGTCAAGCGGCGTGGCGGGCATCATCTGCCTGCCGTTGAGAATCACCTCGGTCAGCCGTTCGTCGGTGGGAGGCGCACCAGAGGGCATGGCCTTGAGCTTGGTGAGGGCCTGCAATCCGGGTCCATGCAGGGGATGGGTCGAAGTGGGATAGTGGCAGCGGGCGCACTTTGCCTGATACACCGCCGCACCGCGCGCCTCCTGGGGCGTCCACTCAGAGGCCGGCTTGGAGGGCGGCAGCGAGCGGCAGCCGGTCAAACCGAAAGCGAATGTGGTCAGAGCTGAGGCCATAACAAGATTCCACGTGCGCATTGCCTCTCATGATACAGCTCCTTGTGCGCGGTATAGCATGTGCATTGAGAAACGGTTCCCAATTTGCAACGTTGTTCCTGAATGCGAATGGCGGGTAAGAATAGGGAAGCTCGGCCGCGGTTGGTCAGAAGATGCGTCCGTGGTCGACAAGCCGGCTGCGGACGCGTAGCGGTTACTCCGCTGCGGCGATGGCCTCGGCGATGCGGTCGATGGCTTGCTCCTCGGCGTCGCTGCCGGGGCGGCGCCCGTTGACGAGAATGGAAAACGCCACCGTGCGGCCACTGTCTGCGATCAGATAGCCGGAGAGCGAATTCACCTCGTCCAGCGTGCCGGTCTTGGCCCACATCTTTTTCTTGAGCGGCGAATCTTTGAAGCGGTTGTCGAGCGTGCCGTCCACGCCGGCGATGGGCAGTGTTTCGCGCCAGGCTTCGCCCCACGGTTGCCGCGATGCGTAAGACAAGAGGCGAGTGAAGGCGCGCGGGGAGATCTTGTCGGCAGAGCTTATGCCCGAACCGTCGTAAAGGAAGAAGTCGGCGTCGTCGATGCCCGCATCGGCCATGAACTGACGCACCACGCGCGCGCCTTGCTCAAAGCTGCCGTCGCTCCCGAAGAGCTTGCCCAGCAGACGGAGGAGCAACTCGGCGTGCAGGTTTTGGCTGGTTTTGTTGGTGACCGTGATGTCTTCGACAATGGGCACGGACCTATGCGCGCCGAGGACGCGGCGGCCCTCGGCCTGAGCGGCGATGGTGGTCGCGGTGGTGGGCGCGAGCTTGAGCGGCTGCGCGCGCTCACCGGCAAAGTTGCCCGTGCCGGTTGCATACTTGTGGCGCGACTCGGCGTTGCCGGTGACCTTGATGCCGCGCAGCATCAGCGCCTGCCGGAACGCGGCCGCAGTGAACTGGGCGGGATCTTCGACGGCCATCGAGACATGGAGACCCGCGGCGGGCGCGGTGCCCCAGGCGCGCACCACCATGGAGCCAGGACGGCGCTCAAGGCCGGGGTGGGCCTCATCGCCGGGCTGAACGGACGTCATGCGATTGTCGACGGCGTAGTAGTCGACGTCCGGCGTCCATTCGGCTTTGGTCGCGCCGGGCATGGATGCATCGGCGGTGATGGCAAGCTCGTCGGCATTTTCGTTGAAGGTGAGCGCGGAGACGGCGGCGCCGTAGCCCCACTGCAACTCGTCCCAGCTCCAGCCCAGCGCGTAGGGCTCGTTGAGGAAGTAGGTGTCGTCGCCGATCACGTTGCCGTCGACGCTGCGCACTCCCGACTGCTCGACCTGCTGGGCCAGCAGATCGAGGACGGCCATGGCTGTGGGCGGGGCGGCGCTGGGCAGGGTTTCGCTGGGCGCAGAATCGGACGAGGCTGGAGGGGCAGTTCCGGGCTCGACATACGGATAGTGGCGAGCGCTCATGGTGGGATCGCCGACGCCGAGCAGAACGATGTCGCCGTGCAGCGCGCCCGCGGCGTCAACGTCGCCGTCGGCGGCCACGAAGGTGGTCCAGGTGAGCGTGTCGACGGGCAGGAGTGCATAGGCTGCGGCGGTGGTGGTGAGCTTGGCGCCGGAGGCGGGCGTGAACAGGCGCGCATCGTTAAGGCCGTAGAGCGGTTGGCCGTCGAGGGTGGTCACGCTGATGCCGAAGTCGGCATGGCTCAGGGCGGAGTCGGCGAGAATGGCCTGGATGCGGTCAGCAAGCGGGCCGGTCGAGGGCGCTCGGCGCGCGGCGGGATGGGGATTGTGACGGGCCTGGGCGGGGGCTTGCGCTAGCAAACCTAAAAAGCAAACCAAGAGGCTGCTCAATGCAATTGTTCGCCGCAGGCAGGCCATGCCACGAAGTGTAGCAAACGGCTGCAGCGGCCGGCGTACCATCGGGAGTGAGCGCTTATGAGAACGAGAGCAAGCTGGCGGCTGCGGACGCGGACATTGGATCTCGGCTCGCGCACGCTCGTCATGGGCGTGGTGAATATTACGCCGGACTCGTTCAGCGACGGCGGACTGTATCTCGATCCGGAAGCGGCGGTGGCGCACGGGCTGAAGCTGATCGAGGAAGGCGCGGATTTGCTCGATTTAGGCGCAGAGAGCACGCGGCCGGGATCGCGCGCGGGCGGCGCGGACGCGGCGGTCAGCGCGGACGAGGAGCAGGCTCGGCTGCTGCCGGTCGTCGAGGGGATTCTGCGGAAGCGGCCCGATGCAATTCTCTCGGTGGACACATACAAGGCGGAGACGGCGCGGGCGGCGCTGAAGGCGGGCGCGGAGATCATCAACGACGTAAGCGGATTCGTGTGGGACCCTGCGATTGCGGGGGTGTGCGCGGGGTTGGGCGCGGGCGTGGTGCTGACGCACACACGCGGGCGGCCGGAGGAGTGGCGCGCGCAGCCGCAACTCGAGGCCGATGCGCTGCTGACGATGGTGCGCGAGGGATTGGCGGCGAGTCTTGCAACGGCACGACGCGCGGGAATTCCGGACGAGGCAATCGTGCTCGACCCCGGCTACGGATTTGGCAAGCGGCTCGGCGAGAATTACGCGCTGCTCGCGCGGCAGGAGGAGCTGCTCGCGTTGGGACGGCCGTTGATGGTGGGGCTGAGCCGCAAATCGTTTCTGGGGCACACGCTGACGCCGCTCTTTGGCGGGAACGAAGCGCCGATGAATGCGCGCGAGAACGCGAGCCTGGCCGCGATGACGGCGGCGATTCTGCATGGAGCGTCGATGGTGCGCGTGCATGCGGTGCGGCCGGCGGTGGAAGCGGCGCGGATCGCCGATGCGATTCTCGATGCGGGTGAGGCTTCAACGACGGAGCCGGAAGCGAAAATCTGACGCGTAAAGAGCGTGCGCTCACGCGGCGGCGAAGGCCTGGTGCGTTTGAGCGAAGTTTGCGAGAGCATGCACGTTGTTATGCGGCGTGTCGCGGACGATCTCGCAGCCGGCGGCAACGATCCAGGGAGCGCCGGACTGTGATCGCACTGCGTCAAGGGCCTGCACGATGGTCTGTGGCGTGCCATCGCGGAGATCTTTCACGGGGTTGAGATTGCCGGCGATGACCTGGCGCGGGCCCATTTTGGCGCGCGCTTCGCCGATGAGCACGGGGTAATCGAGATCGACCAGCTCGCACCCGAGCGCGCCCATGCCGTCGAGAATGCGGCGGGTGTTGCCGCAGATGTGGAGGCGCACTTTTCCGCCCTGGGCGTGGATGGCGTCGACCAGTTTCTTCTCCTGGGGCCAGACGAACTCCTTGTAGATGCGTGGGCCGACGAGCGAAGCGGCTGCGTCGCCAATGCCAACGATGCCGGCGCCGGCCTTGATCTGCGCAGAGGCGAAAGGCACGGCTGTCTCAACAGTGAAGGCAAACAGGTCGTGCACAAAGGCAGGATCGTCGGAAAAATCGAGCATCAGTCGGTTGATGCCGCGCAAGTCAGCGGCTTCAGCGCAGGGACCTTCGACCCAGCCCTCGACGAGGAGTTCGTCTCCAGCGCGTTGCCGCAGCAGTTCGATGCCGCGAATGCGATCTTCCATACGGCCGCCTGAAAGGGGACTGGGCGCCTTTGCGCGGGTGAATGCGGACTTGTCGGCAAAGAGCGCCTCTTCTTCGACGATGGCCGGAGGCTGGTTCTCGTACCACCGGATGCACGCGCCTGCATCGGCCGCCTCGCGGGCGGGATCGGAGATGGCAGAGACATAGTCGAAGCCGAAGAGTTCGGCCGTCTTGAGCTGCGCGTCGGCCATGATCCTGTGATCGCGCGCGTAGTCACCGTAGGGCACCCCGAGCACGTCGGCAGCGAACATCATGGTAATGGGCATCGAGGGGATGTGGTCCGGGGTTTCTCCGGCGAGGATTGCGAGAATGCGTTCACGGCCTGTCATTGCGCCTGTTCTCTCCTGCAATCGAGGCAACGTTTTGCCCGGCAAGGAAAGCTGGCCGTAGTATGGCACAGAGCGCGGATCAGCTGACCGGCCGGCGCCCAATCGCATGACGCTGCCGCCGGGTTAAATGCTGATGCCGACTTTGTAGCGTGGCCAGAGCGGGCGCATGGCGCCGTGATCGACGATGGGCTCGCCGTCGCACTCCACTTCAATCACCGTGGCCGGCTGATCGGGCGCAACCAGCGGCAGCCCGGTGAGGCGGAAGCTGAACTCGTCCTGCGTGAACGCGACCTTCTGGCCGCTCTTGAGCAGGCGCGCCGAGAGGACCTTGGGTTTAAGCCCGCCGATGGCGACCACCACTTCGGGCTGATAGAAACTGAGCCACTCGGCGGCGGGCGTGTGGCCGGGCCAGAAGTGGACATGAACATAGAGCGTGTTGCCGCGGCGCGTGAAGTTCAGGTTCGTACTCCACTCCGCCTGGATAGGCTCGGTGCTGTGGATGGCCTTGCCGTTGGTCGAGAGCCATTTGCCGACCGCTTCAAGAATCTCGATCGATGCGGGCGGAACGGAGCCGTCGGGCTCAGGGCCGATGTTGAGCAGATAATTGCCGCCGCCGCGCGCGCAGGTGATCAGGTTGTCGACGATGGTCTTGGGCGTTTTCCACGCATCGTCGCCGCGATTGAAGCCCCAGCTATCGTTGAGCGTCATGCAGGTTTCCCAGGCGCGGCCTGCCTCGGCGGCCTGGATGTGCTGCTCGGGCGTGGAGAAGTCTCCCGGAAGCAGGTTGCGGTTGTTCACAATGATCTCCGGCTGCAGCGCGAAGACCATCTCGTTCATGCGCTCGGATTCCCACTGTTCGGCGGTCAGGGGCCAGGCTACGTCGTACCAGAGGATGTCGATCTTGCCGTAGTTGGTCATCAGCTCGCGGATGAGGCCGTGGCTGTAGTCGACGAAGCGGCGGCGGGCGGCCTCGTCGGTCTTGCAGATGGCGCCGTCGGGGTGGTGCCAGTCCATGAGCGAGTAGTAGAAGCCAACGCGCAGGCCCTCGGCACGGGCCGCTTCGACGAATTCGCGAACGAGATCGCGCCCGGGACCCTGGTCCATGGCGTTGTAATCGGTCAGTTGGGTATCCCAGTTGCAAAAGCCCTCGTGATGCTTGGTGGTCATCACCATATACTTTTGGCCGGCGCGCCTGGCCAGCCGCGCCCATTCGCGGGCGGCGTTGGGCTGGGGATGAAAGTGTTTGGCGAGCAGTTCGTACTGCGGGATGGGGACGCCCTCCTGCTCCTTGGCCCACTCGTGCTGGCCGATGACGCTGTAGAGGCCCCAGTGAATAAACATGCCGAATTTGGCCTCGTGCCACCACGCCATGCGGGCGTCGCGCGTGGCAGCTTGTTTCAGGTCCGCCGGTGTGGGCGTGGGCTGCGCCGCGGGAGCCTGAGCGCCTGCGGCCGCGGGCAATGCCAATCCTTCAACGTTCGCGGCAGCCAACGCCGCCGCGCCCGCCGCGCCAAACTGCTTCAAGAACGACCGCCTCGTGCTTTCGTTCCAAATCATTTCTGTCTCCTTCTCCTCATCCGTCACACCATTGCGCTGGCGCGCCGGTGTTCGCGTAGGGAACTATAGCAGCCGGGCGCGGGGGAAGTCAGATGCCGGGAGTGGCGTGGGCTGAATCGGCGGTTGGCGCAGGCGGCGCGACAGGATTAGCCGATTCGTTATCGCCTATCCATGACCATGTAGACAGCGACACCGCCGAGGAGCACCAGAGTGGCGAAAAAGGGGAACAGCACCATCCAGGTGAAGGCAGAGCCGGCAAGCGAAGCGGAGAAAAAGTTGTCCCAACGACCCGCGCCTTGCGGAAGCTGCTCGAGCCAGGTGAGCCAGGCGACACCGTGGCGCGCCTCGAATGCGGCGAATCCGACACCGGCAAGCAAGGTGACGGCGAGGGCGAAGATCTGCGCGCCGAGAAGGGGACGCGTGAGGCGTTCGACGGCGGCGTTGCGGCGGCGCAGTTGCGCGCGCCACAGCAGCACGCCGGGAGAAACGAGCCTGGCTTCGGCGAGGGTCTCGGCGCGAGCCTGCCTGAAGGTCTCGGACACAAGCGCCAAGTCACTGCAGGCGCGGCAAGCGCTCACGTGAGCGCGAAGCTCCGGCGCCGCGGCCAACGGCCATTGGCCGCTTTCGATCAGCTCGCGGATTTCTTTCTCGTGCGGGCAGTTTCTTGGCATCATGGCTCCCTCCCAACAGGCGCTGCCTGCGCGCGCAGGAAGCCGGCGATCTTGCGCCGCGAGCGGAACAGCAGCAGGCGGATGCTGGCCGCAGCCAGTCCCGTGACCTCGGCGATCTCGCGATGCGAATAGCCTTCAGCGTAGGCCAGCCACAGCAATTGCCGCTCGCGGGGTTTCATTCTGTCGAGCGCCGGACCCAGCAGAATCTGCGAGTCGCTTTGCGCGAAACGGCCCTGCACAGCAAAAAGCTCTTCGGGGATCTCCTCGATGGACGCAGCGCGCAGACGCCGCCAGTGGTCGCGCAGCAAGTTGGTGGCGATGCGGAAAAGGTAAAGACGGGCAGCCGCTTCGCCTTCGTCAGCGAGGGACGGAGCGCCCGCCGCACAGAGGAAGCGCACGTAACTCTCCTGCATCAGGTCCTCGGCCAGAGCGGGATCGGTGGAGACGCGGGCGAGGTAGGCCCAAAGCGGCCGCGCGGAGCGCTCGTAAAACGCGGCAAAGGCGTCGTTCTCCATGGCCTGATCACAGACATCGGCGGCCGCTCGATGGAGCGCGCCGCCGGCGAATGCACCAGGTAAAACCGATTCCCAGAACATACGTTCTCTCGCCACGGCCAGGCCCTTCGCGGCTCACTGCCTGTCCTGTGAGCCGAAGGGCGGGGCGGCCTGAATCTGCGCAGCGGACTTCTCGGGCACCAGGCCGAGCCGATGGGCCAGAACCCAAGTAGCCGCTGCCGAAAGAATAAACCCGATTCCCGGCATCAACGCCAGCGTGCCCAGCACCGCCATGGGCGTCTCCATATCGGGCCCGGCATGACGCAGGAAGAACAAGCCAATGCCCAGCAGCGTCATCACGATCCCTACTTGCAGGGGCGTAAGCACGCGCGCCACGGCGTTGGGCATGCGCTGGCTTGCTTCAGTCCCTAGCGCAATGGGCGACGCCGTGAGGAACCGCTTGCCTGCCTCTGTTTCCATATACGCAGCCAGATCCTGGCTGGTGCCAAGTTTGTCAATCAGGCGGGCGTGGATCTCGCTTTGCTGTTTGAAGGTGCGGTTCCAGCGGCGGCTTTCGACAAAGATGCGAATGATCCAGACAAGAGCGAGAAAGAAGGCCGGGATCACGATCATGGGCACGATCTTGTCCATCACGGCTGCTGTCGAAGACTGCTCGTAAGGCGGCGGGACAAGCTCGGGCCACACGGCGCGCTCCAGCGCCTGGTCGCGGCCGCCGCCACGCTGATTGAGATGGCTGAAGAGATAGAACTCAGGGCTGCGCGCAACGTCAGGATGGCTCAAGAGGAACTGCGCCAGCTCAGGATTGTTGCGAGCCACGTACTGCTGGTCGGCCAGCAACGACGGGTCGCGAGCCACAACCGAGGTGAGCACCGGGCTCATGCGCAACAGCATGATGAGTTGCGCCTGAGTTTCGGCGGAATCCTTCACGGTGGAGGCGGTCGTCTCGATTGTGGTTGTCTTGGCAGGCGCAGGGGAGGGCTGCTTGGGTGGTGCGGGGCTGGTTTGCGCGGCGACGGGCAGCGCGAGCGCCAAAGCAAGCGCTGCTGCGGCGCAGACTGTCAATATTCGAGGGACGTTGGGAGTCTGAAAGACATTCGACGGGAAAAAGCGGTTGCGGCGATTCATGTTTGAAGCCTCCTCGTTCAGTGGAACGGCTCAGGCGCGTCTATAGAGAGAACGAATCAGGAAGAGGATTGGTTAACACTCGGGCGGCAGCGGCTTTGGCCTGCCGTGATGTACCCGGGGTTTAGAATCGAAGAGGTTGCGGAGAATTTTGCCGCATCCAAATCTGCGCCCGCGCGCAGCGGCCTCAAGAATGCTTGCTGCGGCGGGTAGACGTGTGGAATCGTGAAGGCGATGCGAGCAAAGACGGCTGTGGTGCTGGGCGCCCAGTGGGGCGACGAGGGCAAGGGCAAGATCGTAGACGTGCTGAGCGAGCGGTTTTCCGCCGTAGCACGCTACGCCGGCGGGCATAACGCCGGGCACACGGTCATCATTGGCGAGAATAAATTCGTGTTGCAGCTCATTCCCTGCGGCGTGCTGCGTCCGGGATGCAAGGGGGTGATCGGCAACGGAGTCGTGCTCGATCCCATTGCGTTCCTGAGCGAGGTCGGCCGAATTCGCGAGCTGGGCGTCGAAGTCGACGGCAATCTCTTTGTCTCCAACCGCGCACAGGTGATTCTGCCCTACCACCGCATGATCGAGCTGGCGGCGGAAAGCGCGCCGGGACGCAAGAAGATCGGCACCACCAGCCGCGGTATCGGGCCGGCTTACGAGGACAAGATGGCGCGCAGCGGGCTGCGCGTGGTGGATCTGCTGCATCCGGCGCTGCTGAAGACGCACATTGAGGCGGCCTGCGCGGAGAAGAACGCGATTGCCCATGCGCTGTTCGGCACCGACCCGCTGGACCCGGCGAAGATGTATGAGGAATACGCGGCAGCGGCCGAGCAGGTGCGGCCGTTTGTGGCCGATACCGGGCGGCTGCTGAACAGCATCCTGGCCGAGGGCGGCAGCGTGATGTTCGAGGGCGCGCAGGGAACGATGCTCGACATCGACCACGGGACCTACCCATTTGTGACTTCGTCTTCGGCGACGGCCGGAGGAGCGGCGACGGGAACCGGCGTGGGGCCGACGGCCATCGGGACGGTGATCTCGGTGACCAAGGCGTACGTGACCCGCGTGGGCGGCGGACCGTTCCCGACCGAGATTCACGACGCTGCGGGCGATGTGCTGCGTGAGCGTGGGCACGAGTATGGCGCCGTGACGGGGCGGCCGCGTCGCTGCGGCTGGCTGGATATTCCGCTGCTGCGCTACTCCAACCAGGTGAACGGCGCGGAGTGGCTGGTGGTGACCAAGCTTGACGTGCTGGACGAGCTGGCGGAGATTCCCGTGTGCGTCGGATACGAGATCGACGGTTCGCCGGGGCGAATCACCGACGAAATCCCCGCCGACGTGCGCGGGCTGGAGGCAATCAAGCCGCGCTATACCATCCTGAAGGGCTGGCGGCAATCGACGGAGGGCATTACCGGGTTCGACAAACTGCCCAAGGAAGCCCGCGAGTACCTGGCCTTCCAGGAGCGCGAGAGCGGGGCGCGGATCGGCATGATCTCCACAGGTCCCGACCGAGGGCAGACCATTATTCTGCCGGAGTTTGCCGCGGCGCTCGGCCAGATCACCTCCTAAACAGGTCGGTCCATTCGGAAACCGGGGACGGTGGATGAACTTGACGAGATTTCCATTTGACCTGCGCACCGGTTCAGTAATACCGTGGACGCGTATGCCGGGTTCTGCTGTCGATCGATTGAGCCCCGTTTACTGCTGCCGGCGGAATGCCGGGTGGGCGATGGTGTTGGCCTTTGCGCTGGGGGCTTGGGCGATTCCGCATTGCGCCGGAATGGGCCTGGCGCAAAAGCACGAGAGCCGGCACGAGATCGATCAGCTTGAGGATGATTGGCGCAACGCCGTCCTGACCGCAAACACCAAAGCGCTGGACTCCCTGCTGGCCGAGGATTACATGGCCATTACGGCCTCAGGCACACTGCAATCGCGGGACGAGGCGCTCGAAAGCCTCCACTCCGGCCGCTTGCATTTCACGAAGCTCGACGTCACGGACCGGAAGGTGCGCTTTTACGGAACCACGGCGGTGGTGACCTCGCTGGCCAACATCCAGGCCACCACCCCCGATGGGCAGGTGGCGGGCAGCTACCGTTACACGCGCGTCTACGTGCGCGATGCCCAAGGGGCATGGAGGATCGTGAGCTTTGAGGCCAGCCGGGTCCGCGAGCCCGGACCGCACAAGAGAAACGAATTTCACTAGAAGAAGAATTGGGATCGTTGAGGGCTCCGCCGGCATCCTATCTCCAGCGGAATCTGTGGCGGAGGGGAATCTGCCCCTTCGCCGTTCCAGGCACAAAACCAGGGTGATAGGGCCTAGATGCGGCCGGCCTTGAAAACGGCCGGGTCTCAGGGTACACTATGATTAATATAGGACTAAAAGAGTCCTATATTGCGGGATAGCAGTTCGGGCCTTCCTCATACGACTGCTGAGCGGTCCGGCGCCGGGCAGGGTCAACAGGAATCCCGGCAGCATGCCGAGGTGCATCAAAACCGGTTTCGCGGGCTGAATCCCGTGGAGGTCAAATGAGTTCCAGTGTCGATACAATTCGCGGTCTTGCCGAACAGGACTACAAGTGGGGCTTCGTTACCGACATCGACGAAGACCGCGTCCCCAAAGGGCTCAGCGAAGACATCGTTCGCCTGATCTCGGCGCGCAAGGGCGAGCCCGAATTCATGCTGGAATGGCGGCTGAATGCGCTGCGCCACTGGTTCACGATGAAACGCGAAGAGGGCGAGCCGAAGTGGGCCAACCTGACCATCTCTCCCATCGACTACCAGGCCATCTCCTACTATTCGGCGCCCAAGCAAAAGCCGCAGCTCGAAAACCTCGATCAAGTGGACCCGGAGATTCTGCGCACCTACGAGAAGCTGGGCATCCCCCTGACCGAGCAGAAGCTGCTGGCCGGTGTGGCCGTGGATGCGGTCTTTGACTCGGTCTCCGTGGCCACTACATTCAAGGGCAAGCTGGCCGAGATGGGCGTGATCTTCTGCTCATTCTCTGAGGCGGTTCAGAAGCATCCCGAACTGGTGAAGAAGTATCTGGGCTCGGTGGTGCCGCAGACCGACAACTTCTATGCCGCGCTCAACGCGGCGGTGTTCACCGACGGATCGTTCGTCTACGTGCCGAAGGGTGTGCGCTGCCCCATGGAGCTGTCGACTTACTTCCGCATCAACGCGGCGGAGACGGGCCAGTTCGAGCGCACCCTGATCATCGCCGACGAGGGCGCGTATGTGAGCTACCTCGAGGGCTGCACGGCGCCCATTCGTGACGAGAACCAGCTGCACGCCGCCGTGGTGGAGTTGATCGCGCTCGACAACGCGCAGATCAAGTACTCGACAGTGCAGAACTGGTACCCCGGCGACAAGGAAGGCCGCGGCGGCATCTATAACTTCGTGACCAAGCGCGGCAAGTGCCTGGGCGTGAACTCGAAGATCTCGTGGACGCAGGTGGAGACGGGATCGGCAATCACATGGAAGTATCCGAGCTGCATTCTTCAGGGCGACAACTCGGTGGGCGAGTTCTACTCCGTGGCGCTGACCAACAACCGCCAGCAGGCCGACACCGGCACCAAGATGATTCACATCGGCAAGAACACGCGCTCGACGATCGTGTCGAAGGGCATCTCCGCGGGCTACGGGCAGAATACTTATCGCGGCCAGGTGAAGATCCTGAAGAGCGCAACGGGCGCGCGCAACTACACGCAGTGCGACTCGCTGCTGATCGGCGATCGCTGCGGCGCGCATACCTTCCCGTACATCGAGGTGAGGAACGCGACGGCGCGCATGGAGCATGAGGCGTCGACCTCGAAGATCGGCGAGAACCAGCTCTTTTATCTGCGCCAGCGCGGGCTCAAGGCCGAAGACGCGGTGTCGATGATCGTGAACGGATTCTGCAAGACCGTGTTCAAGGAGCTGCCGATGGAGTTTGCGGTCGAGGCGCAGAAGTTGCTGGGCGTGAGCCTGGAAGGCAGCGTTGGATAAAAGCGGCAAGTTAGCGAGTCAGCGAGTCAGCAAGTCAGCAAGACGGAGAGAGAGCGAATGGCATTGTTAGAGATCGAAGATCTGCACGCCACGGTGGATGGCCACGAGATTCTGAAGGGCGTGAATCTGACGGTGAATGCGGGCGAGGTGCATTCCATCATGGGCCCCAACGGCTCGGGCAAGAGCACGCTGGCGCAGGTGCTGGCGCGGCGCGAGACCTACGAGGTCACGCGCGGCAGAGTTCTGTTTGACGGTAAGGACCTGCTGGAGATGAAGCCGGAGGACGCGGCGTGCGAGGGGGTATTCATGGCGTTCCAGTATCCGGTGGAGATTCCGGGGATCGGCAACGCCTATTTTCTGCGCTCGGCGATGAATGCAATCAGAAGATACCGCGGCCAGGACGAGCTGGACGCGATGGATTTTCTGCCGCTCTACAAGGAGCGGCTGAAGCTGCTGGAGATGGACGAGAAGCTGATGAACCGCTCGGTCAACGAGGGCTTCTCAGGCGGGGAGAAGAAGCGCAACGAGATTCTGCAGATGGCCGTTCTCCAGCCCAAGCTGGCGATTCTTGATGAGACCGACTCCGGCCTCGACATCGATGCCTTGCGCATCGTGGCGCAGGGCGTGAATGCCATGCGCGGCCCTGATCGCGCGTTCCTGGTGATCACGCACTATCAGCGGCTGCTGGATTACATTACTCCGGACTTCGTGCACGTGCTGGTGGATGGAAGGATCGTGCGCTCGGGCGGGCCAGAGCTGGCGCTGGAGCTGGAAGACAGGGGATACGGCTCTGCGGAAGCAGATGCGCACGCGGCTTTGCCTGCATGAAAACCGGGATGAGAGGAATGGGAAGCGAGAAAGCAATGGCGACGGTGACCGGAAGGCCGAATACATATCTTGGAGCGTATCGAGAACTGCTCGCGCTGCGGCAGGAGCGCGACCCGGTGTGGCTGCGGCAACTGCGCGAGGACGCATGGACGCGCTTCCACGCCAAAGGATTCCACACCACGCACGACGAGGACTGGCGGTTTACAAATCTCGCGGCGCTGGCGAAGACGCCGTTCCAGCGCTTGGAAAAGGGCAGCGTCGCCGTTACCGCGCAGGAAATCGAAGAATTCCGCGTGGCTGGTGCAGCCTGCCAGCTGGTGTTTGTGAATGGCCACTTTGCGCCGGAGCTCTCGGCGCTGCAGAATCTTCCCAAGGGTCTGGAGATTTGCTCGCTGGAGCGGGCCATCGACTGCGGCATGATAGGCTGTGCACCCGAAGGCTGCGCTCCCGAGGGCATCGAGCAGCATCTGGGCCGCTATGCCGACGTGCGCCGCGATGTGTTTGTGGCGCTGAACACGGCGCTGTGGGAGGATGGCGCGTACCTGCGCATCCGGCGCGGCGCGGTCATCGACCAGCCCGTCCATCTTTTGTATGTTTCCGCCGGAGCGGGCGCCGAGATCATGACCCATCCGCGCACCCTCATCGTCGCCGAGCCAACCAGCCACGCGGCGGTGATCGAAGATTATGTTTCCATCGGCGGCGAGACCGCATTTTCGAACGCGGTCACGGAGCTTGTCGCCGGGCAGGATGCGGTGGTCTCGCATTTCCTTGTTGAGCGCGAGAACCTCGCAGCCTTCAATGTCTCCACTTTGCGCCTGGAGCAGGCGCGCGGCACCAACGTGTCGTCGCATTCCATATTGCTGGGCGGCGGGCTGGTGCGCAACAACGTGCACCCGGTGCTCGCCGGCGACGGCGCGGAGTGCCTCATCAACGGGCTCTTCGTGGGCGCGGGACGCCAGCACCTGGACAATTACATGCTCGTGGAGCACGCGCAGCCGCAGTGCTCGAGCCGCCAGTTCTACAACGGTATTCTCGATGGCTCGGCGCGCGGCGTGTTTCACGGACGCATCGTGGTGCACAAGGACGCGCAGAAGACTGACGCCAAGCAGACCAACCGCAACCTGCTGCTCAGTGACAATGCGCGCATCGACACCAAGCCGCAACTCGAGATTCACGCCGACGACGTCAAGTGCACGCACGGCGCGACGATCGGCCAGATCGAGGAGGAGCAGCTCTTCTACCTGCGCTCGCGTGGAATCGACGAAGTCTCGGCGCGGAACACGCTGCTCTACGCGTTCGCCGCGGAGTGCCTCGACCGCATGCAGGAGCCTGCCGCGCGCGAGTTCGCCGAAGGATTGATTCGCGAAAGGATCGCTGAGCTGGCGCGAAACCGGCAGCCTGCTCTTGAGTCCGCTCCAGCCGATGAAGAAACGCAGAACTGGGAGGAAGTGCGATGACGGCTGTCGCCCAGCCCTCAGTCGCCCCGCTCGCAGCTCGCGAGCCCCTGCCGCGCGGTGTTGCCGCGCAGAGGGCGTCAACGATCGCCTCCGGGCTCGATCTCGCAAAGATTCGCGCCGATTTCCCGATCCTGGCCGAGCGCATTCACGGCAAACGCCTGGTCTATCTCGACAATGCCGCCACATCGCAAAAGCCGCGCGAGGTTCTGGATGCAATCGCGTACTACTACGAACATTTGAACGCCAACATTCATCGCGGCGTGCACACGCTCAGCGTGCGCGCCACCGAAGCTCACGATGCCGCGCGGCAGACAGTGCGCCGGTTCCTGAACGCCGGCGACACGCGCGAAATTATCTTTGTGCGCGGCGCCACCGAAGCCATCAACCTTGTCGCGCAGACCTACGGCCGCAAGCATGTCACCGCGGGCGACGAAGTGTTGATCACGGCCATGGAGCACCACTCGAACATCGTGCCGTGGCAGATTCTGTGCGAAGAAAAAGGCGCGCACCTGAAGGTCGCGCCCATCGACGATCACGGCGAGCTGCTCCTGGACGAGTTTGAGAAGCTGATCGGCCCGCGGACAAAGATCGTCGCCGTGACGCACGTGTCGAATGCGCTGGGCACGGTGAATCCGCTGCGCGAGATGATCGCGATGGCGCACCGGCGTGGCGTGCCCGTGCTGGTGGATGGAGCGCAGGCTGTTCCGCACTTTGCCGTCGACGTGCAGGCGCTCGATTGCGACTTTTACGCGTTCAGCGGCCACAAAGTGTATGGGCCTACCGGAATCGGCGTGCTCTACGGCAAGCGCGCGCTGCTTGACGCCATGCCTCCCTATCAGGGCGGCGGCGACATGATCAGCTCCGTGACCTTCGCGAAGACGACCTACAACGTCCTGCCCTTCAAGTTCGAAGCCGGCACGCCCGACATCGCCGGAGCCATCGCCCTGGGCGCGGCGCTCGACTACATCAGCGGCCTGGGCATGGAAAAGATTGAGGCTCACGAGCGCGAGCTGCTGGCCTACGCGACGGAAGCTATCGGCGCCATTCCCGGCGTGCAGTTGATCGGCACGGCGAGCGAGCGCGCCGGCGTGGTTTCGTTTGTGCTCGAGGGCGTGCATCCGCACGATCTGGGAACGATTCTCGACCGCGAAGGCATCGCCATCCGCACCGGACACCACTGCGCACAGCCGGTGATGGAGCGCTTCGGCATTCCCGCCACCGCGCGGGCGTCGTTCGCCGTCTACAATACGCGCGAAGAAGTGGATGCGCTGGTGAATGGAATCCGCGCGGCGCGTGAGGTGTTTGCGTGACCACGGACATCGGCGAACTCGGCGATCTCTATCAGGAAGTGATTCTGGAGCACAGCAAGGCGCCGCGAAATTTCCGCAAGCCGGCGTCGGCCAATCACCACGCCGAAGGTTACAACCCGCTGTGCGGCGACCGCTGCTCGGTGTTTCTCGACGTCGAGGGTGACGCCATTCGCGATATCGGCTTCCAGGGCTCGGGTTGCGCCATCTCGCGCGCCTCGGCCTCGATGATGACGCAGAGCGTGAAAGGCAAGAGCAAGGAACAGGCGGCGCGGCTTTTTGAGCAGTTCCATCGCCTGGTGACCGGCGACGCAGATGCCGTGACCAACGCGCAGGACCTGGGCAAGCTTGCAGTTTTTGCCGGCGTCTCGAAGTTTCCCGCGCGCGTCAAGTGCGCCACGCTGGCCTGGCATACGCTGCAATCGGCTCTCCAGGACAAGCAGGAAACCGTCTCCACCGAGTAAGTAGCGCCGGTCTCCAGACCGGCTGCCCTGGCGGTGTCCACACCGCCAGCGAGCGCAGGCTGAATTGGAGTTTAGGCGCTAGGATTGCCGAGCGATGACAAGTTATCGAGAGAACGACCAAAGCGCGCCCATCGCCGGACCATTCCGCGAAGAGATGATCTGGCAACAGCTCAAGACCGTGCGCGACCCCGAGATTCCGGTCGACATTGTCAACCTGGGCCTCGTATACGCGGCCACGGCCACTCCTCTCGAAGCCGGCGGCAACCGCATCGACGTGCGCATGTCGCTCACCGCGCCGGGCTGCAGCATGTCTGACGTCATCAAGGCCGAGGTGGAGCGCAAGCTCGGTGCGCTGCCTGAGGTGCGCGAGGTGCGCGTCGATATCGTCTTCGATCCGCCCTGGAATCCGGGCATGATGTCGGAGGCGGCCAAGCTGCAGCTCGGCTTCGATTCCGATTACGGCGCGGCAAACGCGAAGCCTGGGCCGCCGAGTCGTGGAGACTTCAAAATTCTGCGCTGACCGCAGCCGCTGCAGCGCCGGTCCAATTCCTTCTTACGGGTCAGCGCTCGTCTTCCGGCAAATCCTCTTCGCCCGCAAACTCCTCATTGTCCTGATTCGCAGCCAATTCCTGCAACTGACTGCGCCAGTCGAGAGAATCGACGAAGGCCCTCGATTCGCGCCAGCCGGGCTCGACGATGACGCGCAGCTCAAGATAGACCTGCGTGCCGAGCAGGGACTCGATCTTCCTGCGCGCTCCAGTGCCGATCGCCTTCAGCTTCGTCCCGCCCTTGCCAATCAGGATCGCCTTCTGCCCGTCGCGCTCGCAGTAAATCGCCGCCGCAATCCGTGTCAGCGGTCTTTTGCCAGGCCTTGGCTGCGCCTCGGGCTCATCGAATTGCTCGATGACGACCGCCGACGCATACGGCACCTCCTCGCCGGTTTCGAGCAAAATGCTTTCGCGGATGAGCTCGGCCACCATGAAGCGCAAAGGCTGGTCGGTGTACTGATCCTTGGGGTAGTAGCGCTCGCCCGTAGGCAGCACTTCAACGATTTTGCGCACCAGCACGTCGAGGCCGTCGCGTTTGCGCGCGCTCACCGGGATCACCTGGGCAAAGTTGTATTGGCGCGTGAGGGATTCGATGAGCGGCAGGAGCTTGTCCTTGCGCACCAGGTCGATTTTGGTGAGGACGAGGAAGACCGGGCAATCGAGCTTGCGGACAAGTGAGAAGAGGAATTCGTCTTCGCTCGCCCAATTGGGTGCCCCGGGTCTCGCCTTTGAGACGTGGGAGGGATCTGAACCAACCTGTACCCTGCGCGTCGCGTCGGCGAGCACCAGCACAAGGTCGCGAGACTCCAGAGCTTCGTGGACCTCCTGCAACATGCGGCGGTCGAGTTGCGAGCCGGGCCTGTGCACACCGGGAGTATCGACGAAGACGATCTGCGCCGCCGGGTGCGCGCCTTGCCGCGCTCCTTTGCGCGCCGCGGGCACCTCCAGCACGCCGATGATGCGGTTGCGCGTGGTCTGCGGCTTGGCCGTGACGATGGCCACCTTCTCGCCAGTGAGGGCGTTGAGCAGGGTGCTCTTGCCCACGTTGGGGCGGCCGAGGATGGCGGCGAATCCCGATTTCACGCGATGCGGCTCCTGCCTGAGTGTACGGCATCTCGCGGCACGGCTAGAGGTGGGCGTCGAGAGGCAATGAACATTGAAGAGGTGAGCGCCACGTCGCGTGCGGCTCTCTTTCAGTGCCTTACCCAGCCGTGCTTTCCCGCTTCAAAGCTGCGCCGATCCACCCTCGGCAGCGAGCGCGCGACCTTGTCGGGAAGAAGGGCGTAGTGCTTTGCCGCGATCAGGAGTTCCGGCACGCACCAGACGTCTTCCTCTGAAGTCATCCAGTGCCGGCTGTCCAGGCGCTTGAGATTCACCAGCCTGGAGTAGGCGCGCAACGTGCGTTCGCCGCGCAGGTTGTAGTACTGCTCAAAGTAGCTGAGCGCCAGCTCGCGCAGCGTGCGATAGATGGGCGCGCGGAAGCGCAGCCCCGCGAAGTTCGACTTGGCAATGCCTCCCCACAGGCCGCGTTCGCGGTAGACGGCCACCACGTGGTCGTCGTCGTGCACGGCCTCCAGATCCATCACGAGCGGCGGATAGCCGTTGACGCGCAGCGCGGCAGCGGCCAGCAGTGCTCCCTCCAGGCAGTGCCCTTTGCGCTCCCGCAGCACGCGCTCGGGTGACCACGCCGTGTGCGCGTACTGATACTCGAGCGCGTCAACGAACCGCTGGATGCGCGCCGGCGTCTTCAACCCGCGCAATGTGCGCAGGCTTTCCGGCGATAGGCCGAAGCTCTCGCGCCTCAACCGCCGAGATCCGCTTCTCGACACTCCCCCGCTCTTCAAAGCCAATGCCACAACTCCCCTGGCAAGTCCCGAAGATTATACAAAAGTGAGTGCCAAAGCCCACGGCATCTTCCTGGGCCTTCGCTAAATCCTCAAGACGATCACTCACCATGCACTTTCGAGGATTGGTATCATCGCGGCATGGTTCCCGAAGGCCAAACCAGGCGGCTCATCCTGCGCCCGCTCGCGCTGGCCGACGCGGCGCAGATTCAGGAGCTGTTTCCGCACTGGGAGATCGTGCGCTACCTGCGCAACATTGTGCCATGGCCATATCCGGCGGATGGGGCGCTCCATTTCATCCGCGACTTTGCGCTGCCTGCCATCGCACGCGGGGAGCAATGGGTCTGGACGCTGCGGCTCAAAAGCGCGCCGGAAAAGATCATCGGCGTGATCGACCTGCGCAAGGGCGAAGAGGACAATCGCGGATTCTGGCTGGGGCTCGAGTGGCAGGGGCGGGGATTGATGAGCGAAGCCTGCGGGTGGGCCAACGATTTCTGGTTTGAGGCGCTCGGGTTCCCGGTGCTGCGCACGGCCAAGGCCGCCGCGAACGCGGCGTCGCGGCGGATTTCAGTGAAGCACGGCATGCGCCTCATGGGAGTGATCGAAAAAGATTACGTTTGCGGCCGCCTGCCCTCGGAGATTTGGGAGATGACGGCGGAGGAGTGGCGCGCGTGGAAGGCCGGCGCGGCGCTCAACCGGGATCTTCGATGAAGGTTTCACAAGCAGAAGCCCAACGATTGCGCTTAGGGGCGGCTTGGTGTAATTTCTCTTAGCAGTAAAGAAAAACCGGTACGCATGACCAGGATGCGATCACGTTACTCACATCGTGAGCTGCGTGAACAAAAGCGAGGACAGATTGAGTCTATGGTCCGAATTTGTCAATAACAAGCAGCGAACCATTCATAAATGGAAGCACTACTTTCCTGTCTATGAAGCGCACTTCAGCAGGTTTGTCAACCGTCCCACGGTCTTTCTGGAGATCGGATGCGGCCGCGGCGGGTCGGCGCAGATGTGGAAGCGGTACCTGGGCCCGCACGCGCTGATCGTTGGAATCGACGTGAACCCGGAGTGCAAAACCTTTGAGGAAGACCAGATCAAAATAAGGATTGGCAGTCAGTCCGACACGGGTTTTCTAAACGATGTCATCACGGAATTCGGGATGCCGGATGTCGTCCTCGACGACGGCAGCCACCAGATGGGTGACATGGTTGCGACCTTTCGGTTTCTTTACCCGCGTATGTCTCCCAACGGTGTGTACCTTGTGGAAGATCTGCACACCGCTTACTGGGATGAGTACGGAGGCGGGCTGAATCGCGAGGGCACATTCATCGAAGTCTGCAAGGGGCTCATCGATGAATTGAACGCTGAGTGGAGCAGGGAGGCGCTGCCGCCGACCGAGTTCACCCGCACCACGTTATCGATGCACTTCTATGACAGCATGGCCGTGTTCGAACGGGGCCGGCGGCTGCCCCACAGCGACGTGCGCATCAGCGGAAGGGCCGCGATCATCAATGGCCTGATCCGTTAGCCTGCTCACGATTCCTTCGGGAACGGCAGACGCGCCGTCGCCGCGCTTGGCTAGGTCGCGGTTCGACAGACTTCGGGGTCCTAAGGATGCAATCAGAACTTCTGACTCATTTGGAATGCACAGGACGGACTTCGAACCCCGTCTGTTGGAAGAGCTCGCCCGCCCATGAATAAGTAACAACGTCGACGTGCTCGGGGCAGCAATTCGGCGTGTGGTCGTCGCTTCTTCCTACGACGGTAAGTGTGGTTTTAGACGGATCAAATGAGGCTCCTGTTCCGGGCGCTTGAGCATCGTAGCTAAATTGCTGTGTCTGAACGAGTCTCCCATTTCTGACTTCAAGGAGTGTTACGTACCCTTCTGATGACGAACTCCCGCCATAATCCAAGAAGTAAATCGACACCAATGCGTATTGTCGAACGCCATCCTTCTCATCGAATAACCAAACATCTTCAATTTCTGCGTCTGCGCCGCCAAACGGTTTGTATTTCTTACTGTATTTCCCGTTGCGGAAGGGAACCCACTCCTTGCCAAGGTTGTACTTGAGACTCTCGAAGTGCACGGCTTCTAGGGAAGCCGCGTGCTCTGGATACACAACAGCGTCGTCCAAAACCTCGACGGCCCCGGTCTGAGCGTTTACGAATTGCGCCAGCCCAATGCTCACGCAAAACGCGAGCGCTGCGCACGCGATGAGCCTCCGCATGTCCTATCTCCTTTGAGAATGCATCTTACGCTACCGGCGGGAACGGCAGACGCGCCGTGGGCGGAAAGAGGCGCAGGCGTTCGATGCGGCGGCCCGTAGAGGCAACGATTTCGACGCGCAGGCCCAGCGGATCGAGCGAGACCACTTCGCCGGCCTTGGGGATGCGGCCCACGATCTCGCTGACCAGGCCGCCCAGCGTGGTGGCTTCGTAACTTTCGCCAAGCTCCACCGGCTCGCCAAGAAGGTCGCCGAGCTGATCGGCGGGAAAGCTGCCCGGCACCAGCCATGAGCCGGAGGGCTCGCGCTGCGGCTCCTCGATCTGCGTGTCGGTTTCGTGCTCGTCGCGGATGTTGCCGACGATCTGCTCCAGAAGATCTTCGATGGTGACGAGGCCGGCGACCGCGCCGTACTCGTCGATCACAATGCGCATGTGCTGCTTCTCGCGCTGCATCTCGCGCAGCAGCTCGTAGCCGCGCTTGGTTTCAGGAACGAAGGCGGCGGGGCGCAGGATGCTGGCGACGGTGCGCGTGCGGGCTGCCTCGTCGGTGATCTGCAGAAGGTCGTGGGCGAAGGCAAGGCCTTTGATGTTGTCGAGCGAGCCGGAGTAGACGGGCACGCGCGAGTAGTTGTGCCTGCGCAGTATCTCGAGAAAGCTCTCGAGCGTGATCGACTCGTCAACGGCGAAAACCTCAGGCCGCGGCGTCATCACTTCGCGCACCAGCAGATCGCCAAACTCCACGGCCGAACGGACCAGCTCGCGGTCGCTCTGCTCGAGGATGCCTTCTTCCTCGCCGGCCTCGATGAGGGCTTCGACGCCGGGGTCGGACTCTTCCACGGGTCCGGCCGGAGCTTCGGCCAGCGCCGCGATGGAAAAGAAGAATCGGATAAAGACGGTGACCGGCGTGACCAGCCAAAGCAGCAGGCGAATGGGCCAGAGAAGGTACACCGCCCACAGGCCGCGCGTGCGGTTGAAAAGCAGATCGGGAATGAGCTGGTAGGCGAAGATGACGACCAGCACCACGGCGAGGATGGCCTGGGCGATCTCAAGAGAAGTTGGCGGGCCAGGGTGCGTGGGCCGAATGAAGAGAAGCGCGCCGAAGCCAAGAGCGATGAGGCCGAGCGCGAGCTGTTTGAGGACGGAGGCGCACAGGGCGGCGTGCTCGCGGCTCAAGCCGAGGTGCGGCTCGATGCGCTCCTCCCACGCGTCGAGGTTCTCCTGCACGTCGCGGCTGAGGATTTTGCCGAACTCGGTGTAGACGCGCTGGATGTAGGAGGCCAGCGTGGCCACCACGATGAGCGCGGCAAGAGACGTGATTTCGAGGAGAGTCATCGTTTGCGGGCACCTGCGGTGCGGCGTGGTTTCGGACGGGTGGATTGTTGGAGTGACGTGCGCTCGATGAGCCCCAGCGGCAGGCCAAGCTGCGCGCGCAAATCGCGCTCGCGGCGGCGCATCCGGCCTGCGTCGGAGTCGTGGTCGTAGCCGGCGAGATGCAGCAGGCCGTGGAGGATGAGTACCTTGATCTCCGTTGCGAGCGCGTGGCCCTGTTCAGCTGCCTGGCACCGCGCGGTCTTCACGCTGATGGCGATGTCGCCGGCGACCTGCCCCGCGGGCTTCGCGTTTTGGAGTGGTTTGGCGGGAAATGAAAGTACGTCGGTCGCCTTGTTCTTGCCGCGGAAGCGGCGGTTGAGGTCGCGGAGGGCCGCATCGGTGGTGAGCAGCACGGTGACCTGGCCGCTCAGGCCAACGGCCTCCTGAGCCTTTGCGAGGAAGCGGGCGAGTGTGCGCGCCGTGGGAACGCGGAGATCCTGCTTTGGTTCTGAAGGTCCGGACGCAGCCGTTTGCGCCGCTGCGGGGGATACCGGCGCGGGGTCTGGCTCCAAATCTGGGTCGAGGAGGATCATCATGCGCGGGGGTTCCGCTGCGGCGGACGCGGCCCCGCATTGACTTCGATTCTATCCTCTGCAAGACGACGCTGATACACTGGGCCTGCAAAATCTCCGGGCCGGGTTCATGTATGACGTGCAAGTCTCCCCTTCGACAACGGTGATTCTGCGGCGCGAGCCAAACCATGCCCAAGCGGACCCTCCTCTTCGCGCCCTGCGCGTTCAACCTGGCAGAAACCAGCCGGATGGTCGAGATCGCCAAGGCCGTCGCGCGCCATCCCGTAGCCGGCCAAGCATTTGACATTCATTTCATCTCCGACGGCGGCGACTTTGAACAGATGATTGAAAAGCACGGCTTTGCTCTGACGCGTCTTGAACCCCGTCTGACCAAAGAGAAGATTGAGCTCATCGCCAAGGTGGATCGCGGCGAGAAGTTTGCACCCGCCTTCACCGATGCCGAGCTCATCGCGCGCGTCAACAGTGAAGTTGCCTGCCTCAAAGCGATTCAGCCCGCCGCGGCTGTCACCGGTTCTTACGTGACTATTCCGGTGACCTGCCGGATTCTTCGCGTCCCGCTCGTCTGGGTGGTGCAATCCACTTGGCTCCCGGAATTCTTTTGCCATGGCGCGGGCATGACGGACAAGGTGAGGCCCGCTGCCGTGAAAGCGGCAGCCGATTGGCTGATCCTGCGATTCATCAATTTCTGGATCAAGTACGGATTCCTCAACCCCATCAACCGCACTGCCAGACATTTTGGGGTTCCCGGCTTCGGCACGATCTTCGAGTTTTGGCGCGGCGACTTCGCGCTCGTTGCGGAGCCGCCCGAATTCTCCGGAGTCAATCTGCCGCCCAACCACATCTTTATCGGCCCGCTGGTTCCGCAGGACGAGTTCCCGCTTCCCGCCCAGATCGCCGCGATCCCGAGAGACAAGCCACTGATCTACTTCGCCATGGGCAGTTCCGGCAATCCGGAGATCGTCGCGAAGATTGTCGAAAGCTTCGAAGGCATGCCCTACCAGGTAATCGCTCCAATAAGGTTTCAACTCGAGCAGCTTCCGGGCGTGCACGTTCCGGCCAATGTGCTGGTCACCGATTGGGTGCCGGCGATCCAGGTGAACAAGATGGCCGATCTCGCCGTCATCCATGGAGGCGTGGGAACGGTGATGGCCGCCGCGCTGGCGGGCAAGCCGGTTGTTGGTGTGGGCATGCAGATGGAGCAAGTCGCCAATCTGGCTTGTCTCGAGCGCCTCGGCTTCGCGATTCGAGTTGGCAAATCAAGGAACCCATCGCGGCAAGTTCAAGTCGCGATCCAAAAGCTGCTGCACGATGACCAGGCCAAAGCCAAGGCCGCCGAGTTTGCAAAAGTGATTGCTAAGTGGAACGGCCCGGAGCACGCTGCCGATTTTCTGCTCGAGCGCTACGGCATCGATGCGGGGCATGTTGGGAGGCCGTAGACGATGGAGGCCATCGCGTGAGCAAGCGAGAACTTCAGCGGAGCATGTATGAACTGCGCGATCCTTCTACGGCGCAACGGCTCACGCTGGCGGGAATGAACGTTTTGTGGGTCGCCCTCGCCTGGTGGCTCCTGTTCGGCGGGGGAATCGGAGTCGTCGGCGGATGGTTCGGCCAGGCGTGGGGTGCAGGTGATTCCGTCCGGCGGATTTGTCTCTTAGCCGGATTCTGCATTTACTACGTCAGGGTTCTCTTCACGGTGTTTGTCTTCCTGAAGCGGGGCGTAGGCTGGAGCGAAGTATTTACGATTGCTCCGTGGCTGTTTTGCATCGTGGCGCTGCTGGGAACTGCGGGCGGAATGAACAGCGGGGCCTTCCATACGGCGGGCGTTCTCGGCGCCCTTCTGTTCGTCGTTGGATCGTGGATGAACTCCTATGCGGAGTACACGCGGCACGCATGGAAGCAGCAACCTGAAAATAGCGGCCGTCTCTACACCGAAGGGCTGTTCCGGTACTCGCGTCACCCGAACTATTTTGGCGATTTGCTTTCATTCTCCGGGCTGTGCATGATTTCAGGCGCCTGGATAACAGCAGTCATTCCGCTCCTCATGCTCGCCGGTTTTATATTTGTCAATATTCCGGTGCTTGATTCTCACCTCCGCGACCACTACGGCGAAGCCTTTGTAGAATATGCCCGGCGAACGCGAAAGCTGATTCCGTTTGTCTACTGAAACGGTGCATCGATGCCTGACCTTCAGGAATTTGGCGAGAACATATGGATCATCGACGGCCCGAGTGTCCGCGACGCGGGTTTGATGTTTACCACCCGCATGGCCCTTGTGAAGCTTGTCGACGGTTCATTATGGGTGGATTCTCCGGTCCCCGTGACATTCGATACTCTCAAGAAGATAACTGCGTTGGGACCCATTAGGTATCTTGTCGCCGGGACGCCGAGGCACGTTTGGCGGCTGTCGGCGTGGCACACGCTCTTTCCCGATGCGCAGCTATGGGCGCCGCGGCCGACCCTATTCACCTTGAAGAAAGGGGATCTGCCTCTCACCGGCATTTTGACTGACGAGCCACCTCAAGCTTGGCGCGACGACTTCGACCAGCTCGCCTTTAAAGGCAACCCGCTTATCGAAGAGATGTTCTTCCTGCATAAGCCATCACGCACAGTCATCCTCGACGACTTAATCCAGATTCATCCAATCACGAAGGGGAAGCCTTTTAGCAATGCTCTGTGGAAACTGGAAGGCGTTTTATCTCCGCCGGGAGGCGTCGCGCTCGACTTCCGGCTGTCCTTCATTCATCGCTCCCTGGCGCGGCGGTCGCTCGAAAAGCTGCTTTCTTGGGATTTCGACAAACTGATCATCGCGCATGGCCCGTGCGTCGAGAGAGATGCAAAGCCATTTGTGGAGCGGGCCTTCCGCTGGCTCGCGAGACCACGTAACCCTGATCGCGTCTTTGGATGATGGTCTCGCCCGAGCGCGTGAAAACGAATTACGCCGTTACTGCGGCTTGGCCGGATGCTTAGGCTGCCCCTCCGCGCGTTCCTCGATCCGCGGAACGTCGACCTCGATGGCGCCGGCCAGCGACAGCTCCTGCTGCTGCGGCTTGGCAGACTCGTAGGCGCGCACGATACGCTGCACCACCGGATGGCGCACCACGTCGGACTCGTCGAAGTGGCAGAAAGCGATGCCTTCGACGCCGTTCAGAATATTGATGGCGTCGAGCAGGCCCGACTTGCGCGGGTTGGGCAGGTCGATCTGCGTGATGTCGCCGGTGATGACGGACTTGGAGTTGTTGCCCATACGCGTGAGGAACATCTTCATCTGCTCGACGGTGGTGTTCTGCGCCTCGTCGAGGATGATGAAGGCGTCGTTGAGGGTGCGGCCGCGCATGAAGGCCAGCGGAGCCACCTCGATGACGGAGCGCTCGATCATCTTGTCCACCTTCTCGATATCGAGCATATCGAAGAGCGCGTCGTAGAGCGGGCGCAGATAGGGATCGATTTTTTCCTGCAGGGTGCCGGGGAGAAAGCCGAGGCGCTCGCCGGCCTCGACCGCCGGACGCACCAGGACGATGCGGCTGACGCGCTTGGCGTTGATGGCGGCCACGGCCATGGCCACGGCAAGATAGGTTTTGCCGGTGCCGGCCGGGCCCACGCTGAACACCATGTCATTCTGCTCGATGGCCTCAATATAGCGGCGCTGGTTCAGCGAGCGGGGCTGCACGGTGCGCTTGATGCCCGCCGAGCGCTGCTTGCCGGCCTCGGCCACGGAGCGCAGGGTGGCCGCAGGATCGGCCACAACCAGGCGTAGCATGCCGTTCAGCTCGCCATTGTGAGGATGGATTCCCTGGCGGCGCAGGGTCTCGTAGTCCTGAAAGATGCGTTGCACGCGGGCCACGTTTTCTTCGGGGCCTTCCACGTGCACGGCGTCGGAGCGTAGGTCGATGCGCACGCCGAGCGAGTCTTCTATCAGCCTTAGGTTTTCATCGCGGGTCCCAAAGAGGGGCTCAAGGTTAGGTGTAATCTCCAGAGCGATCTTCAAAGGGTTCAACGTCCTCCGGGACGGTAGTTCGAGGTTGAGGTTGTTCGGCAGCGGCTCCGATGGGCGGCTGCCGGAGGGTTCATGATTAAGTGATCGGCTGCCGGCGCGGCAGGCGTGAGCGCCGGGCGGCTCGGCGCCGAGATGCGCGGGCGCACGTGATCCCGCGGCGCTTCGAGGCAAACGGCTTGTTTTGAAGGGATTCGAAGAGCGCAGGGCGAACCTAAGTCCATCTTCCAGGCTGCCTTATGGGACCGCGGGTTGGGGTCGAGTACCAAATCCAGTATTGCGAGAGTAGCGCGGGCCGGCCTCGGCGTCAACCTGCGCACGATGACTTTTGATGCATAGGTTGTCTTGCGAGACACCTGTGCGGCGGACGGCGCTGCGAATTGGGAGAAGTTTTCTGGGCCGGTGTGGCGAACCGGGCGGTTGGCTTGGCCGGCAGGGCGAACGGTGATGGCAGCGGCGGAGAGGCGACCGGCGCGCCATTCGGTACACTGCTGGAGACTCCCGAATAAGACCGCGTCGAGGAACACCGCGCATGTCTGGACTCTACATCGTTGTTCTGGTTGCGATCGCTGTTGCGCTGCTGGCGGTGGCCGTCTACCGCGCGATAGGGGTGAAGACCAAGGCCGACTACCTCGTCGCCGGCCGCTCGCTTCCAGCCATCGTTCTCGTGCTCACGCTGCTCACCTCGTGGATCGGCGCGGGCAGCCTGTTTGCGGGGGCGGAGAATGCCTACAAAAACGGCTTTGCCGCTCTATGGCAGCCGGCCGGCGGCTGGCTGGGCTTGCTCCTCATCTACTTTATTGCGCCGCGGGCGCGAAAGTTTGCCCAGTTTACGCTGCCCGATCTGCTGGAGGCGCGCTATAACCAGACGGCGCGCGTGCTGGGGACAATCGCGATCCTGTTTGCCTACGTTGGCATCGCCAGCTACCAGTTCAAAGGCGGCGGCGACGTGCTGCACCTCATCTTTCCCGATGCGGTGACGGCGGAGCAAGGCACGTTCATCATCGCGGCGTTCGTGGTGGTCACGACGGCGCTGGCCGGCATGTCGTCGGTCGCGTACATGGATGTCGCCATCGGCTCGATGGTGACGGTCATCTGCATCATCGCGGCGCCCATGCTTCTCGCGAAAGCCGGCGGATGGGCGGGACTGCACGCAGCGCTGCCTCCGCAATACTTTCAGGTGCTGGGTAACTACCGTTTGAGCGGAGGGGTGCGCGGACCGGCCAGCATGGGACTGGTGCGCGCGCTCGAGTTCCTGGTGCCCACGCTGCTGCTGATGCTGGGCAACCAGGTGATGTACCAGAAGTTTTTTTCGGCGCGGACGGAGCGCGACGCGCGCATCTCCGTGGTGGGATGGACGCTGGGCACGCTGGTGCTGGAGACGCTGATTGTGGCCATCGCGGTCTTTGGGCGTGCGCTCTATCCCACAGGCGAGGCGGCGCTGCACCCGCGCGAGATTATTCCCTACACGGCACGGCACGGCCTGCCCGCGGTGATGGGCGCGCTGCTGCTGGGGGCGGTCTTCGCCAAGGTGATTTCGACGGCCTCGAACTACCTGTTTTCGCCGGCCACGAACCTGGTGGAGGATGTGTTCGTGCGCTACGTTGCGCCGGGCGCCTCCAACCGGCGCGTGCTGCTCATCTCGCGGCTGGCGGTGGCTGTGTTGGGCATCTGGGCGCTCTACCAGGCGGTTTACGCCGAGAGCATTCTGGAAAAGATGCTCTATGCCTACACCATCTATTCGGCCGCGCTCACGCCGGTGGTGCTGGCGGCGTTCTACTCGAAACGCGCAACGGCATGGGGCGCGGTAGCGGCGATTGCGACCGGAACCGTAGTGACGTTGGCCTGGGACCATGCGGCGTTGAAATCATCCCTGCACCTGCCACCGATCCTGGCGCAACGGGACGCGATTTTTCCGGCGCTCTTCGTCGCCGTCGCCGCGCTCATCGTCGTCAGTGCATTCACGCCCAAGCCGTCCGTCGAGCAGTTGGCGCGTGTGGCGGACTGAGGGTCCGCGACCCCGACCCTCCCCGACGCTCAAGAAGAGAGTTGATCAGAAAAAGTTGTTCAGGGCGCCCGCGACCGGCTTACACTGACGGTGTAAATCCAAGATTGCTATGCCGGTAGCGCAACTGACCCTCGAGATTCGCATCGAGCACGCCCAGTCGCTCAAGGACAGGCGGCAGGTGGTGCGCTCGCTCAAGGACCAGTTGCGGCAGAGCTTCAATGTGTCGGTGGCCGAACTCGACGAAGCTGTCACCTGGCAATCGGCGACGCTGGGCGTGGCGGCTGTCTCCCGCTCGCGCGACTACCTCCACGGCCTGATGGAAGAGGTGGAGCGCGCCGCCCGGCGCATGACCACGGAACTCGGCGCCGATCTGGCCGATTCATTCTGGGAGTACATCGAAAGCTGAGCGCCAGATGGCGGGCATGCGGCCGCCGTGCGAGGTTCTGAGCGCGCGCATCATGCTACGCTGAATCTTTGAATCCCGGAGAGATCGTTTGCAATCCACTGCGTTCGTCATCGGCATCTTCGAGTTTGTTCTGCTGCTTTTCTCTCTCAGTTTTCACGAGTGCGCACACGCCTGGATGGCCTCGCGCCTCGGCGACCAAACCGCGCGGCTGCAGGGGCGCATCACGCTGAACCCGATGGTCCATGTCGATCCCGTCGGCACGCTGCTGATTCCTGCGCTGGCCATCTTTGGGCCGTTCGTTGGATTCACCTTCTTTAGTGGATTCCTCATTGGCTGGGCCAAGCCCACGCCGGTCATCACGCGCAACTTCCGCAAGATTGTCCGCGACGACAACCTCGTTACCCTTGCCGGGCCAGCCTCCAATCTCCTTCTTGTGGGGGCAGCTTTTGTTTCTCTGGCGGTTATTTGCGTTGCCGTCCCCGGCGGGCGCTCGCTGGTGCGCGCGAACCTGGTTGGCGCCCTGGCCCTCGGCAGCGGATTGCAACCGCTGGCCCTGCTGGCGCTTTTGGCGATTGAAGTGAACCTGTCGCTGTTTTTCTTTAATCTGCTGCCCATTCCGCCGCTCGACGGCAGCCGCGTCGTGCGCAACATGCTGCCGTATAACGCAGTCCAGCAATATGACCGCATCGGCGGCTGGATCAGCTGGGTGCTAATGATCGTCGTGGGCAGCTTCATCCTTAGACTGCTGGTCGGTCCGTCGATTGGTTTGATCTTTTCGGTCCTGATGGGCATTTAGGATCGGTTCGATCCGGTTCCCGTCCCGCTACAATGGAATGAGGTTTTTTGAACGTTCTTTCTTGAGAGAAGGCGCCGTCTTTTTCGGGCTGCCGCAAGGAATCGACCGCATCATGCCTGAACCCCCAATTCGATCGCCACGCCCGCGCGTCCTCAGCGGCATGCGTCCCACGGGAAAGCTGCATTTGGGCAACTACCTGGGCGCGCTGGCGAACTGGGTCAAGCTGCAGAATGATCCCATCGCCCAGTACGACTGCTACTTCTTCATCGCCGACTGGCACGCGCTCACCACCGACTACGCCGACCCCAGCCAGATTGCGCCCAACACGCTGGAGGTGATCCTGGACTACCTGGCGGCGGGGCTTGACCCGGCAAAGAGCGTGCTGTTCTTGCAGAGCCGCGTGCTGCAACACGCCGAGCTGGCGCTGCTGCTGGGTATGAGCACTCCTCTGGGCTGGCTGGAGCGCGTACCCAGCTACAAGGAGATGCAGGAAAACCTCGCCAACAAAGACCTGACAACCTACGGATTTCTCGGCTACCCGGTGTTGATGGCCGCGGACATTCTCATCTACCAGCCCGACTTTGTGCCCGTGGGGCAGGACCAGCAGGCGCACGTGGAGCTGACGCGCGAGATCGCGCGGAGGTTCAACCAGTTCTACGCTCCTACGAAGTTGTTTGTATGCGGAGGACTTGGCCGGAGCGATACCCCTCCCACTGTGCTTGCGGCTCCGGAGAGGCAAGTTCTGCCAGAGCCGAAGGTGCTGCTGACGCCCTCGCCCAAGCTCCCCGGCACCGACGGCCGCAAGATGTCGAAGAGCTATGGCAACACGATCCTGATGAGCGATCCCGAGCCGGTGGTCCGTCAAAAACTGAAGACCATGGTGACCGACCCGGCGCGCATCCGGCGCACGGATCCTGGCGACCCCGACAAGTGTCCGGTGGGCGACCTGCATAAAGTCTTCTCGACGCCCGAGACGATGGCCAAAGTGTATGAGGGCTGCCGCTCGGCGGGGATCGGATGCATCGAATGCAAAGGCTGGGTTGCGGATGCGCTGGTGAAGGTGCTCGAGCCGATCCAGGAGCGCCGTGCGCAAGTGACGGAGGCGCAGGCGATCGAGATTCTGAATGAGGGATCGCGGCGAGCCCAGGCCCGAGCCGAACAGACCATGATTGAGGTGCGCAAAGCGATGCAGATGACGCTCACGACCGTCGCCGGGGCTTGAGCTGAACGCACGAGAAGACAAGAACGGGCTGCAGAGAACGCGCCGCGGAAATGAGCGCGGTATGAAGATCCAGGAAAGTGCAAGGGATGGAAGAAAAAGTCCCATGGTGGCGTTGGGCGCTTGCGTTTGCACTGGGCGGAATACGCTCGGGATTTGGACTGTTGCGGTGGAACGGAGAAGCCGAAACGAACGCGGAAAGCGGTGCTGCGGGCGTCGGCGCTGAGCCTGAGAGCGGCCTTGAGCCTGAGAACAGCCGTGAGTCCGAAAACAGCCCTGAGCTCGAAAATGGAGCGGTTGAATCGGGCGCGGAATCTACCGCCGAAAATGAAGACGCCGAGTCTGAGATTGTGCCGAGCGGGCCTAAGGAATCGGCAGAGGATGAACCGGCAGAGTTGGGAGCACCTGAAGAAGACATTGCGTTGACGAAAACTTCCCCACAATCCGAAAAGGCTGCGGTTGACGTGAAGCAGGCAGCGTCCGTTCCGATTGCCGGCCAGACGCCTGCGGCCAGTCTCGCGGCTCCGGCCAGGGAAGCTCGGCCGGCCGATGAGCCAGTGTCAGCTCGAACGACGAAGGCCGAACTTGCGCCGGCGGCCAAAGCGATGATCGAGCCCACGCGCGCGCCTGACTCCGCGCCCCCTCCCGCACGCTTACCCGATCCGGCCCGTGCGGTCCAGACAACTCCGAAGCAGGAAGCGGAGACTGCGCCGGAATCCACAACGACGCCCCAGGCAGCGCCGGCGCAGAAGCCGGCCCCCACGCTCCCGTTCGACGCCAAGCCTGCACCAGAGCCAACGACGGCCGAGAAAGTGGCCGCGGCGCTGAAGGCGCGGGGCGAGGACGCCGAGCAGTCGCCCTTCTCGGTCATCGTGAGCCAGGTATACGACGGGCCGCTCGATCTGCTGCTCGACCTGATCCGCAGGCAGGACATCGACATCTACGACATTCCCATCGCTCAGATCACGGCGCAGTTTCTGGCTTACGTGGACCGGCTGCGGGCGAGCGATATGGATGTCGCTGGAGAGTTCATCTACACCGCGGCGCTGCTGATCCACATCAAGAGCAAGATGCTGCTGCCGCGCGCGCCAATGGGACCGGAAGAATCGGCTGAGGACCCGCGACGCGAGCTCGTGGATCGCCTGCTCGAGCACGAGCGCTTCAGGAACGCCGCGCAGATGCTGCACGAGAAGCAGATGCTCGAGGCTGCCTCGTGGACCAATCCCGGCGCACGCGAGTTTCGCGAAGACGAGAGCGCGGAGCCGGAGATCGCCGCCGACACTACGGACCTGGTGCGCATCTTTCGCGACATTCTGGAGCGCGCGCGCAACCGGCCCATCCTCGACGTAGAAGAGGACGCGGTGACGGTGAGCCAGATGATGCAGTTCCTCGCCCGGCGCCTGACCATGGAAGACAAGCCGGTGGCGCTGCGCCGCATGCTCAGCCACACGCGCTCCGAACGGGCTCTGATCGCCCTGTTTCTTGCGCTGCTGGAGATGGTGCGCTTGCAGGCGATTTTGCTCCGACAGGACCGGCACTTCAGCGAAATCTTCATCAAGAAGCACACCGGCTTCGAGGCGGCGATGAATCAGGGACTGGCCAACGCGCGCGACGATTGGCGATAAGGCCACGGCGGGCGCTCGCCGGATTGTACACTGACCGTGATGAGATTCTTTCCCCGAAAACTGCAACGCATCACGCTCGGCGCCGCGCTGGCCGCGCTCTTGTCGATCGCCGGCAGCGCATCTCTCCGCGCGCAACAGGCAGCCGGGCTCTCGCCCGAGGACGAGCTGGCGCTGGTCCCGTTACCTGAGCCCTCGGCGAACGCTCTGCCGTTGCCTGAGGATCGCGGAGCCGCCGATCTTGAGCAGACGCTCAAGCGGCTCGGCACCACGGCCAGCGTACTGATGATCGTGCCCCACCCTGACGATGAAGACGGCGCGCTGCTCACCTACTTAACGCGCGGGTTGGGCGTGCGCGCCACGCTGCTCACCTTCACACGCGGCGAGGGCGGCCAGAACGCCATGTCCGCCGAGAGCTACGACGCGCTCGGCCTCATCCGGACGAACGAACTGCTCAAGGCCGACGAGTACTACGGCGCGCAGCAGCTGTGGGGCACTGAGGCGGATTTCGGCTTCTCCAAGACGCAGGAAGAATCTTTTGCGAAGTGGGGCCATGAGCGCGTGCTTTACGATGCGGTGCTGGCGGTGCGGAAGGTGCGGCCACAGGTCATTGTGTCGACTTTTGTCGGCGGCCTCACCGACGGCCACGGCCAGCACCAGGTAGCTGGCGAGATCGCACAGGAGGCCTTCAAGGCCGCTGCGGATCCGAAGGTGTTTCCCGAGCAGTTGCGCCCGGTAAAAGACGGAGGCGACGGGTTGCAGCCGTGGCAGCCGCTGGCCGTTTACTCGCGCGCGCCGTTTGCGCCCATCACCAATGGCCAGATGCTCGACTACGCGACGGGGAAGTGGGCGCCCGCGCGGTTTCATAATTACCTCACCGGCGAGTGGATCGAGGGCGCGTTGCCGGCCGATGTGACGATCCCGGTGGGCACGTGGGATGCAGTGCTCGGACGCACCTATGTGCAAATTGCACGCGAAGGCTGGGGCGAGCAGAAGTCGCAGTACGGTGGAGCTAACCCGGCGCTGAGCAGTCCGGACTCATCGAGCTACCACCTGTGGGCTGTTGCGCCAGCGGCCGCCGCGGCCGGCGCGGAAATGCATGATTCAAGCCTCTTTTGGAATGCGAAGGTCCACATTGTCACCGGCGTCGCGGGCCCGGCGCGGCTGGCCGGGAACGCGCCGCCTGCGTGGCTCAGCGACAGCCTTGGCAAAATCCAATCCGGCCTCGGCGCCTTCACGAGCGATTGCAAGAATCAGAGCGGCGTCGACGCCGCGCACAAACTCGCGCCCATCTACCGCGAGACCCTCGATCTCTACGCTCGCGTGAAGGCGAGCGACCTTCACGCCGAGGCAAAGGCGGGACTGGAGCTCGAGCTGAGCGAGAAGATCGCCGAGTTCCAAACGGCTCTCAAGGACCTGCTCGGCCTCGACCTCGTCGCATTTACGGCAAGCGGCGGGAGCGGCCAAGGCCCGGGTGGTCGCGGCGCATCTGCCGACGAGAACGCGCGCAGCGTTTGGCCCGGCGAAGATTTTGCCGTGCGCGTGCACCTGTCGAACGCCTTGGCCGGCGCACGTCTCAGCCGCGTGTGGCTCGAAAGCGCCGATGGCACTCCATGGAAGATCGAGGACGCAGCCAGCCCGACCAAAGTGTCACCCGAATGGGTCGTGAACGACCGCACCTTCCGCATCCACGTTCCCGACGCCGCTGCGCCCACCGCGCCGTACTTCACTCGCCCCACCACCGAGCAGCCCATCTACGACATCTCCAATGAAGCGTGGCGCGAGCGCTCATTCGCGCCCTATCCGCTGGCCGCATGGGCGGAGTTCACCTTTGACGGCGTTCCCATTCGCCTCGGCATGGTCGTTCAAACACTCGCTCGCGTCACCGGCGTGGGCGGCGTGTATGAGCCGCTTGTAGTGACGCCGGCCATTGGCGTGCGCGTGGAGCCGGAGGCGCGCATCCTGCCGCTCGATGGCTCGCCGCTGCCGGTGACCGTCACCGTTCACGCCGAGCACCCGGCCGACGGAGTCCTGGAGCTGAAGCTGCCGGAGGGTTGGCACGCCGATCCCGCGCAGCGGAAGTTTCATTTGGGTGGCGCAGGCGACACGGAGCCGCTCGTTTTTTCCGTCTCCCCGGCAGGGGATGTTGCCGTTCGAGCCTACGCAATCCAGGCCATCGCACGCGTCGGCGATCAAAGCTACTCCACCGGCTGGGTCAGCATCGGCTACCCGGGCTTGCGGCCCTACAACCAGTACAAGCCCGCGGAGCTGCGCACGCGCAAGGTGGATGTGAAGGTGGCGCCGGGGCTGCGCGTGGGCTACGTGATGGGAACAGGAGACACGGTTCCCGAGGCGATTGAGGCGCTGGGCGTCACGCCGCATCTCGTCACCGACGATGAGCTTGCTGCCGCTGACCTGTCGCAGTGGAACGTACTGGTGATTGGCATTCGCGCCTACACGACGCGGCCGGCTCTCGCCGGCGCCGAACCTCGCCTCGAGGGATTTGTCGAGCGCGGGGGAACGCTGATCGTGCAGTACCAGAGCGGCACGTTTCCCGCTCCGTTGCCGCTCGCGATGAAGGGCATGCCCGAGCGCGTCGTCGATGAGCAAGCGCCGGTCAAGCTGCTCGATCCTACTAACTCACTGCTTACCTGGCCCAATCAAATTACTTCCGCCGATTTCGACGGATGGTTCGAGGAGCGCGGCCACGGCTTTCTCGATCACTGGGACCCGGGTTACACGGCGCTCACCGAGACCGCCGATCCGGGACAGGATCCGCAACGCGGCGGGCTGCTTGTGGCGCATCGCGGCAAGGGAACCTATATCTATGTTGCTTACGCGCTGTACCGGCAATTTCCTGAGTTAGTGCCGGGCGCGTACCGTCTGCTGGCCAACTTGCTCAGCGCTGGCGGCGGTCCCGCCACAGCGGCGAAATAGAGGCGCGGCGCTATCCTCACGATCAGCGCCGGAGCGCAGGAAGTGAACGCATCAGGCCCGTCACTGGCCCGTGTCCCTGGCACGCTGTTGCAATCTGCCCGCCGAATCTCCCACAAAATTGAGGCAAAAAGGCGAAGCGTTTGTAAATAGAAATTAAATTTCTCGCCCGTTTCCATCGCTGAGAATCTGCGCCTGCCCGCATCTGTGAATTCTGTGTGAATTCGTCAAATCTTAATCTTCCTCTGCGAGTCTGAAATGCGGAATAAGAAAGGGAGTTTTCGTCGGCGCGAAACTCCTTCCTTCACCACTCCCCCTGGTTTTTGGCGCCGACAGGAATGCCGCAGATTTTCCTTTTCATCCCAGCGCCCGGAATGCAGGAGTGAACTGCGTTCGTTGCGTACGCGGGCGCTGCCACCATTTCAACTTCAATTCAAGGGGGATAGAGAGGCCCAAATGAAACTCACACTGAATGCGGTTGCCGCGGCCATTTTGGCAGCCAGTCTCGTTGTTTCCTACGCGCAAACCAGCGGCACTACGCCGCCGGCCAAGAAGCACGCCGCGGCCAAAAAGCCCGCTGCTCCGGCTGGCCCCACGGTGCAACAGCAGATCGATGATATGAAGCAGCAATTCCAGGGCGAGATCGACGGCCTGAAGGCGGATCTTGCCACGAAGGACGAGCAGTTGAAGCAGGCGCAGCAGGCGGCAGCCGACGCGCAGGCGGCAGCGGCCAAGGCGGAAGCGGACGCGACTGCGCAGCAGCAGGTGTTCACTCAGAACGCCGCGGCCGTGACCACGCTGCAGAGCACGGTCAGCGATCTGAAGGCCAACCAGGTTTCTCTTGCCACCACGGTCTCCGACGAGACCACGAACATCAAGAAGGCGATCAACAATCCCGACGAAATTCATTTCAAGGGAGTGACGGTTTCGCCGACCGGCTCCTTCCTGGCGGCCGAAACGGTGGACCGCACCGGGGCCACCGGAGGCGATATCAACACGCCGTTTACTGGTGTCCCGCTGGCCAACTCTCAGGCGGCGCAATTGAGCGAGTTCCAGGGTTCAGGCCGTCAGTCGCGCATTGCCCTCAAAGCCATCGGCAAGCTGCCCACCTTCACCCTGACCGGCTACTACGAGATGGACTGGCTGAGCGCAGGCGTCACCTCGAACAACAACCAGTCGAACAGCTACACCGTGCGCCAACGCCAGTTGTGGGCCGACGCCAAGACCACCGGTGGCTGGGACGTCTCCGGCGGCCAGGGATGGTCGTTGGCTGCGGAAACCACCAAGGGCCTCACGCGAGGCACCGAGATTCTGCCGGCCACCATCGACGCACAGTACGAAGCCGGCTTCGTCTGGACGCGCCAATATAGCTTCCGCGTCTCTAAGGACCTCGGCCACACCGCCTTCATCGGCGCCTCCGTTGAAAACGCCGAGATGCTCAACCCATCTGGCCAAAACACGCCGGCCAATTATCTGTTTGGCTCTACCGGAACCGGCGGCGGCCTGTATAACTCCACAGCCAACTACTCGTTCAACTACACTCCCGACTTTATTGTGAAGATGGCCTTCGAGCCCGGCTGGGGCCACTGGGAAGTGTTTGGCATCGACCGCAACTTCCGTGACCGTATCTATCCCTGCGCGACCGTAACGGCGACCTGCACGGTGCCGCCGGGGACCACGCCCTACAACAGCACAGCAACCGGCGCCGGCCTCGGCGGAGGCTTCCGTGGACCGCTGGCCGGCAAGTACGTAACCATCGGCCTCAAGGGCCTGTGGGGCCAGGGCGTGGGCCGCTACGGCTCTTCGACCATCGCCGACGTCACCCTGCGCCCCAATGCAACCATCTCTCCCATCCACGGCTTCTCCGCTCTCAGCACGCTGGAGATGAATCCCAGCCCCAACTTCAATCTGTACTTCAACTACGGCGGCGATTATCTCGCCCGCGACTATGTGCTCAGCGGCACAACGCAGGTTGGCTACGGCACGACGACCGTGAACATGTCGGGCTGCTTGGTCGAGCCCACCACTCCGACCGCGGGCGCCACAGGCGCTGCAGCCACCGCCCCGTCCAACTGCGGCGGCAGCAACAAGGATGTGCAGGAGTTCACTGCCGGCTACTGGTGGAACATCCACAACAGTCCCAAGGGACGTCTGCGTCAGGGCATCCAGTACAGCTTGATTCGGCGCGATCTGTGGTCGGGCGCGGGTGGCACGGCCAACCCCAGCAACGGCGCGCATGGCGACGACAACATGATCTTCACGTCGTTCCGCTATTACCTGCCGTAATCCGCCGGCCTTCGCATCCGGCCCAAGCAAAAGGGGCAGTCCGTAATGGGCTGCCCCTCATTTCTTGCTTGCTGTCTGGAATTATTCCGCCGCTTCCACCGGCTTGGTCTGCGCCACGGTCCAGTCAGCTGCGCCTACCTTGAAGCGCGCGAAGCGCCGCACCGTGATGTTCTCGCCCAGCTTGCCCACCTTCTGTGCGATCAGCTCCCTGACCGTGATGGCCTGATCCTTGATGAAAGGCTGCTCCAGCAGGCAGACCTCCTCGTAGAATTTTGCCATCTTGCCTTCCACAATCTGCGGGATGATCTTCTCCGGCCTTCCGGTGGCGGCAGCCTGGGCGCGATAGATCTCCTTCTCGCGCTCCAGATCCTCCGCGGTTACGTCCTCGGGCTTCACATAGCGCGGATCGCTGGCGGCGATGTGCATGGCGATGTCCTTGAGCAGCTCCTGGAAGTCCTCGGTGCGCGCCACGAAATCGCTCTCGCAGTTCAGCTCCACCAGCACGGCAATCTTGCCGCCGGCGTGAATGTACGCGCCCACCGCGCCTTCATTGGTTACGCGTGAGGCTTTCTTTTGCGCCGAGGCCATGCCTCGCTTGCGCAACACCACAAACGCTTCCTCAATGTTTCCCTTGGTCTCCTGCAGAGCCTTCAGGCAATCGCCCATGGGAGCGCCCGATTTCTCGCGGAGCTCTTTCACCAGCTTGGCATCAATCTTGTCGCTCACTGTAGTCATCTCTCTTTTCCCTGGCCTTTTTCCCCGGTCTTGACCGGCCATCTTCATCCATAACAATTAGGAATTCGCAATCGTGTTGCACGCCGCAGAGTTTCCGGCACAAGAAAAGCGTGGCGCTTGGCGAAGCGGCCACGCTCTTCCAGTTCGGTGCGTGCTTCCGCGCCCAACAGCTACTTGGCGCCTTCCACCACTTCGTCCTCGTCCAGCAGGGCCGCCACCGCGGCGGGCGCCTTGCGAATGCCTCCGCCCAGCGCCGCTTCCAGGTCCACTTCCTCGCTCGGCGACGATTCCGCCGAAATCTCCACGCCCTCGACGCCTGCTTCGCCCTCTTCCGCGGCGGCCGGCTCCGGCGTCTCCTCCTGAAGCGCCTTGTCGGCCAGCAGGTTCACGCCCTCGGCAGCCGAGTCGGCAACCTTTGAGGTGAAGAGGCGAATGGCGCGAAGCGCATCGTCGTTGCCCGGAATCACGTAATCCACCATGGTGGGATCGCAGTTGGTATCCACCACCGCAACCACCGGGATGCCCAGCTTGCGCGCTTCCTTCACGGCGATTGTCTCGTTGTTCGAGTCCACGACGAAGAGCGCGTCAGGCAGCCGCTTCATGCTCTTGATGCCGGCCAGATTCGCCTGCAGATGCTTGCGCTCGCGCTCCAGGCGAATCACTTCCTTCTTGGTCAGCAGGTCGTAGCGGCCGTCCACGGCCATCTCATCCAGTTCCTGAAGGCGCTTCACCGACTTCTGCACCGTCACCCAGTTGGTGAGCAGCCCGCCCAGCCACCGCTGGTTGATGTACGGCATGCCCGCTCGCGTGGCCTCTTCGGCAATGGCATCCTGGGCCTGGCGCTTGGTGCCGACGAAGAGGATCGTCTTGCCGCTGGCGCACAGTTCAGTTACGAATTTCGACGCATCCTTGAACAGCTTGAGCGTCTTTTGCAGGTCAATGATGTAGATACCGTTGCGCTCGCCGAAGATGTACTCCTTCATCTTGGGATTCCAGCGCTTGGTCTGATGCCCGAAGTGAACACCCGCTTCGAGCAGTTCCTTCATGGTGATGGTGGCCAATGGTCCTCCTTCGTGGACTGCATCCGGGTGGTCGATGCCAGCGCCCGGATTCATTCCCCTTGCGGGGAGATTTTTCAAACCAGGGAGTAGGCAGTAGCCAATAGGGAGTAGAAAGCAGGCCAAATTCCGCGGCCTTTCTATTCCCTATTCCCTACTCCCTTGCAAGCGCGTTAGCGCTTGCTGAACTGGAACCGCTTCCTCGCGCCCTTCTGGCCGTACTTCTTGCGCTCCTTCACGCGCGCGTCGCGTGTCAGCAATCCTTCCGCCTTGAGCGTCTTTCTCAGCTCAGGGTTGAACTCGATCAAGGCGCGGGCCACGCCCATCTTCACCGCGTCGGCCTGCGAGGAAACTCCGCCGCCGCTCACTGTGGTCACGACGTCGAAGCTCGCCGCAAGCTCGGCCACCACCAGGGTGCGCTTGGCCGAGACCCTCTGCTGCTCGGTCACAAAATGCTCTTCGAACTTCTTGCCGTTCACCTTCCACTCGCCCGTGCCGGGACGCAGAAAAACGCGCGCGATCGCCGACTTGCGCCGCCCCGTCCCGTAATACTGAACCAGATCCTCTGCCATGCCTTGTTAGCTCCTAGCTTCTAGCCTCTAGCTGCTAGCTTGTCCAAG
>Ga0326727_10004420_pt1 | contig 42303 bp, 29 predicted proteins | sample MB2enrmetagenome_FD_207643 | JGI IMG/M metagenome (GOLD analysis project Ga0326727, IMG submission 207643) | Lab enriched peat soil microbial communities from McLean, Ithaca, NY, United States - MB29MY | ecosystem: Environmental > Terrestrial > Soil > Wetlands > Peat | place: USA: New York...
TCGAGTCAAAAGGACGAAACTTCACCTTCGGGTTATTCCGCGCCAGCACCTTCGTGATCGCCGCCGTCAGCGTCGTCTTCCCGTGATCGATGTGACCAATCGTCCCGATGTTCATGTGCGGCTTTGAACGATCAAATTTCTCTTTGGCCATAATGTCTCTGCTCCGTTGTTCAAGCCCGAGAGCCTATGTCTCGGGTTTGCACAGCTTCCGGAATGCAAGCCTCCAATTAGGTTGCCTCGCTGAGTTTCCACTTCCCCAGAACCTCTAAACTCTGGAGCCGATGAGCGGAATTGAACCGCTGACCCCGTCCTTACCAAGGACGTGCTCTACCAACTGAGCTACATCGGCCCGGGAAAGCAGTGACGAGTGACGAGTGAAAAGTGACGAGCAAAAGCTCGTCAGTCGTCACTGGTCACTGCTCTTCTGGAGCGGGAGACGGGAATCGAACCCGCGACCAACAGCTTGGAAGGCTGTGACTCTACCATTGAGTTACTCCCGCCCCGCGCGCGAAGCGCGCGGAGAAAAAAGCGAAAATCGAAATGCGCCGAAAAGGTCCGCAGGGTTTCGAATTTCCAGTTTCGAGTTTCGGCTCTTGCTGGTGGACAGGGGAGGGTTCGAACCTCCGTAGACCGCAAGGGTCGGCAGATTTACAGTCTGCTGCTTTTGACCACTCAGCCACCTGTCCGCAATTCGTTTCCGCGCGCGCCGGCAAGGACAATCACACCCCTTCGCTCCGTGTTCGGGTCCCGTCAGTTTGAGCCAAGTAGTTCGTGTCTGGGGTTGGACGCGGGTACACCCCGACTCCCGCGCAAGGCTGAGTATTTTCCAGATTTGATAAAACCGCTCCCGATGCTTCGACCACCGCCCGCCGGTTATTCTCGTGGCTCTGCGCGCTCAAGCTGGAGCTGGCGAAGGGATTCGAACCCCCGACCCTCTGATTACAAATCAGATGCTCTACCGGCTGAGCTACGCCAGCCGCGCAAACCAAACAATTCTACCTGAGCGGACTCAGAATTGCAAGGAAAAATTTCTGACGTGGGTCAGCCGTGCAGGAATTTTGTTGGGTTCACCGGAGCCTCGTGAACATGCACCTCGTAATGCAGGTGTGGTCCGGTAGTCTTGCCGGTCATTCCCACTGCACCGATTACCTGCCCGCGTTTGAGGACTTGGCCGACTACTACGAAGATCCTGCTTAGGTGTCCATACTTGGTTGACAACCCAAAGCCGTGGTCGATGAGGATTTCGTTGCCATAACCTGACGCTGACCCCGCTTCCAGCACAATTCCATCGGCCGCAGACTCCACTCGAGTACCAAAAGGAACTGAGATGTCTACGCCGGCGTGAAACGCGCCCTCGCCACTGAACGGATCCATGCGTTGCCCAAACCCCGCCGTGATCTGCCCTCGCACGGGCCAGATGGAAGGTACGGAAGTCCTGGCGATGAGGGGATTCGAGAACATTCCCCGCCCCAAATCACCACTCTCCGGATCGAGGGAAGCTCTGCGGATCAGGTCAAATGCGTACAGAGAAGCACGGTAACTGGAGTCCACTGTGGCGTTGGTCTGTGTGGCGAGAGCCAGAACTGCCGCTGGGAATCGCGGACGCCCCGTGTCACCAAAACCGTAAGTCAGCGCCACTTCCGTAGCCAGCGATTGCAGTGAGTCCAACTTCGCGTTTGTACTGGTTACGGCGCTCTCCAGCGTCCGATATTGGTTCTTTAGGGCTTCCCGCTCACTGCGAACGTTGTTGTAATTCGAGACCTTGAGGAGCATTCTGGCATAACTGTTGGCGAGTGCCGCGACGGTCATGATTCCTACCGCGCTAAGAGCCAGAAGCATATGAATAATGTAGAATGGCAGTTGAATCTTGTGGAGCCTGCCGTGGGCACCGGGAAATATAAGGAAGGCATAAAACTTCTTCTGCATCTATGAATTCTCCCGTCGGAGGATTATTTCGTGCTATGAATTCCCTAGCGGTCCACGGCTAGGATTTCGGGAACGGACCAATTAGAAAACTCTTACAAGGCTGGCGGGGGAAATATTAAGAAAAGATGGCGGATGTGTCAAGCGCTAATTTCGCTCCCGTCGGTCCTGCCGTGCCCCTGTACAACCTCGACTTATCCGGGATCATCGGGAGACAGCAGGTAATTAGACTGGCTGGACTAAGATCATTTCTACGAGCTTGCCGCCTGATCAGCCGTTCTTGGGAAGCGCGGAGCGACAGCTCACGACGAAGCTGGGGAGGGCACAACGCGAAGTCATCATGTTCAGAACTGAGAACGAATTGGTGCATTGGCTTCAGTCCTTGGCGGTCTCCCGCCCGAGGGGGCACGACCGGGCTGCAAGGCCGGCGGGAAGGGTGAAACTCGGGATTGGCGACGACGCGGCGCTAGTCGATGTCAGGAGGGGATGCGAACTTATCCTGACCACCGACATGTCCGTCGAGAATGTTCACTTTACCCGTGAATTGCACAAAGCTCGCGCCGTCGGCCATCGTGCCCTGGCCCGTTCCCTCAGCGATGTGGCTGCGATGGGCGGCGTCCCCCGTTATGTCCTGGTGTCGCTGGCGATAACGGAACAGACGAGGCGGGCTTGGATTTCGGGCTTTTATGGCGGGTTGCAGGCGTTGGCCCGCCGTTTCGGCGTTCGCCTCATCGGAGGGGACACCGCCATGGTTCCGGGCGCGATTTTCATTGACGTGCTCGTCGCGGGCGAGGTGCGGCGAGGGAAAGCGCTGCGGCGGTCGGGCGCTGAGGCGGGCGACCTGATCTTCGTAAGCGGGCGGTTGGGGTTGTCGGCGCTCGGTCTGCGCGTGCTGCAGAGCAAGCGGGTGGGACAGCCACTCTTGGCTGTCAGCGCAAAGGCGCAGGCACGAGTGCCTGTGCTACTGGCCAGGGAAGCCGTGCAGGCTCACCTTTACCCAGAGCCTCGTTGCGCCCTGGGGCAATTCCTCTCCTCGCGCGGCTTGGCCTCAGCGCTGATCGACGTGAGCGACGGGCTTTCCACCGACCTCGACCGCCTTTGCGCCGCGAGCGGAGTAGGCGCGCGATTGTGGGCCGCCAAGATCCCCAGCCCTGCTTTACCCGAGGCTGCGGATTCACTCCAATTGGCGCTCGGCGGCGGCGAAGACTATCAACTGCTGTTCACGGTCCCCCAACGAGCCGCTTCACGCCTTCCTTCGAGATTTCGCGGGCAGCCCCTTTACCAAATTGGAGAGATTGAAGCCGCAAGCGGCGTCCGGCTAGTCACACCCGAAGGCAAAGCCCTGAGGCTTGCACCGGGCGGGTGGGATCATTTTCGGTCAGGTTCCGGCCGACGATGATTCAGGCGTGCCGGCCAAGCGCGGTTGCAAAACGGCAAGTCAAGGCGCCGCAGGATTCGCACTCTTCGATGCGCCTGCGCCGGGACTAGGCTCGGACTTGACGCCCTCGGAGGAGGAAGGCACCTTGGCGGGCGCAGGTTCAGGCACAGCTTTGGTTTTCACTTTGACCGGAAGCGCCGATCCTTCGGCGGCGGGCGTGGAGGGTGGCTGGGCTACACCGCCAGGATGAACGGAGGAGGCCGCCCCAGGCTGGGCTGCCGAAGCGGCGGCCCTGGGCGCCGGGTTGCCGGCCGCCGCCCCGGCCGGTCCCGATGAAGGCCGGGCGCCGGGCTGGGCTATATCAGAAGGCTTACTTCCCAGCAGGATCTCCGATCCGGCGCTGGCCAGGATCTGCTTCACCTGATCGGGATTGGTCAGCAGCGGCGAGTGCGGGAACTCCTCGAGGGGACGGCCTTTCAGATACTCGCTCATGAACTGCTCCCAGATGGGCAGCGCCACGCGCGCGCCTTCCTCCTTATCGCCCAGAGTCTGGTGATCATCAAACCCCACGTAAACCCCGCAGGTCAGGGAGGGCGTGAATCCGAGAAACCAAGCGTCGGAGAATTCGTTCGTCGTACCGGTCTTGCCCGCCAGGGCGTATTTCTGAGCCAGGGGCCGGGCGTGCACGGCGGTTCCCGAGTTGAAGACCTCCCGCAACATCGAAACCATGATCCGGGCGTCGGCGGCGGGAAGCACGTCGGTGATTTCCGGCTGAAAATCGTCGATCACCCGCCCGTCATAATTGGTGACGCGGTAGACCGTGCGCGGCGTGATGTGGACGCCGTCGTTGGGGAAAGTGGTGAAGGCGGAAGTGTGCTCGAGCAGGGTCAGGTCCGAGGCGCCCAGCGCCAGGGGCAGGTTTGGAACCAACCGTGAAGTGATGCCGAACTTGCGGCACAATCGGATGACGCCGTCCACCCCGACCTTGGCCAAGAGCTTGACGGCGGGCACGTTGCGCGATTCCGCCAGCGCGTGCAGCAGGGTGATGGTCCCTTCGTATTTTTCGTCATAATTGTGCGGGGCCCACCAGCCGGAGGAAGTGCTGTAGCCCACCGGAGCGTCCACAATGGTGTCAAAGGGCGACATGCCGTCGAGCATCGCCTGCGAGTAAACATAGACCTTGAAAGAAGACCCCACCTGCCGTTCCGCCTGCACCGCCCGGTTATATTTGCTCTCGTTCCAGTCGTAGCCGCCCACCATGGCCTTGATGGCGCCGGTCGGGTTGTCAATCACCAGGATGGCCCCCTGGACGGTGGGATGCTGGTCAAGCGTGACGACGAGCTTCATTCCCTTGATTTCCTTGATTTGAAACAGGTCGAGATCGCCGGGAGAAAACAGCTCCGTTGCCAGAGTCTTCCGGGTCCAGGCGAAATCTGGAGGGGCGAGGCGGGCTGTGTAGTCGCCAAATCGCACGAAGGCATATTCCCCGCTCACCTGCATCACCAATCCGTGCACCAGATCGCCCGGCTGGAAGGCCTGCTTCCAGTCGTTGTCCGCGTAGGTCTCGAGGGTGGCAGGCAAGCCATCCGCGGGGGGCACATGATTCTTCAGGATATTCTTCTCGGGGCCGCGCCAGCCTCGGCGCTTGTCATCGTCGCGCAGGCCTTGCCGCAGGGTTGCTTGAGCCAGCTTCTGGATCTTCGGGTCGAGCGTCGTGTAGACGCGCAGCCCGCGCTCGTCCACCGCTTCCGGTCCGTATTTCTTCTCGAGGAACTGGCGCACCTCTTCCACAAAGTAAGGCGCCACGGTGTAATTCCATTTCTGGATATTCAGCCCGAGCGGGGTGGCCGAGGCGGCGCGGTAATCCTCGCGGGAGATCTTCCCGTTTTCCAGCATCGCCACCAGGACCTGGTTGCGCCGCCGGCGAGCGGCCTCGGCGTGCGAGAGAGGCGAATAGGCGGTGGGTGACTTGGGGATCCCCGCCAGCAGCGCGGCCTCCGGCAGGCTCAACTGCCAGATGTGCTTGCCAAAGAAGAATTGCGCGGCGGCTTCGTAACCGAAATTCCCATGCCCCAGATCCACCTGGTTTGCGTACATGGTGAAGATCTGAGACTTGGTGAAGTATCGCTCGATCTGGATGGCCATCAAGGCTTCTTGGATTTTGCGCCGGAAGCTCTTCTCGGGCGTTAGGAAGAGCTTTTTGCTGAGCTGCTGGGTGAGGGTGCTGGCCCCCTGAACTCGACGCCACTCGGCGAAGTCCGTGACCGCGGCCCGCACGATGCGCAGGACATCGATGCCCCAGTGGCTCTCGAAATGGCGGTCCTCGATGGAGATGACCGCGTCCCGGAGCACCGGCGGGATCTGGTTGTAGGTCACAATGACGCGCCGCTCCAGGGCGAAGCTCCCAATGATCGTGCCGTCGTCGGCGTAAAGGTCCGTCATCACGTCCGGCCGGTAATCTTCCAACTCGCGAATCTGCGGCAGGTCGGACGAGTAGACAAAAACCAGTCCGGACAGCGCCCCCACCCCGGCCGCGAGAAGGAGCAGCATCAGAAAGACAAACTGCCCGAAAACCTTGCGGCTGCTCACCTGCGGTGGTGTTGGCCCGGAAGGCGGAGGCGGCTCGGTGATGGAAAGAAACGGATCAGGCATGATAACTCGCCATGGTTATTGTAGGTTGCCCCAGCCTCGTAGTCAAACCGCGTTGCCAGCTCTCAGCCGTCAGCAAGTCCGTCCCCTCCTGATTAAGGACGGGCCGGGGTGCTCGAGGTTTTGGCCGGTCCTTTGTTTTCATGAACATTCCTGGTTCGTTCGTTCAACTTCGGCTCTCGGCACTCGGCTATCAGCCGTCAGCGGCGCAATTCCCCTCCTTGGTGAGGAAGGGTCAGGGGTGGTTGCCTAGCGTCGATCTAGCCGACTCCTTGTCACTTAAAGCAGCCTCCCTCTTCAGCTCGTCAACCTTGCTTCGTTTTGCGCCGAATGCGCCGGTCTTGCTCCTTTCAGCGCATAATTTGTGCTGATTTGCGCCCAAAACACGCCGAATCTGCACCACTCAAAAAAGTGATGTTCTTTGTTTTCAAATACTTCTTGAGTTCGTTCCCACTGTTTTTGCACTTCCTCGCGATCCTTCGGACGTCTGAAAGTCGGGCAATTTCGAACCCTGCCGCATTCCCGCACCCATGGTCCCGGCCGGGACGAGTGTGGCGCCGAAAAGCTCGAATTCTGTGTTCAATGCGCGCATTTGTACAATCAATTTGAGTTCGTTTTGAGTTCGTTTCAAAATGCCATCGTTTGTTTTCAATAACTTACTGGCTTCGTTCGTATTATTTTTTGTTATTTTCGGGTCCCGGTTCTCCTGATTACAGGGACTATTGCGCTTCTCCTCGCGGTCCGAAGCCCACCCACGACAATGTGTCCACAAAATGACCACAATTATAGGCTAGCATACGTCTCGAGTTTTGTCAAGTGAAAAATGCAAAAAAGCCGGCGGAAGCTCCCGAATCCCAACGCCCTGTCCGGTCAGACCACGGCCTTACACTCGACTCGGTCCAAATGTCGTCGAGGGGCGCGCGTGCTGCCTGAAAATGCCCCCCTGCCTTATCCAGCAGAACCCTGATCGCTTCGCCAAGGTCACTTCCACGGCTAGGCGACATAGCCGGCCAAGCGACTGCAAGCAGGCACCATGACTTCCCCGAAGCCGACTTCTGGGGCGCCAGAGGTTGCACATCTACGTGTAGGCCCTCATAGTGCCGGGCGTGGGGGTACGCGCGCCGATTACTAAACCGTTGACTATCCGTTAATGAACCCAATCAACTGAAATCCCGTGGAAAAGTGGCGCCAGTAAGTGGACAATGAGTTATTTCTTCACTATACTCGATGAAATGGGCAAACGAGCGTATCTCGGTGAGTTCGAGTTGACAGTAATGCTGGCATTGCTGCGGTTGCGAGAGGACGCCTACGGCGTTCCGATAGCAAGGGAGATCGAAGCGAGTAGCGACCGCGAGGTTGGCATCGCCAGCGTGTATGCTGCACTGGAGCGTCTTGAGCGGAAGGGGTTCGTTCATTCCTGGAGGGGCGAACCAACGCCGGAACGTGGCGGCAGAGCGAAGCGATTCTTTCAGGTGACGCCCTTGGGATTGCGCCAGGTGCGCAAAACGCAAAAGACCCTGGTCCGCTTATGGCGGGGTCTTCCGGAGTTAGATGGAGGCCAGGCATGAACGTCATCCCACCCACGTTAGCAACCTGGATGCTGAAACACCTGGCGTTGTGCGACAGGAATGATGCGCTGGAAGGCGACTTGCTCGAGGAGTTCCAGCGACGGCGCTCGGGAGGCTGGTATTGGCGTCAGGTGCTTGGGGCCATCTTCGGCTTCTCCAACATATTGCGGGTTGGGTGGGTGATGGTCCGGACCGCCGTAATCGCAGGGCTCTGGGTCTACGGACTTTGCCTGCTTACTAGTATCATCGCTCATTCACCGCTGCAAATGGTCTCCGCCAACTGGATTCACCTCGGAAACCCAATCTGGATTGCAGTGGGGATTGCCTTTTACCTCGCAATGCCGCTCTCCGTCTATCTGGTTTGCGCGCGAAACCTAAGCCTGCGGGCATTTACGGTGGGGCTTGGCGCGGGCGTGCTCGTACTCGTCATGCTGCCATTCTTTCAATCTCACCTGGCAACGCCCCTGAATTATGCTCTCGAGTACGGGCGCGCGAAGCACTGGAACGTTGTGCTGTGGCTGCGTGGATATGACTTATTGCAAGGGTGCCTGCCACTCGTTGCGGCAATGTGGGCTGCCTCGCTAAACAAGAATAAGACGGGGAGCCTCGTTCCATAGGAGGCGAGACTTTATGCATCCGACTACACCAACCACCTCTCGTGGGAAACGAGTGGCGGGTAGCGCGGTTTTAGCAGTGGCGATTCTGGCTGCGATCGCCTTCCCTTTTGGGAACGTCGCGAGGACGGGTCTCGCGAGACCTCCCGCCTCCGAGCCCGCACCACAGGTCAAGCCCGCCATCGACGGAGTGCTCGATCTCTTTAAGCAAAAGCAGGTGGTGGCGCTAGGTGACTCCCACGGCTTAGCACAAGAGGAGGACTTCTACAGCGCCCTCGTCCGCGATCCGAGGTTTGTGGAGCAAGTCGGCAACGTCGTAGTGGAATTCGGCGGATCAGAGGCGCAGGACATTATCGACCGCTATGTCAGTGGCGAGGATGTGCCCTTCACCGAGCTTCGTCACGTGTGGATCGATGTGGTCGGCTGGATGCCAGGTCCCTTCGCACTGGGCTTCGTCAATTTCTACGCCAGTGTTCGAGCGGTGAATCTGAAGTTGCCGGCCGAACATCGCATCAAGGTCTGGTTGGGCGATCCCAAGATCGACTGGACCAAAATCAATTCCTTCCAGGATCTTCAACCCATCCTTGGGCGCCGGGACGACAACATCTCCAGCATCATTGTTGATGAGATTCTGAAGAGACACAAGAAAACGCTGCTAATCATAGGGACCGGACACCTCGTGGGCATGGAGTCTGACCAAGGCACCATTCCCTCTCGTCTCGCCGCCAAGATTGCGGAGACCAATCCAAACCCCCTCGCCGTGGTCTCGCCGTTCACCGGGTATATCGAGCCGGAATGCAACGCGAAGGTCGTCGCCCGCGCAAAGGATTGGCCAGTGCCGGGACTTGTCGGGCCGATTGACGGCACCTGGTTGAAATCGGAGTTGCTGCTCCCGGGGTGCAATTACCTACCACCGGAGCAGGTTGAGCAGATGAAGAAGATGTCCGCCGAGGGGCGTGGCATGAAATGGTTGGGTCCTGGCAAACCCCCCGATATGGTCTCCGTCGAGATCAATATGCGATCTGGCGTGAAATCTGACGCGATCCTTTTCCTCGGCCCGCCGGATGGTCTGACGCAATCGCCCGTCGAGCCCAGCATCTATCTTGATCCCGACTACTTCAAGGAGATGAACCGCCGAGCTCAATGCTGTGTCCCGACTGGTTACACCCTAAACTGGGATAATATCGTTCAAGAGAATTCGGTGGTCCCAAGAAAATTCCAGATGCGTTGACGAGCCCGCGGGCTGTCCCTTCACTACGCTGCCTGTTCATTATAGTCGCCGGTGTCGCTGAAAGACGAGTGTGCATCACCATTTCCGTGTCTGGCCGCTTGGCTTGGAAAATGCCCCGTATTGACTTAGACCCATGGTGAGGGCGCATTGTTTACTGATTCCCCTTCTCTCGATCATGAGGGCGCTAATCCGATAAGTGCTGAAGATCGTCAACGCTCCAAACAGCACGATGGCCCCCTCGAAACGGGGTTCTAGGATGTCTGGATCTGCGCTCCTCTCCATTCGGCCGATAAACGGCTTAAGCCTGAGTTGTGTCGAACGTGGCTGATGGGCCGGTGTGCTTTTGCTGGCAGGAAGGTGGGAGCAACGTCAGGTTTCAGAGTTGCCTCGCGGGCGCATGCCTCCGGCGGGCGGCGCGCGCCGTGGGTCTGAAGCGCGAAGCGCCTTGGAGTGCGGCGGCTTGACGCCGCCTTGCACTCTCGAGATTCATACCGACCAGCAAGCCAAGCAACGCCGTTCCGCACGCCGGGAGTTCCGTATAGCTCCCCAAAAAAGGCGGCGTCAAGTCCGTCAACCGACGGACACTCCAAGGTGCCTTGGGCACGGTTAGTCTGGCGACCCTTCAACCTCAAAATCGTCAGGCAGCTTCAGGCGCTCAATTCGGAACTCCAGGATGGTGGTGTAAAACGAAGTGGTAGCGCGGCGCTGGAACCAACCGGCCGAGCACCATGGCCTTACCGTCGACTCGGTCCAAATGTCGTCGAGTGGCGCGCGTGCTGCCTGAAAATGCCTCCCTGCCTTATCCAGCAGAACCCTGATCGCTTCGCCAAGGTCACTTCCACGGCTGGGCGACATAGCTGGCCAAGCGACTGCGAGCAGGCACCATGACTTCCCCGAAGCCGAGTTCGGGGGAGCCAGGGGTCGCACATCTACGGTAGGCCGTTACTCGTCAAAGAGCTGAACCCGGCTGAATCTGTGATTAGTGAACGGATGACGACTACTCAGGCGGCTAGTACTTTTGTAGGGAGCTCGAGACCTTTCTGTCTTCCCGAGATCGGCACCTTCCCATTGGATGGCGTGTTGCAACTCATACCGTGGTGACGAGCAGTGCCTACGGCGGTCAAACGTTCCGAACTCACCACGCCGCTACGGCCTTCCCTTACGACTCGGGTATCGAGCGCCGCAAGGGCAAGGTAGCTGGAGCCGTTGCGTCTCCGCAGCAGTTCATTGCCTGGTTTTTCGTCTGGAGATTACCTTTTCTGAACTCGGTTTTCGCATTACGATATGGGAATTGTCGCGAGAGGCAGATTACGTCAAGGCTTACCTCGGCAACCCGGAGGAGAATCGCAAAATCTTTGACGCGGATTCGCCGGTTACTTGCCTTCAGGGCGCAGAGGAACTGGCCGCCCCCTACACCCTCCGACCCTGGCCGGCTATTTCGCGAAGCCGACCCCAACCTGCTGCTGTCTGGGAGGAAATCATATGCTTAAATCCGTTGCTCGCCTGGCCGTTCTCGTTATTCTTCTTTCCCCGCTCGCTCCGGCTCAGACCGCCGAGGAGCAGAAAGTCTGGCAGGACTTCGTCGCGGCCTGCCAGTCCGACAAATCCGGGGTCAACCCCACCAACTACCGCAAACATCTGGTTGAGGGCGGAATGACCGAAGCCCAGGCCGACGAGCGCATGAATTTGCTTCACAAACTCTTCGAGGCCTATCCGGCTTTCCGTGAACAGCTTCAGGCCGTCGGCTTCAACCACCTCTACCTCGATTCCAACCAGACCCGCTTCACCACGGAACCCAGTGCCTTCCTGGTCGCCATGACGAAAGACCTCAAGCCTGGCAAGGCCCTCGACGTGGCCATGGGGCAGGGCCGCAACGTGCTCTACCTGGCCTCCAAAGGCTGGGACGTCACCGGCTTCGATATCGCCGAGGAAGGATTGAAAGTCGCCCAGGGGAACGCCGCCAAAGCCGGCCTCGCCATCAAAACGGTGAAGGCGGGCTGGGACGATTTCGACTTCGGTCACGAACAGTGGGACCTCATCTGCTTCATCTACACCGATGCCCCGGTGATGGACCCGCACTTCGTCGCCCGTGTGCGCGACGGCCTCAAGACCGGCGGCCTGCTGCTCATGGACCGGCCTTACCGCTCGCTGGATCATCCCGAGCCCAATTGGCCCGACACCGACGCCGACAAGGCCAACGCCTGGCTCAAGGCTTGGTCAGACCTCCAGATCGTCTACTACGAAGACATCACCGGCGTGGGCGACTGGCAGCAAACCGCCACCCCCCGCCAGGAGTACCGCCAGCTTCGGCTTGTCCACATGCTCGCTCGCAAGCGCTAGCCCAAGTGTTGCAGCCTTCCAGGCCGCATCCCCGGCAGAAATCACCGCCGGAACGTCACCAGCTTGGGGGCCATCACGTACGCGCGTTACAGGGGCAAGACACGGCACGCCGAGACGTGTCCGCGACGGCGTCGGGGGTAACAGCACAGGTGGGCGGCAATCCGGAAAGCCATCCATATGAACGCATAGGCGCGCGTGCTGCCTGAGAATGCCACCCTGCCCTATCCACCAGAATCCCGGTTGCTGCGCCAAGGGCACTTCCACGGTTGGCCGACACACCCAAGTGACCGCAAGCACGCACGCATTGTGTCCACTTGTCGGGCCGGCTGCCCAGTGGCCCAACCCAGTGTCTCCGAGGCTCTGTCCTTTTAAGACCCGAGAAGGGTAGTATCTAACTTTCTATTTCGTAGTGGAACGGGCATGAGCCTAAGAAGAGTCAGGAGGCTTTGGTCATGGTAAACCGGCGAGATTTTCTGCAAACATTCGCCATCGGAACATTGCTGGCCACGCGCAGCCCGGGCAGTTCCGGCGAAGTAGCCAGGGCAGACCCCGCAGGATGGTACGACCGCCCGATGCGCTGGGCGCAACTCGCCTTCGTGGAGGACGATCCGGGCAACTACGATCCCGCCTTTTGGCTGGACTTTTTCCGCCGCATTCATGCCGACGCCGCATGCCTCAGTGCCGGAGGGTGCGTCGCCTTTTATCCTACTCAGATTCCTCTTCATTACCGCAGCAAATGGCTGGGCAATCGGGATGCTTTCGGCGAGATGGTAAAGGGTTGCCGCGATTTGGGCATGAATGTGATTGGGCGGACCGACCCTCATGCCGTGCATCAGGATGTCTACGACGCGCATCCGGACTGGATCATGGTTGACGCCGAGGGCAGAAAGCAGCGGCACAATTCGGACCCAGACTTCTGGATCACTTGCGCACTCGGCCCCTACAACTTCGAGTTCATGACCACCGTGACTCAGGAGATCATGAGGCTCTACCAGGTCGACGGAATCTTCGCGAACCGCTGGGACGGTTCGGGCATGTGCTACTGCGTTCACTGTCAGCAGAACTTCCGGGCGTCCTCAGGACTTGACCTGCCCCGCACTAACGATCCGCAGGATCCGGCACGACGCCAGTACATCGTTTGGCGCCAGAAGCGGCTCTTCGAGTTGTGGCGCCTCTGGGATTCCGCCATTAAAGACATCAATCCGGGAGCCAGTTACATCGCGAATGCCGGAGGCGGGGCGCTTAGCGGACTCGACATGAAAACCATCGGCGAGATGGCCCCCACATTGTTCGCCGATCGGCAAGGGCGCAGTGGAGTGATCCCGCCATGGGCCAACGGTAAGAATGGCAAGGAATACCGTGCCACCCTGGGGCGCAAGGCGATTGCCGGAATCTTCAACGTCGGCCATACCGAAAAGTACCGGTGGAAGGACTCCGTTCAAAACGGCGAGGAGATCCGGATGTGGGTTGTGGACGGCATTGCCCAGGGTTTGCGCCCCTGGTGCACCAAGTTCAACGCCAAGCCGATCGACCGGCGGTGGCTTCCCGTTGTCGAAGAACTCTATAACTGGCACTACCGGAATGAGCGGTACCTGCGGAATGAAGCTTCGCTGGCACGGGTTGCTATGGTGTATTCACAACAGACCGCCATATTTTACGGAGGCGATAAGGCACTGGCCAAGGTGGAAGATCCCGCTCTCGGCTTTTACCAAGCGCTTGTTGAAGCTCGGATTCCCTTCGAGATGGTCCATGACGAGTTGCTCGACGCTGAGCACGTGGGGCCTTTCCGTACGCTGATCCTGCCGAACATTGCGGCGCTTTCTACGAAACAGTGCGATCAGATCACCGCATACGTGGCCAAGGGTGGAAGCGTTATCGCCACTTATGAAACGTCGCTCTATGACGAATGGGGCGTAGGCAGAAAGGACTTCGGGCTGGCCTCCCTGTTCGGTGCTTCGTTTGCCGGCAGGGTGGAAGGGCCGATGTTGAACTCCTATCTGGCCTTGGAGAAGGACCCGGCGACCGGCCGTTTCCATCCCCTGTTGTCAGGGATGGAAGATGCAACTCGTATCATCAACGGAGTGAATCGAGTGATCGTGAAACCTGCCGAAGCAGCCACGCACTGTCCGCTGAGAGTTGTCCCCTCGTATCCGGATCTTCCCATGGAAGAGGTTTTCCCGCGTCCGGCCGCGAGGAATGAAGCGGGGGTGTTCATTCGTGAAATTGGACGGGGACGCGTGGTGTACTTCCCTTGGGATGTGGACCGCACCTTCTGGGAGGTGTTGGATGTGGATCACGGCAAGTTGCTGGGCAACGCGGTGCGATGGGCCACGAACGAGCCGGCGCCGGTTTCTGTCAAGGGTGCCGGCGTCCTTGACCTTTCGATCTGGCGGCAGAAGAACTCCCTCACCGTTCACCTCGTGAATCTGACCAATCCCATGATGATGAAGGGTCCCCTGCGGGAGATCATTCCTGTGTCGCGCCAGCAGGTGCGCATTCTCATTCCCAACAGCCAGCACATCGCAAAGGTCCACCTGCTGGTGGCAAAGCAATCGATTCCCTATCGGCAAGACAAGGATTCCATTGATCTGGAGATCCCGGCAATCGACCTTCATGAGGTCATCGCGATTGATTTTGCATCTTAGTATTCATACCGGCCGTTGGGACCTGGAAAAACCGGTGTCTACTTGGGCTTGCCGGTTGCCTGCTCAGCAATCAACGGTCCTGGCGGGGCGACAGCGCTCTCGGAAACTACGCCGAGTGGGTACTTTTCCGGATTTGGAACGATATCGCCCTTCCTTCCCGGAATCCGAACCTGCCCAAGGTGGGCGAGTTGACGCTTGGAGGACCACCTCGCCGCAATCCCGGGATTTGCTGAACAGAAAGATCCGGGTCGCCAGATGTGCGGGTAGGCTGTTATACGGCCAAGTCGAGAGGGGCGCAGATCCAGACATCCCAGAACCCCTTTTTTCAGGCACTTGCTCCATTATTCGCGCGAGTAGCTCACGTCTGAGGCAGGGAGAACAGTTTTAGGAACGCTCTCACGGGGAATCTGGAAGGGGTCTCGAGTGTGCGGCTTGCGCCCGTCAAGCGACAGCGAAATCAACCCGTCAGACATTTCTCCTCCCCTGCATCGATTTGCCGCCGCAATTCTGTATTGACTTGCCCCCGGACCGATGTCTAACATGAACCCCAAGGGCAGGTTCCCACATCATGATCGGCCAGCTAGCGTCGCATTGTGGCGTCCTTGAGAAAATAAGCGGTGGCGGCATGGGTGTGGTCTACAAGGCGGAGGACATCGAGGTGGGCCGCTTCGTCGCGCTGAAGTTCCTTCCCGAGGACGTGGCTTTCCACGTCCATAGGACCGTCCGTGAACAGCAAATGAGGAGTAAGAAGATGCGCAAGTGGCATTCGGCATTATTCGTAAGCATCGGCGTGGTGCTAATGCTGATCGGCGCTCTAGCGTGGGCGCAGCAGACACAGCAGCAACCGCAGGCGACATCCGCTCCGACCCAGGTTCATCAAACGATGCAGCAATCCCAAGCGCCGCAGACACCCTCGCCAACGCAAGCGGCACGTTTCCTAGCTCAGAGCCAGCAACCGGCGGGAAAGGAGTCCCCTTCGCCACAACCGCCGGGTGAAGCCGAGCTTTTACATGTGCTCGTGGGGCAGTCGCTGGAGGTAAGCTCGCTGGAACCCATCAAGCACCTCTCAGTCTCAAGCCCCGGCGTTATCGATGCAGCCATCGAGGATTCGAACCATATCAAAATCAACGGCAAGACGGCGGGCGGCGTCTCGATGGAGGTGTTGGATGAGGCCGGCGAGAGTCAGATATTCTATGTCTACGTAGACCTCGACGCCTCCGCCCAGGCGGGACAGTTGCCGGAGACCCCGATCGACAATCCGGCACCGACACAAGTGGGGAAGAAGACGAGCACAGCTTGGCTTGGATGGGTAGTCTTCGCTTCAGTTCTCTTGCTGGCAGGGGTCGTCCTTATAATGCGACGCCGGCGGCAACCCGCCTCGTACAGATTGGATCTTCAGACAGCAAAGGTGGCTCCCAATGACGGTCGCGCCGAACCCGCGCCGGCCCGGACCCAGGCAACGCGCGACGAGAAACCGCAAACGGGGGAGACCGTCACCGCCGCAAAGCGGCTCGAGCGCATTTATGCGCTTGATTGGCCAGCCAGCTTTGAATCTATCTCTGAGGCAGCGGCCCCGCCCACTGGATTTGCCAAGGTCGGGGAGTCTCAACCCGAACCTGCGCCTGCCTCTATCGAGCCAAAGGCTCCTCCCTTCTCGTCTGAAATGCGGTCGGGAGAGGGTTCCGTCTTTGTTACGAACCAGCCAGAGAAGCCGGTCAACGTTTACGCATCAACTTTTGTCCGTAGTGACGAACGGGATCTGTCGGGACCTGACCAGATCCGCGATGTGCCCATTTCTGACATTGAGGAACGCCTATCGCGAGTTTCCTTGGCGGCGGAAGCGCTGGAGGGGCGTGTGGGGGCGCTGCTGGAGGACTTCCAGGGGCGGATCGAGGGCAGTCTTCAGGCTTTCCAGGGGAAGGGCGCGCAGCAGGCGGAGGATTTGGAGAAGATCGCCCAGGAGTTGGGAGGGCGGTGGTCCCAGCAGTTTCAGAGGCAAGCCGAGGCAGCGGTGGAGGGACTGCGGGAAGAACTGAAGACTTCAGGGAGGATCGTGGAGGAGAGCAAGCAACAACTGGCCAGCCTGTCTGAGGCGAAGCTCGCCTCCCTCATGCAAGCTTTCCGAGACGAATACGACCGGCAACTGGCACAGTCGATTCGAGAGCGAACGCAGATGATGCAGGAGGCGGCAGACGCGGGAGTGAAATCCATCAAACAAGCCGCCGAGGAAGCGAGCGCGCAACTTGAAGCTGCCGAGCAGAAGCGCGAAACAAGTTATCAGCAACTGGTGCAAACATTTCAAGAGAAAACCCAGGCCATGCACGAAGCAGCAGACGCGCATGTGAAATCCATCAAGCAGGCGGCCGAGGAGGCGATCGCACAATCGCAGGCTGCCGCGCAGAAGAACGAGGCGAGTATCTTGGCGTGTGCCCGCGCTGCCGAAGAGCGCTTCACAGGAGTTTCCTCGGCGCTGGAAGCGCTCCAGGGGCGGGTGGGGGCGCTGGCGGGGGACTTGCAGTTAGAGAGTGCGAAGCGGGCGGAGGATTTTGAGAAGGCCGCGCAGGAGTTGGGAGGGCGGTGGTCCCGGCAATTCCAGCAGCAAGCCCAGGAAGCAGTGGAGCAGTTACGGGAAGAAGTGAAGAATTCGGGGCGACTCGTGGAGGAGAGCAAGCAACAACTGGCCAGCTTGGCCGAAGCCAAACTGGCGTCAGTCGACCAGGCTGCGGGTTACGCTGTAGCGAGCCTTGAGACGGCGGTGGCGAAACTGCGGGAAGAATTCGGCGCGTCGGAGCGGACGTTGGCGGAGAGCAGGGAACGGCTGGCCGGATTTGCCGAAGCAAAAATTGCTTTGCTGAGCCGGGTTGCATCCAGCGCCGTCGTGGATCTCGAGGCCGAGCAAAGACGCTTTCGACCCCAATACGCGACCTCACGAAAAGAGCAGGAGGACCTCTTCACGCGACGTTCGGCATATCCGTCCGCCACTCCCGATGGCAACGCAGCTCACTCAAATCGACGAGGCATGACGGCCGTACTGGCGGTGGGGGCAGGGTTATTTCTGTTAGTAACTGCGCAGCAGTTAGGCGTACACCTCTCAACCCCGCCACCGGTCCAAATGCACCTGCAGGCTGAGGCCCCGGCCGATTTCGCCGACGAGAGTCCATCCTGGAGCGCCAAGCGTCGTGTCGAGGAGGAGGAGATGGCGCGGGACTACTGGCGGGCAGCGGCATTCAGCTTGCCGAGGATATACCCGTTCGGTAGCCAACTACCCGACGACCCTCCACCCGAATTTCAAGTCGACAATCAATACGCCACGACTCCTGGGGCGGGATCCGTAGCCAAAACAAGGGCTCACTACTGGGAAAAGCTCCGGGCCTGCTGGGGGCAGCGCCGGTTCTGGGTGGAAAGTCAACCTGTGAAAGAGACGTGGGCGGATCGCCTGCGAGGCGCCTGGGCGCGGAATTAAGCGAAATTCGCGTAAGGGAGGTGCCGCGCCAGCGCTTCGGCATAGTCCCTTTTCCGGGTGCATTGCCGAGGAGGGCTCGCCCGGCGGCGCGGGCTATTGGTCTAACCAGTAGCCGAGGACCACCCATGATTGCGGACAGGAGGCCACCCACCCGTCAACTCGTCCACTTTGGGCCGGTTCGGATTCCGGGAGGGAAGGGCGTTATCAGGCCGAATCAATCGGTCATTGACTTCCCCCCAAAATCTTCTTCCAGCGCGCCCACGCATCGATGCGGGCTTGGCGATTGGCATCGCTCGCGTCCGGAGCCTCTCCGGCACGCATGAAACCGTGGCCGGCGCCTTTGTAGGTGACTGGCTCGAAAGTTTTGCCGGCCGCTTTCATCTGCTCACGAGTATCGCTAATCGTCACTCCAATGCGCGAGTCGTTTTCCGCGTAGAAACCGTACACGGGTGCCGTGATTGCCGCCATGGCATCCTTCACCGGCGGCATCCCGTAGAAAACAAATGCGGCGGCAAGATCCGTGCGATGCGTCGCAAAGCGGAAGCTCTGGCCCCCGCCCCAGCAAAAGCCAGTTACGAACAGCTTGCCATTGGAGGCGGGAATCTTCAGGGCATAATCGGCGACGGCGTTGAGGTCCGCGGTAACCTGGTCAGGATTAAGATGGCTCACCGCCTCAACCGCAGGGCTACTCATGCCACCACCCGCACTCCCCTGGGGAAAGTCGCTGCTCCTCCCACCGTTCGGTCCCATCCCGGAAAGAAGGTCGGGGGCTACTGCGATGTAACCTGCCTCCGCTACTTGATCAGCCAAATCCTGCACCCAATCCGTCATCCCGAAAATCTCATGGATGACCAGCACTACGGGTACCTTGTCCTTTACCTCGGGGTAGACGACGAAGGTCTCCACCGCGCGCCCCTCGTGCTTTACGGTGACCCATTCACGATGCCGCGGGGACTTGTCCATCCGTGCGCGCGCCCAGTCCTGGGCCAAAACCGGTGATGCACTCAACAAAAGAAGGAACCACACCATGATCGGTCGCATTCTTCTCTCCTGATGGTCTATAGTCTTGGGCCCTGCTTCGACCCGATGGACTCTCGGGCGATGACGTTGCAGTCATTACTTTTGTAACTCACTGAGTGCCGCCAGCACCTCTTCGCTGTGGCCAGGCGGTTTAACACCGGTCCAGACCTTAGCGAGTTTGCCATTTGGATCAATTAGGAAGGTGTTGCGGGATGCAAGCCCCCTATCACTCAGTGAGCCGTAGTCGGCCACGACTTTCTTGTCGGTATCCGACAGTAGCTTGAAAGTGAGGCTCTGTTTCGCACAAAAATCCACGTGGCTCTCGGTTGTGTCCACGCTCACACCGACAATCACAGCGTTCTTTTCCGCGTACTTCGAAAGGTCCCGCTGAAAGTTGTGCGCCTCGATCGTGCAGCCCGGGGTGTTGTCTTTGGGATAAAAGTACAGCACCACCCACTTGCCGCGAAAATCTTTCAAGCTTACATTACTCCCGTCCTGCGACGGCAGAGTTACATCGGGCGCCTGTTGGCCAACTTGCGGAAGATCTCCGGCCGTGGCCAGCGAAACGGCAAGTCCGAGGCACCCTGCGGTCAAACTGAAAATGCGAGCAATGTGCTCCAGGTTCATTGTTTGTGACCTCTTAAGCCAGAATTTTCGCTCTTAGTTTTAGCCCCACTGGTAGTGTAAACCCGAGCGCCTCTGAATTCAATGTCCTAAGCGGAGGTTTTGCAGATTGAATGCCCGAAGGGCATTAATGTCATTAGCCGTAGGTGAAACCTACGGAGAGATGGCCCTTTCCTTGTGCTTGCCCCGACCCCGGAGGCGTCGAATTCAACCCCTGCGGGGTTGGCTGTTTCTTGTACCCGGCGCTTAGGTTAACGCCTATGGGCCGTTGGCCTGGGCTCTGCTAGGCCGCCCCTGCGAGGCTGTGGGTTGCAGGTGGAGATCAGTTTTGATCTTGTGACACCGGGGACTCTGCGCTCTGGAATCGGCGTTTTCACGCCTTCAACGTCTACACCGAAAAGAAGCGCCGGGAGAGACTGACCTGCAATAACCCGGTCCGGCGCGGGCTGGTGAGTTCGCCTGGCGATTGGCCGTGATCAAGCCGACGGTATTACTGACGTGTCCGTGCCCCGCATGGATCGACTGCACTGAGCGGGCAGCACAGACCTGTCCCTTCGGGACATCGCGGACTCCAAGACGCGCGAGTCTGCGTCAGCCCACCCATTGGCAATTGACAGGAAATGTTTATACAATTAGTCTCTTGCATCTCCTGTGGAGAACCACGATGCCTTTACCATCCATCTCATCACCGGACTCTACCCAGCCTCTCTTGATTCGGGAATTGAGGACCCCCAAAGAGGTCTTTCGGCATTTGAGGAATTATCTTGCCGGTCAATTCATTGGCGCGACGCGAGACGACACTCTGCTCGATGAAGTGCTTAAGTGCCTATTTTGTAAGCTATACATCGAAGCCGGAAACGCCGAGCCGATTCCGGCTCGCGCTGACCTTTTTGAACAGAGTCGGTATCTTCGCATGGTGTTTGCTAAGGTAAGGGGAGATTACCCGGATATCTACGAAGCAAGTGCCGAGATTATGTTGGACCCGGACGCCATAGAAACTGTCCTGAGGGAGTGTTACTTCTCCCTTTTTGACGCATCAAGCGATCCGATAGGAGACGCATTTGAAGTCTTTGTTGGCTCCGAGTCGCGCGGTCGTGCAGGACAGTTTTTCACACCGCGGACCGTGACTGATTTTCTTGTCAAGGCACTCCATCCGCGGCCTGGAGAACTCATACTTGACCCGGCGTGCGGGGCGGGAGGTTTCCTAGCCTCGGTAGCTCGTGATTTTTCGGGAAGAGGGATGGACGCCAGAGAATTGAGTTCGCTGGCATCCAAGACATTTTACGGTATCGATAAGGATGCGTATTTGGTGAAGCTCGCAAAGCTTCACGTGTCTCTGCTCACGAATGGGCACCCGCATTTGGCTTGTGGTGACAGCATTGCGCTTCAGAGCGATTCTGGGGGGAACCTTGATGCGATCCAGATTGATGGATTTGACGTCATCTTGACGAATCCTCCGTTTGGCGCGCGGATTGTTGCAGCTAAACCTGAGGTTTTGAGAACATTCGAGCTCGGAAGAAAATGGAAGGAATCTCGTGTGACCGGGCGGTGGGAGTCAACAACGGAGATCCAATCGCAGGTTCCGCCCCAGGTCTTATTCGTTGAGCGATGTTTATCACTCCTCAAGGTGGGTGGGCGCTTAGGTATCGTTCTCCCTGAGAGTCTTCTTTCAAACAAGTCTTACCGGCATGTCGTTGAATTCCTGCTCCGCAATAGTGACATTCAGGCGGTGATTGGTATGCCCGAGTCACTCTTCAAAACCTCCGGCAAAGGGGGAACGCACACCAAGACCTGTTTGGTTGTCGCTATGAGGAGAAAACGGGAGTTGCGTCCAAGCGGCAGAAGAACCGGGGTCTTCATGGCAGAGGCCAAATGGTGCGGCCAGGACTCCCGAGCGAGGTCAATTCCGCATAACGACTTGCCCCAGATAGGAGAGAACCTAGAAAACCATAGACTTGGCAAGAAACTTGCCCGCTCTACTCTGGGATTCATGGTTCCATTGACGGACGTTACATCAAATGTCCTGTGTCCGCGATACTATGACCCACAGTTGGATCAAGACCTTGAAGCGCTCTCGAAAACCCACGAGTTGGTAACGTTTGCTGAACTGGTAGAAGAGGGAACACTCGCTGTACGGACCGGCGACGAGTTAGGCAAACTGGCATATGGGACTGGAGATGTTCCGTTTATTCGGACATCAGATATCAGCAATTGGGAACTAAAGGCAGATCCGAAACACGGCGTCGATCGGAGCATCTTCGAGTCGCTCCGCAGGAAACAGGATGTACAGCCGCACGACATTCTCATGGTGAAAGACGGAACATACTTGATCGGGACCTGCGCGATCATTGCGGATGGCGACACAGAAATAATCTACCAGAGCCACTTGTACAAAATCCGCGTTCTCCGCGACGGCCACGGCATTAATCCCTTCCTTCTTCTGGCAGTAATGAGCTCTCCCATTGTTCAGAGGCAGATTCGAGGAAAGCAGTTTACGCAAGATATCATTGATAGCTTAGGGGAGAGGATCAATGAGTTGGTACTTCCTCTTCCGATGTCGAAGAAGACCCGGGATACCGTGACGGCCATGGTTCAGAAAGCCGTGCGCCTCCGTATCGAGGCACGCCAATTGGTAAAAGAAGCAAAAGCTGCGATTGAATGTCGAAACGGTGACGTGGGGAACGGCGCTAGGATTTAAGGGCAGCTTTTCTAGCTGCGATTACATCGAGCAATGCCCACGTTTCTTTCACCGAGAGATCGCCCTGAATGCGATTCCCATTTGCCGATTGCCAGCAGACATTCGTGCCATCGTGTTTTCCCCCCCGCTTGAGGGGGAGCGAGTGTCCGATTTGATACTGCGACACGCCGTGTTTAGGGTCGAGGACAGACTTGGAAAGATGCTTGAAGGACAAGATCTCCAATGTAACGGGGCATCGCGTGGGAGGGGGGTTTGCTTCAACCAGTCCTGCCTCAGTAAACGCAGCGCCCAGGTCTGAAGGAAACTCGTCAAAGCAAGCTAAATCATGTGTAAGTTTCCTCTCGGCAGACCAACACTGTTCGAGTGTGGCGTGCTGAAAGTCGCCAGCTAAAACTTCCCATCTTTTTGCCCGGTTGGTCTTGTCTTTTCCGGTCAGTGAGCGATCCGTCTTAAACACCTTTACTTCGAGTTTGGTATCCTCGATGCGGTGAATTGCCTCTGCATCAGGTCCTTTCGCGTTATGGAGGAGAGCCCGTGCCTGAAGCAACCACAGAATATCCTTATTCATGGCCCACGCGACATTGGTAGCGGTGTGGACTGGATTCGCGGATGGGTCCGCGTAGCTAAAAGGGAATTCGTAAGGGATACGGCGTAGCGAATTCAGACAAAGGAGAACATCCCCCACCTCCTTGCGGAGCCTGAACTTCTCGCAGACAATGCTGAGCGTCAGTCCAAAAATCTTAAGGCACTCGTCAAAGGTGGCTGCTCTTGGATCCTCTCCCGGCTGGAAAGTACCCTTTATGGGTTCGAATGAATTTGCTTGTGGCATCAAGATCTTACCAGGCAACCATCGAGTCTTCATTTTAGTTGAGCCGACGCTGAGGTTCGTCAGCTCAATTAGAAAGCTGTACCGGACCAAGTTCGTGATTACGATGGATAAGAGTCTGTCTGGCAATAATCGGCGGGCGTCAGCAAGTTGTTTCTCTACGGTGCTACGACCATTAAATGGGGCATATTGCGTGACAACCTCGCGAACACTGCTCACGGAGTAGCTGTCACGCTCAGATTCACCCGTTCCACCAAAGGCTGTCCCTACAGTCTGTGCCTCCTCGTTTTCTAAACAGGTCCGGAGTTCCTCGGTGAGTCCCACTTGGTTCCCTAGTCTTTCTTCTCAAGAACCTTCTCAAGCTCAAGAGAGAACTTCGAAAATCGGATCCCGAGGGCCCGGCAAGAAATTTTGACCTCCACGATGTCGAGCCGGCGCTCCCCGCGTTCACACTTGCTAATAAACGACTGCGTTTGACCTAACCGTTCGGCAAGTTCGTCCTGAGTGAGGCCTGCCCTTTGTCGGGCTGCCCGCAGATGGCGGAGGAAAATTCTGTACTGCTTGGAGAAAATTGATTTCGTCATCGACCAAGTGTTACCTGTCGAAAAGGAAGGGTACAACCCGTTTTCGAATAGTCCAAATTCGACTATTGTGGAATCTCGGCCGCGTGCCAGATCGTCAAGCGGGTATTCAAAACCCAGTTGTGGTGGATGGGGTTACAACGGCAGCACGGGGCTGGCGCAGAGCGCAACTCTGCGGTCTCTGTTCGTTCCGGCCCCACGCAACGCAGGGCTTCGCCCTGCGCCAGCCGGCGTTCATCGTTAGGGATGCCGTAAGCCCGCAAAGCGGGCGAAAGATCGTAGCCCACGGCGCAAGCCGTGGGGCAACCGGCCCGCCGCCCCCCCCAAGCCCCTTTAGGGGCGAAAGAAATCACGACCAAATGTAACGTTCATCGTAAGGGATGCCGTTCCTTTTTAGAAAGGCGATCAATTCCTCCTGGAACGTCATGCGGCGGTGATGTTTCTCTTGGTCACCGATATATCGCGCAACCGATGGCGCCAGCGAATGGCTGACGCTGAATGCTCCGTAGCCGGTTTGCCAATCGAAACCGGCAAGCCGCCTTTCGGGATGCACCTAGGGAGACGAATTGGTTTTTACCAACCGCGCTACGTCAGACGTCGCCACTGTCGGCGGCAACGAGCAGAGCAGGTGCACGTGGTCGGGTCTCGAGTTCGCAGCCCGGAGCGCACCGCCAATCTCGCGCACGATTCCGCCCAGGTAGGCGAGCAAATCGTCATGAAGCGCGGCGGTGATAAGAGGCTCACGGTCCTTGGTGCTAAAGATAACGTGCGTGAGGAGGTTCGTGTAGGTGTGGGACATGCTCTTTCGCCCCTCCGGGGCTTGGGGGGATTTTACTCGAATTCCTCACCCACGGCTTGGAAGGTGTGAAAAAATCAGCCAGCCCGTCGTTCTGAGTCCTTCGCTGTCATCCTGAGCGAAGCGAAGGATCTCGCTCTGCCGATGGAAGTGGCTGATGGCGAAGGAATTCAGAGCGAGATTTTTCGCTTCGCTCAGAATGACAGCGCGTGCATATTTTTGCCTTTCGCCGATTTTTTCACGCCTTCTTGCGCCATGGGCTACGATCTTTCGCCCGCTTCGCGGGCTGACGCAGGGCAGTGCTGTCGGTGGCATTAACTTTATTGATACTTAACAAACGCTTCATTATAGGTTATAGTTATGTGGTATGGCTGGCAGACGGTTAGGCGCTGCCGGACAGGTTATGCCTCTTCCTCGGATTAAGTTCGTAGTCCCTGCCTGTGGTTCCTGCCTCCTGCCCAGCCAAGAAGTCGAGGAGTCTCACCTTTTGCAGGGACGGTTCGCCTGCCCCCTGCTCCCCAAATTACCGATTCATGGAGAAAACTATGTCCTTACGTAAATCCGCTTGTCTCACTCCCCAGCGGCTCGACGCCGCTCGGCGCAATTCGCAGCGCTCCACCGGGCCTCGCAGCGAGGCCGGAAAAGAGCGCATGAAAATGAACGCGCTTCAGCACGGCTGTGATGCGGCGCCCGAAAACGAAGCTGCTGTGATGCGCGCCCTGGGCGAAGATCCCGAACGGTATGCGGCTCTCAAGCGCGAGCTTGCGGCCGCTTACGGGCCGGGCGACGCGCTCTGGGACGGCCAGATCGATGACCTCCACAAGCTCCGCTGGCGGCGCGACCGCATCGAGCGCATGCAGACGGGCCTGATGCGGGACGCTCTCGAGGAGGTCGAGGGGCGTCGGCGCCGGCTCGCCCGGGACCTCGCTGACGTGACCTTCGAACCCTCCCAGTGCGATGCAGTGGCGCTCGGCCTGCCCCAGCCCACCCACCCCTTGGTGCGGCTGCGCATGCTGATTTCGCTTTGGGGGGTGATTCGCGCGCAGGTGCGGCGGCAGTACTTCTCGCAGCCCCACCATAAACAGATCGAAAGCTACTACCAGGGTGAGTTGGGGTGGCGGCCCCGTCAGATCGTCCACCTGCTGGCGCTCTTGCACGACTGGGCGTACCTCTGGCAGAAGAAGGACCAGGCAAAGCTCGACCAGTATGTGAAGGATACCTTCGGGGACGAGGCGGGGCGGGAAGCCCGCTACCAGGAACTGCTGCGCCTGGTGGAGGAGCAGATCGCGGCGGTGGAGACGGCGTTCGCGGAGGAGATGGAGGCGCAGGAGCAGAAAGACGCGATTGCGCGGGACTCGTGCCTCGCGCCGGAAGGAAAGACCTGGGAAATGCTGCTGCGGCAGGAAGCGGGGCTCGACCGGGCGATCGACCGGAAGGTGAGAATTCTCCTGACCATGCGCAAAGAACATGCCCGCGAGCGTAGGGGCGGTTCGCGAACCGCCCCTACGCAACCGGAGCCCAGCCCTCCCGGCAATAAGACGGACGACCGCGCGGCCGAGGAACTGAGTAAGGTCGTGGGGCTGGACGGCGCCGGAGTAGCGCCGAACTTCAGTTCGGCAGGTGCTCACCTAAAGGTCAGCGCTACGCCTGCTGGGCCAGAAAGTCCGAAAGGGGAACGCGCCACCGAAACACCAAAATCGCCGGAACAAAGCGAGAATGTTACAGAAAACAAAGGATCGGCCGCGGAGAGGTCAACGAATGAGGGGCAGTTCGGACTTGTTGTGTTATAAGCTTACCGCCAGAGAGGAGAGTGGAGATATGCCTTCGGGGACGACATATCCCGAGGAGAGGGCCGAGCTTGGTAGGGTGCTTGCGTCACAGTCTTTTGCCAAATCACCCAACCTTTCCCGGCTCCTGAAATACCTCTGTGACAAGTGGTTCGAAGGCGCCACTGAGGACCTGAACGAGTACAGCATCGCCGTCGATGCGCTGGGGAGGACTGCTGATTTTGACCCTGGGATAAGTTCCATCGTCCGCGTGGAGGCCCAACGGTTACGGGACAAACTGAGCAAGTATTATGAAGGCGAGGGCGCCCGGCACCTATGCCGTTACGCTACGTTTCGCCGAAACCTACTTCGGAGAGCTGAACGCCGGTTTTGGGGGCAAGGGATCGCGCGTCTTCGATGTCTACTGTAACGGCGTAACGCTGCTCCACAACTTTGACATTTTCAAGGAAGCTGACGGCGCTAACCGCGCTCTGGACAAGACCTTCCATGGACTCGAGCCGGATCCCCACGGCCTGCTTAGGCTCAGCTTCGTGCCGAGCCGAAACTATGCCATGCTGAACGCCATCGAGGTGATCGACGAGTCCAGGTAGCGTTGGAGAATCGAAGATCGAAATTCGAAATCCGCGCTGTGGGCACAGAGGAAATCTCACCAATCTCGAGATTCAAGAAGCCGAAAGTTGCCGCAAAGGCAAACACACCTGGCAGCGGCACTGCACGGTGCAGACGGCCGATGGCCCACCCGGTCGCCGCAAGCTTCAGGCAGTGTGGAAAACGTAGTTGGGTGTATCTTCGGTGTAGCCGTATTCAACCTCTTCTGTAGGTTGGGTGTGGTCAGGCAGCCGTATGAACATGACCGTAGTTCTGCTGTCGGTCTTTGGCCTGAATGCCCGAGGACGAAGTTGATGGAGGATGTCATGCGCGGTTCGAATCTCCCCAAGTACGCGGCCGCCCAATCAGAAAGCCGGGCAATGGGGCACGGTCGCTCAGCGGCCCATGATTCGCTCAACAACGGGCCGCTTGTGATTGCATGTGTATTGGCGGTCATCTGTTCGGCTCCCGCGCACGCGCAGCTTCAAGACTTGTTCCGTGTAACGGGCGGCTCCTTTGCCAACCATGTGGAGTACCACAATGTAAACCTGCCTCCCGGGAAAGAAATGGTCATGGCGGACATCAGGGGTCCGGGCAAGATCACATACTTTTATTACACTGACGATTCCAACGGACACCGCACCGATGGGACCGGCTTCATGTATCCCGGCTTGGTTCTAGAAGTCTTTTGGGATGAAGCGGCGGAACCAAGTATCCGGGTGCCGCTCTGGGCCTTCTTTGGCGCTTTTGAACGGAAGACGATTGACTATCAATCTCTCCCGATGCAGATAAACCATTACTGCTATGCAAGCTATCTGCCCATGCCTTTCTCCCGGCGCGCACGCTTCGTGCTAGCCAATGACGGAGTCGAAGTATATTCACGTTCCGTGGCTTACGGCGTCGATTATGAAAGCGACCCGGCGTTTGCCGGCGAGAAGAGTCGCCTGCACGCCGCCTGGAGTCGCTCAAATCCCACTCGTGCAGGCATGCACCAGTTGCTCGAAACCTCCGGCAAGGGCCATTACATCGGCAACTTCCTGCAAGTCAAAACGAAGTATGAAGGCTGGTGGGGAGAAGGCGACACCATCTTTCATGTGGACGGGAGGAAGTTGACCCACACGCCTGGAACTGAGGACGAGTACGGGTCGTGCTGGGGGTTCGAGCATACCTATTCGTATATGTATAGCGGGTACGTCCAGATGGATGAAGGCAAAAACCGGATGTACCGGTGGTACATTGCGAATCCTGTCCGCTTTGAGAAATCCCTGAAAGTGGAAATCCAAAACCAGCGCTGGGAGAACGGGCAGATCCCCAGCCAGGACGACTACACAACTGTAGCCTTCTGGTATCAAGAGGGGGCCTCTCCCGCGTCGATTCTCGTGCCCTACGCGGAGCGCGTCGCGCCGAGCCGGGCAGTCGAGTATCCGATCAAACCTCTTCAAGCCGTGCACTGAGAGGGCGCTTGCCCCCGGCCGTCAGCCGAAGAAAGTTTCGCCGCCAAAGTTCGGTCTGCACCGATTGTAGCCCCCGGGACTCAGGCTTTCAGGCTCTATTGCCTTCGGGCGTCCTGGTTGCCGGACGCCGGAGAGCTCATTGATATCCTCCTACAACCTTATAGCCGAAATTCACTTTGCCATGGGGAAAGAATCGCTGCACAACCATGACGTTGCCAAGCGTCTCAACATCGACTTTGTAACCCGCCGGGACATTGATTTGATAGGTCAGGCCTTCCGGCTTCTTCCGCCAGTTCAGGGAGATCAATCCGTCCGGAGTGGGCACGCGTCCTTCGCACCAATCAAGATTGATCTCCGTGAAACGCAATTGGACCTGCTTCTTCACCATGTCCACTTTGTAAAGCCCCAAAACGTCGCGGTACAGAGTGGTGACGATATGCGCTTCAAAGGCGTGATTCATGCTGGCTTCGTCGCTGCTGTTCTCCCACAGAGTGCCACTGATGTCCGCCATGTAGAGAAGGCCCTCGATGGCTTCCTCGATCAGTTGATTGGTCAAGCCTGAGCGCGACAACAGATCCTGCCGCATCACCAGGCCCATGAACGCATTGGAGGGCGGGATGTCCGGATGCGCATCCGCGGTCCGGCGGCGCACTCCGAATTCCTTGACCAGCGTCTCCCAGAGTTTGGGGTAGGTCTCGGCCGTAGCGACGTCAAAATAGAATGCATAGTACTGGCAGGTTTCCGTCCGGTTGTGAGTGGGAACGTATTTCCCATCCTTCAGCACGGCATTATCGACAAAGAACTGCCCGTCGTAAGACTGCTTCCGGATGACTTTCCGCAGCGCCTCCGCCTGATCGAGGAATCGCGGGAGGTTATACATCCGTCCGGCCGCCGCCATCGCCGCGGCGAAGAGCATGTTGGTGGGATAGTTCAATGGTTGGACGAATTGGTTCGACTTCGACCACTCGACAAACGCCCATGCTTTCAAATCGTGCAACAGGCCATCTTCATTTTGAAAGGGTCGGAAATAATCGAACAGCTTCATGACGCGGGCGCGGAGGTCTTCAACCATCTGGCGGTCGCCACTACGGGCAAGGTATTCCTCCAGTTGCACGACGAGCCAGAGCGGCCACTGGGGGGTAAAGTCCCCGCCGGGATGATCCGCCGGATAGCAATTGGGCATCATGCCGTCCGGCAGGTTCGCGAAATGATCCGGCAGCATGTAATTCTGGAACATGTTGCGCTCAACCTTGGTGTGCCCGCTCAGGAGCGGCGCGGCGCTGGCGGAAAACAGCGGGTCGCAAATCCACGTGCCGCGCTCGCGGGTGGGATTGTCTTGATAGGTGTCGAGCACGTTGGCGCGAAAGACCTCGCGTCCGGCGGCGAAGAGTTCATTCAACCGCACATCAGCCGCGTGGAAATCCGCCGTCCAGACGTCGGGCGCGGCATATTCGCGAATGAAAATGTTGTCGACCTCGCACTCACCGCTCAGAACCATTAACTTGAGGAACTCGAGTCCATACGGCTCAAAGGTTTCGAGATGATATTCGCCCGGAGCCAGCGTGTAGGCGAGGACGTTGTCACACATGAGGCGCTTGAAATCGACGTCGCCATCCACCAGCGTTTCATCCCAGGTAAAGTAAATTTCTGAAGGCGTCCGCACTCTGACGTGCGCTCCGAAGAAGCCGGGCAGGTTGGTCCCAAAGTCAAAGGTCTTAAAGTGACCTTCCTTGATCTGAAGGGTCTGATTCGGATCGTAGGTCAGATCAAGCCGGTTGTTGACCGTGATCCTGGTCTTTTGCGCTTCGAGATAGGGAATCTCCTCCAAACTATCCCACTGATATCCCAGCATGTCGGGGCCAATGCGTGCGGCAGAGGGAATCGAGCGGTCCTCCATCAAGCTCTTCGGCGCCTTGCCGCTCCCGTCGAATTCGCCATCCGCAGCAATCATCTCCGGCTGGCGCTTGCGGTAGTCGGGATACGGAACGCCACGGTGAATCAGTTGGCGCTCTGGGAAGGCCGCGCAGGCAACGGGCTCAAAGGAAACAACGGCACGCTCGCGCCAAGCATTGGAATCGGGCTCGAGATGGTAGACCTCGGAAAACGTGCGCTGAAACGTGTAGCGCTGGACTCTCTCGATGTGATGAGGCAGGTACTTGGCCTGAAATTGCATGCTCTCTCCGCCTGTCGATGCGAGCACATCAGCTTCGGTCACGACTTCCGCTTGCAGGAAGGATGGCTGATCCAGAACGTAATACGCGTTCACGTTGTAACCCGCAACTTCCACGGCGACGAGGTTCTTTCCCTCAACCAGAAGCCGAGTGATGTCCCAGAAATCCACGCGGGCAAAGTTGAAGGGGGCGCGGGCCGGCCCCCAGGCATGAAACTTGCCATTCAAATAAACGCGATAAAACGTGCAGCCTGTCATGCGCAGGTAAACGCGCCTTCCGGCGGGAGCCTCAAAGACGGCGCGAAAGCCCACCCAAAGGTTCATCTCCTTTTCACGGCCCTCGGGCCACACGGGCTTGGCGGAACGGAAGGCAATGTCGGCCGAGGCGGTGTCGGTGCGCGGCAGGGGAGGAACTTCCGCGAGGTCGGGGATGCCCATCGGCAGGCCGACCGAGGCCACCGTGGCGGCAACGGAACCGCTCAGGAAATTCCGGCGGCTCAAGGCACTCTTCTTTTCTCTTGGGTTCAAGGTAAAACTCCTTTGCAGATTCGCGCGGCCTCCGGCGCTACACCCGCTGGGGGCGGATGCCCGTGGTCAAATTGCCGCTGTTGGGCCGGCAGGAAGATATCTGCTGTCGTCACGCTGGCAGTTTGGACATCCGGCCCAACAGGAACGGCACCTTGGCCAGGTGAAAATTATTGCCCAGTAGATGGTGTTGTGGCCCCCTGAAGTGAGGCGACCGGTCTAGACTCTACTTGGCATCAAATAGTAAATCCTCCCTTTGTTTCCTGCAAGAGAGCTGCCCTTGGGCGTAATCCTGGACCCAGCGAGGAGTCCGTGCGGTCTCCCAGCCAAATCGGAAATTTGAGAGTGACGGCGGCAGTGAACGTTCCATGGGAGTTTGACGCATTTTCCCCGATTGCACCATGGTCGCCACTCACCGAAAGCGCGGGCAGGCGCTCATCGCGCGCAGCGGCAAGAGTGCGGTGGGCGTTTGGTCTGGCACTGTACGACTCAGCGACTTTTTGTACTTATCCTTTGTTTTCATAGACATTCTCGCTTTGTTCCCCCGATTCTATGCTCGACAAGTGGAGGAGTCCACAAGTCGAGGAGTCATCCGCCGCCTTCCAGCCTGCGGCCCGAGGACGTGCGGCCCACGCGTGGTCTGGCACTGCACGACGCAGCGACATTTTGTACTCATCCTTTGTTTTCATAGACATTCTCGCTTTGTTCCCCCGATTTTGCAGTCGGTAAGTGGCGGAGTCCAGAAGTCGAGGATAGGCCACCGCCTTCCGGCCTGCGATCCGTCGCCTGCGGTCGACAATGGGTGTCCAATTCCTCGACAACGATCTGCCGATCTGCCCACCTGCCCACCTGCCCTTGCCTTTGCACTCCTCGACTTCTCGACTGTACTTTGAGGCAGAAACCACAGGCAGGAACTACGGACGAAAACAAAAGCGGACTTTCTGGCATAACCTACCGGCAGGGCCTGACCCCTGCTCAACCCCACGAAAGAACTCTAGCCTATCCTGTCCCGTTTGTCAAGAGAAAAATGCGCCGAGCACAAAAAGTCCGACTCAGTCACGGAACCGCCACGCGCAGCCCTCAATGGCAGAAGATGGGTCGGCGCGGTTGCAATAAAGACTCGGTACCGTGTTGCAATCCAGGCTGAGATTAGGCGTATAACTCCGCCTCTAACCATGACGGCGTTCCAACTTCAGAATCCGAACCCTGAGGCGGCGACAACCGATTCGGCTGCTGGACATGCACGGTGGTTGAGCGCGACCGCGACTAACGTAGGGCCGAACAGCGTTCGGCCGAAGGTAGGGGCGAAGTGCCCTCGGCCCAGGCCCCGCGCTGCTCGGCCGTACGACCGGCCGAACGCTGTTCGGCCCTACGGGCGTGGTCCAAATCCGGGGCCTGCAATGGAATACAACCCCAAAGTCCATCATCGCCGCTCGATCCGCCTAACTCATTACGACTATTCTCTCCCCGGAGCTTATTTTGTTACGGTCTGCGCGTTCGGGAAACGCTGCGCGTTTGGCAGTGTGGTTGGTGACCAGATGCGCGAAAACGCTTGCGGCAGGATTGTGCGCGAACAATGGCTCGACACTGTCCGAATCCGGCCGCAGATTGAACTCGATGCCTTTACCGTGATGCCGAATCATCTTCACGGAATTCTCTGGATTTTGGGGCCAAAGGGCGAGCACATTTTCAGGAACACTGGCTACGTGATACCGGACGCCGTAGGGCCGAAGAGCCTTCGGCCCATTGTGGGGCCCGACGGCGTTGGGCCGGGGCCGAACGCTGTTCGGCCCTACAATAATGGCGCGGCCCAATCACCAACCGGCCACGCAAATCCCATCCTACCGATGCGTCCGCGCTCGCTGGCGTCCTGGGCATCCGGGTTTAAATCCGCCGTCACCAGCCGAATTCGAAAACTTTGGAACGATCCATACGCGGTTGTATGGCAGGAGGATTACTTCGAGCGCATCATCCGCGATGAGAAGGAATTGTTGAACATCCGCGATTACATTCTCTCGAACCCGCTGCGCTGGAAGTTGGATCGCGAAAATCCCGAGGCTGGCCTCAATGCCAAAGATGACGCACCCTGGAACCCCGAGGATGTATCGTAACCGTAGGGCCGAGCGGCGCTCGGCCTGGGCCGAAGGCACTTCGGCCCTACGCCCGACGCCATCCGACAGTACCTCCCAGGAACGCCTCCACAGGCTGCACTGGGGAGAGTCCTCAGCGGCGAGCAACGTCTTCTGGACGCACCATTCGGGCTCTGGACAAAGTGTGATTCTATCTTCGCAGGGTATTTCTTGGAGAACTTTAAGGCCAAAGGCGAGCCTCTGGCCTTCCTCCTTAGGGGCTCCACGCCCGAGATGAAGCGATGTCTCTTCACTTCAACGGGGTTCCGCTGTCCGCAGCTTCTACCGATCCCACACCGTGAGCACTCCTTCGTAAACTGAGTGAGCGATTGTGACCAAGGACGTGAGCCGGACTGAACTGACACTTATTCAAGCCAAGGCTATAACAATAGTGCCTGTCGGATTTGGCTCGATGCCTTCTCCGAATAGGCGCCCGGCCGAATCAGGCAAGAGCATCCAACGGTCGAGTTCGGGGCAGCTCTGCGAAAGTTGAAAAGAGACAACCCCATGACGGCGTTGTACCTCCCGGACCAAGCAACCGTGGCGAAGCCGATTTGCCGTACGAAGAAAAAGGAGAAACGTCAATGGTGAAGACCCTTCTTATGCTTTTAGTTGCATTGAGCTCATTGAGCGCGCTAGCTCAAACCGAGCCACAGAAAACCGGCACCGTTCCGATTTACCGGATCATCGTCGTGGCGCGGACAACCCAGGCCATTAATTACCGCCACCGGAGCGGAGCCACCAAAATTAACTTCCAAGGGACCAGCCTTCTGCCTGAGGCCCGAGGCAATGCCGAGGTCGCGAGCAAGCAGGGCGCAATCCATATTGAATCCGAGTTCCAAGGCCTGCAGCCAGCGAGCAAGTTCGGTCCCGAGTACTTGACCTACGTCCTGTGGGCGATCAGTCCGGAGGGGCGCCCGGTCAACCTGGGCGAAGTCCTGTTCGGCCAGGATGGCAAAAGCCATCTGAATGTGACCAGCAATCTGCAAGCTTTCGGCTTGATCGTGACAGCCGAACCCTACTTTGCGGTGACGCAACCTAGCGACGTGGTGGTGATGGAAAACGAAGTGAGAGCAGATACGAAGGGACAGTTTGAGGAAGTTGAGGCGAAGTACGAACTGTTGCAGAGGGGACAGTACGAACTGAATGTCAACCCGGCCGAACTCCAACCGATCGCCATGGATTCGAGAACCCCGCTCGAGCTTTACGAGGCTCGGAATGCGGTGCGAATCGCCAAATGGACCGGAGGGGAACAGTATGCTGCTGACTCGCTGAATAAAGCCGAAGTGAGTTTGCAGAGCGCGGAGGACTATCAAGCGCAAAGAGGCAACAAGAAATCTGAGATCACGGCGGCGCGCGAAGCCGTACAAACCGCTGAGGATGCTCGCATCATTACCGTTAAGAAGATAGAAGAGGAACACCAAGCGAGCGAGCTCCAGGCTTCCGCCAACGCCGAAGCCCAGTCGAACGCCCAGGCCGCCGAGGCCAGGGCCCAGACGGCCCAAAATCAAGTGACGTCGGACGCCGCGGCAGCCAAGGCCCAAGCCGATGCAGCCCAAGCCAAAGCCGCGTCGGACGCTGCGCTAGCCACATCCCAGGCCGCGACTGAACAAGCTCAACTTGCTGGACAACAGGCCGAGAACGACAAAACGACTCTGCGCGTCAGGCTGTCGCAGCAATTGAACTCAGTTCTTCAAACGCGGGATAGCGCCCGTGGGCTTATCGTCAACATGTCCGATGTGCTGTTCGACTCGGGCAAATACACATTGAAGTCGGGAGCCCGGGAAAAGCTGTCCAAGGTCGCCGGCATTCTGCTCGCCTACCCTGGACTCAACATTGAGGTGGATGGCCATACGGATAACATCGGAAGTGACGAATTCAACCAGAACCTATCCGACCAGCGTGCTGAGTCCGTGCGTGCCTACCTGGTGGCCCAAGGCGTTATGACAGGTTCGGTCACCGCCAAGGGCTTCGGTAAGACCCAACCTGTGGGCACCAATGACACGGCTGAGGGCAGGCAGATCAACCGCCGGGTTGAACTTGTGGTGTCGGGTGAGGCGATCGGCGCCCAGGCCGGCGGTGCGGCAGGAGGCTCGCGGTAGGAAAAACATCGCGAGGAACTTCCCGAGGCGTGTGGGGCTTACTGCTCTGCCCTGCTGCCTCAACTAAGGATGGAGTGTCCGGCCGTTAAGATCGCTACAACGCAGAGGACACATGGGCAACAAGCGGAAACACCGCACCGCTGCCGATAGGGCCGCGACGGTTCCGGGAGATAGATCACGAAGTAGCACAGAAAACAGGAGGCAGGTCATGAACATACCAGCATTGAGTACAACAGGAATAGGCTTAGTCATCGCATGTGCGGCGCTTGTGGTTGCAGGCGTCGCCTTGTTGCTTCTTCGCCGAAAGCGCCGGACAGAAAGGTTGCGCACTCAGTTTGGTGGCGCTGAGTATGACCGGGCTGTGGTAAAAGGCGGGAGCCAGCGGCATGGGGAAGCCGGGCTCCAAGGGCGCAGTGACCGTGTCGAGGCTTTCCACCTCCGCCCGCTAGCCCAAGGCGACCGGGCGCGGTTTTCAGAGTCGTGGCGCGGCGTCCAGGGGCGGTTCGTTGACGGTCCCGGCGGTGCGGTGGCGGAAGCCGACCAGCTTCTGCGCGATGTGATGACGACCCGCGGCTATCCGATGACGGACTTTGAGCAGCGGGCCGCAGATGTTTCGGTTAACCATCCCCTGGTGATCGAGAATTATCGTAAAGCCCACGAAATCGCGCTTCACCAAACGCGGGGACAAGCCTCTACCGAGGACTTGCGCCAGGCTATGATCCATTACCGGACGCTTTTTGAGGACCTGACCGGCGATACGGAACTGGCCCGCGCCAGCGCCGCGTCAGCATAAGACTCGAGGGGTGCAAAGAGAGGCAATCCGAGCCTCGTGGATCAAGCTGCTTCGAAGGTGTAACGGTCTGCTCGAAGTCCCTCCGGTCGGGTGGGGGCTGATGCGGGTGTGTTTCGACTCCGTTTCCAGCCCCCGCCGCCTCGATCGGAGTATGCAAATGCTCTGCACTCCGTTCTCCTGCCAGCTTTGGTGACGCGGTTTATGGGATCTTTCCCGTCGAGGCAGCACTCACGCAACTGTTCCCACCGCTGCCCCGATGCCGGCGGTCAGCGCCATGGCCATCGCGCCCCAAAAGGTGACGCGTATTGCGCCCATCGTCACTCCTGCGCCACCGGCGCGTGCGGCCAGCCCGCCGAGAAGCGCCAGGAACAGCAGTGAAGTTCCGGAGACAATCGGGATCAGACCCGCCGCCGGGGCCATGGCAGTGGCCATGAGAGGCATGGCTGCTCCAACCGCGAAACTGCCAGCCGAGGCCAACGCCGCCTGAATCGGACGTGCATGGAAAGTCTCAGATAGCCACTACCGTTGGCCCCCAAATGACCGCCGGAGGGAATGTGCCCGATGACAAGGACGTCGGCCTTTGTTTGTTCTGCCGCTCGGTTCATCACCTCCGGGACATTGCCGCTATCGATGCCGACTTCGGCCTTTGTGCCCACGTCCTGCTGAAGCAATGTGTCAAGCCCTGGCATTATTGCGTCTGAAGAGATGAAGTCCGCTTGGAGCGCAAGGTCTGTTCGATTTCTTCCAGGGTACGTCCTTTCGTCTCTGGAACCACAAAATTTGGTGCGAAGACAACCACGCTTAGGCAGCCGAGAAAACACGCAAGTACTTCTGGCCATGCCCTAATGGCGGAGGGTACTTGGTTCGGTAATCCTTGCCGTGGATTTAGGGACCGCAAATGAAAACCATCGGCGTCGGCACGCCAGGCAGTGGCGCTTCCACTTTCCAGCATTACGGCGCGGGAACTTCCTTTCGACCGGCTCCAGGTTCTGCGCAATCCTCTTTCCGTCGGCAATCAGCTTCTTGTCATTGGCGCTGTGGGGGGCGTCGGGCCCATTTTGCTGCAGCTTGCCCGGAAGCTCACCGACCTCACAATCGTCGGTACGGCTTCGAACGCGGAAAACGAGGCGTGGGTGCGTGAACGTGGCGCGCACCATGTGATCGATTACCGGAAATTCCTGGTCGAGGAATTGCGACAGATTGGAATTCCGTCCGTCGCCTATGTCGCATGCCTGACACCAACGGAGAAACACTTTGCCCCAGATCGCCGAGGCGCTGACCCCCGAAGGCCGTCTAGCCATTATCGACGATCCGGCTACGCCTCTCGACATCATGAAGCTCAAACCAAAAAGCATCTCTCTGCATTGGGAATACATGTTTACGCGTTCGCTATTCAATACCGTTGACATGATTGAGCAGCACAGATTGCTCGATCGAGTATCTGAACTGGTCGATCAAGGATTCGTCAAGTCGACCTTGACCCATCATTTTGGGACGATTACTGCAGGCAATGTAAGGCGCGCTCACTCGCAGATCGAAAGCGGGCAGACTCGAGGCAAGATCGTTCTCGAGGGTTTCTAAACGCCACGGGCCACAGGCTCCGGTAGTGGGCTACTTTGAATCTTTTCGGATGAATACCCCAGCCAGAATCAAAGCTGCACCTATTGCAGCTTCCAAGCGGGCGTCAGTTCGCCACCCATAACCCCAAAAACCCAAAACGCCGAAGATGAGGAGCCCCGTTCCAACAGCAATCGCGGGAACAGCAAAGTATCTCATTCGCAGCAAGTCTCTAAGCCATATGAATACTGCGACCACAATAAGAGCCAGACCTATTACGGCTTCTGTAGGGACGCCAACATATTCCCATCTGCCAGCCCAAAGATCTAAAACACTGTACGCGACAAGTACAAATCCCGCAATGGTGATAAGAACAGCAAAACTCTTCATCGTGCTTTCCGCCGCTCAGGTTCAGGCCGCTCTTTCTGCGTCTCGTTCTTCGCTCTCCCATAGTGCCACAAGATCGGCCACGCTCCAAAGGTGATCTGTCACCCCGGCGGCCATCGCTGGACTAGTTCGCAGCGTCCGATGAATCTGAATGAAGTTGTAGGCGAAATAGTTTAGCGCCACCGCTGCCGCATGATTCTCAACTTTGCGGGAGAATCCATTCGAGAGCCGGGTATATCGCCGCATCGCAGTACGCACGGTCCAGTTGTGGCGCTCAACGTAACTCGTCGATATGTGCTTTACATCGGGATTGCCAGTGACAACCTTAGACTCGCAACTAACGCACTTTGCCGGAGAATAGCGAGTTTCTTCCTGAGAGGATTCGTATACTTTCACCAGCATTGCATAATCAACGTCGCAGCCAAAGGCATTTTCGACCGCGTTTAGGTAAACCTTGTGGCCATCCGTCGTAAGTTGAATGCGGTTGCTCAATCGTTGCGAAACATTTTCGACAAAGTGCATCGCGGTTTTGGCATCTCGCTCACCAAGCGTCCAGGCGAGAATGAGCTTGCTGTCCGCGTCGATTGCACTCCAAAGCCACACATCGCCCGCACAGGGATATTTAGCTGCTATTCCGGGTGTGACGTTCTTATCTTTGCAATACAAAAATCCCCATAGTTCATCAAGTTGTAAACGTCGGCTTTTCAGGTTGCGAAGCACGCGATCTTGGTAATCGGCGCATAACTCTCCGACTTCCCGAAGAAGCCGCATGACGCATTTCTTGCTGACGCCAGTGATGCGGACAGTTGACCGAATCGAGCAGCCCTCAATGAGGCAGCTAACAACGTGTGTGCGGGTAGCAGAGTCTAGTTTGTTCATGGCTTTATTATGCTAAAGCGCTATGGCATTGTCAAGGGAAAAATCATCGACCAGTTGAATGACGGTAGAGAATTTGGAGGGTGGCTCATACTTGGCCGCCTTGTTGGCGCTAAGAAATTCATACCGAGCCTATTGACAATGAGAGAGTTCAGGATTAGATTTAAGGGTGATTAGGGTGGGTCTGCACTCCGCCGCCAAGCAAAGGTCGGACCCACCCCGACAGGGAGCGAGGTGATGCTCATGAGATGAAGGCCGCCCGTCGCGGGCGAGGGAGCCGGGAAACCGGCTCCCTAACACTCTCGCGTCCTTTTGTATTTATATCAGTTTCTTGGCCTAAAATAAAGGAGAATCGTCATGGCAACGGAAAGTGAGAAGGGAATAGATTATGCGGCCATTCTTGCAGATCTTGAGGCGAAGAGGTCCGTTCTGGACAACGCTATCTCCTCTTTGCGTGCGGTATTTGCCTCTGGAGCGCTTGGCCAGCCAATCGAAGGGGCCACGTTAAGCTTAAGCGCCCCCAGTGCTTCTGGCGCTCTCCACGGTGGTGAGATTCCCGCTGGCGCTTTTTTTGGAAAGTCCATCCCCGAGGCGGTCAAAGTCTATCTGTCATTGGTAAAGAAGAAATCGACGACCCGCCAGATCGCGGAGGCGTTACTCGCGGGTGGAATGGAAACCAGCGGTAAGGGGAGCTTTGAAAATATCGTTGGCTCGGCTCTTTATCGTGTGCGTGACCAGGGCGAGATTCTCCGAGTCAAGGGCGCGTGGGGATTGGCGGAATGGTGGCCAGCGGGACTGCGAACTTCACAGGGAAAGAGCGAGAAGCGAAAGAACCGAAAGAGCAAGAGGGTGAAAGCAAAAGGGGATTCGGCTAAGTTGTCTCCCGCAAAGACTGAGTTAACATCGAAGGCTGATGTCGAAGTTGGTAGCTTATGGGATCGCATTGTTAAAAAACTGAAGGAACAGTCCTCCAAGGAATTCACAAAGCAGCAACTATCTGAGAGTTTTGGCGTGCCGGTCAAAACTATTGCTCCTGCCCTGGCGAGGCTCGTCAAGAAAGGATCGATTAGGATGCCATCTCCAGATACTTACGGGGCCGCCCAGACCTAAAAGAGGATTCCATGGTTGAGCACTCGAACGCAGAACGTAAGGTATACATTGATGTCGCTCGCTCTTCGGGTATGTCGAATAGTCAGATTTTCAAGACAATCATCATGGGAGTTAATGGGGCAGATGAGCGCAAACGGCTAATCATAAAGTGGGGAGAATTAATGGGGCTTGAAGCTAGTGCGGCTTTGCGCATAGCTCAACGGGCTGGCCTCGTTCTGACAGTCCGGCTTCCGAAACCCGCCGAGAATTCGTGGCCTCTTGATACAGTTGGGGGAAAACTCTTTCAATGATTTTCCTGTGATCTGGCGATCGTGAAATAAGTTCTCTGACCTTAGAAACTCGTTTGGAGGCAGGCATTCGCTTGTACCGGCGTGCTATTTCCTTAATTAGATGTTCCTCCATGGTATCTTCACTCCCCTAAGGATTGTATTGCAACTATCCCCTTAGATCAACCAGCAAGCTTAAGGGTTAACTTTTTGGGGTTTGGACCAGCCTGCTCTTTTCTGATAATGCGAACAATAGCGTTTCCTCCTTGCATCTTCTGAATCCGACCGTACCGTGTTTCTTTCGTTCGCGCATCGATGAATTCTACGGTGTCGCCTTCAAAAAACTGCTGGGGCAGAGATGGCCCAGCCTGAGGCTGCGTTTTGTCCCATCTGGCACGAGCGGCAGCCAGCGCAACCTCTCTGCGGCGTTCAGGCGTCATAGTAAGAAGACGTCGCTTCCCGCCGATCCTGCCACCCTTCTTTCCCATTTCTGACATGAACGCTGAAATCTGGGCGGCGGTAGGCGACGCATCGACATGGACACTTTCGTCGGATGCGGGGGGATTCGCTACGGGTTCCCGTGTGGACTCTGCCACCATCTGGTGTGCCCATTGGTTTACATCTCGGGGTCTTTTGGCCTGCTTAATCGGCTTTGGCATATTCCAAGTATGCCACACTCAGGAAAACGGTCAAGCGGCTAAATTTTCAAAGTAGCCCACTACCCAGGCTCCCGTCGGGATTGCGCGGAGCGCATCGCAAGGCTAGTTCAGTTCGGCGGACATCTTGGCGCTGTTGCCGCCGCGAGCCCGTAAGAAGAACAAGCAGAATGCGGCAAGCAGATCTGAGCGAAGGATTTCTGACGGTGGCTCACGTTAGCAACGTGGTACAGGATTCGGCTTGGGATTTTCTCATCGTCTCGATTACGTGAATAATTGTAGAACACCGAATGACTAGCACCTCGCACAGTCTGATCCCTTTACAAAAACGGCATCCCTTCGCTTTCCGGACGGTACATTCGGAAGTAATCTACTCTTACGCATGAGAGCTCTGTCGGAACCTGTTCTCCACCAGTGCGTTTAAGCATCGCCCCCTGCCCAGCCCTCCGCGCCCTCTCAAAAATATTCTTTCGATTTTTCTTACTTTTTCGCTTCTTGATGTTCCCTATAACAGTAGAGGGGCAAATTCGACTCAAGGCGAGCGAGTACCCATCCCTCCAAGCGGATGAGCAATCCTCGCCCGTCCCTCGCATATTTTGAAGGGTGAAAGAAGACTCAAGACAATGCATAAATCGCATTTGCCAGCATCGCGCAAAACGGGTCCAAGTGGTCGACAAACATTGCCCAAAATTTGCCCTCCGGCCGCATCGAAGTCGAACAAAAAAGAGCAAAAAAGGGCACGAAGACACGAACGGCCAAAATGGCATGCGAGATCACAAGGTGTGAACCATCAACGAAATAGCATTGGACGGGAGAGAAAAACAACGCATGGCAAATTCAAGCAAAATCGCTCAACTCTGCTTTGCAACCGTGGGGTCGGGAGTTCGAACCTCCCAGGTCAACCATCTAACACATTGATTCTAAGTAACTTAAATGAGATTTAGTGGAGCGAATTAACGCATGGTGTGCAACCATGGGGTCCTGATGCGAAGCTTACGTGTAACCTCTCTCACACCAGTCACATAGCGATCATCTGCTCCCCTCCGGGCAGCACGTCAAGTATCTCTTTGCCCTTTTATTGCCCTTTGGCGGCAACTCAACGCGAAACGGAGCACAGTGCTCTGCGGCCCGCATATGCCCGCGGTGGCGATTGCCGGCACCCTCCCCATCTCGGCAAGGGCTGTCCATCTTTCGGTCCTTTCGCAGTCGAAGTTCACTTCTGCATATCGCCTTCTTTGCTGGAGACCTGCCAGACCGAGAGTTGGCACAAAAGAAATGGGTACAAGCTCGCGGTGTGAAGCGGCAGCGAATTCCGCAAGCTGCCGCAACACACCGCCGTTTCAGGGCAATGGCTTGCTATCCCCCAATAGGGGCAGGGCGAGCCCTACCCCTATCAGGGATTTACGGTGAAGTTCTTCGCGTTCGAGGCGCCTCCGCCCGGTGCCGGGTTGGTCACCACCACGGGATAAGTTCCTGCCGTGCCGAGGTCAGTCGTGCTCAGGGTAATCTTCAGTTCGGTGGCGCTCACATAAGTCGTGGTGTGCAGC
>Ga0326727_10004421_pt1 | contig 42292 bp, 45 predicted proteins | sample MB2enrmetagenome_FD_207643 | JGI IMG/M metagenome (GOLD analysis project Ga0326727, IMG submission 207643) | Lab enriched peat soil microbial communities from McLean, Ithaca, NY, United States - MB29MY | ecosystem: Environmental > Terrestrial > Soil > Wetlands > Peat | place: USA: New York...
CTCCCAATTACCAGTTTTGGAAAGTCAGGATGGTGAGGGTTAAGAAGGAAATTGTGCTCCGCGGGGAGAGTGGTGCTGGGAACCTGCAAGACCGCTGACGTAGCCGCCTTCGCCCAGGCGTCTCCAACTTCGCGAACTCTTGGGGGTGGAGGATCGGCTCGCCAATTTCTCGGGAGCTGCGCCAGCCCGATCTTGACGACCAGGGATTCGTCGATACCGACTTCGAACACCACATAATTGCGAAGCAACTCGGAAGAGTCAAGATGGACCACCATCTCGAGAGCCGCAAGGGATTGGGATTCCGCCGTGTAAACGATGGCGGTTCCCGGGCTATTCCAGCGTCCCCCATACCGCCGCGCCCCCTCGCCGGTGAACGCCGTCCGGGCGTGTTTGCGCTTGACGATCCGCCAGGCGGTAATCACTAAGAGAAAACCCCGTGCTCCAGCCGGCCGATCAAGCTCTCGACTTCGCGTGCCCCCACTTCGGTGCGGGAATAGGCCAAGGGGGTTCGGTCCCCCAGAGCCCTCTTGGGGCTGGTCAGCCAAGTCACCGCCCCGGCGAGATCGCCCTCAAACAATTCAACCGCCTGCTCAAATATCGTCGAGATTCGCAGCAGTCGTTCCGATTCATCCGGCGCGAACCTGCCCCCCGCCTTGCGCCGGGCCAGCGTCCGTTCCGGGATTCCGACGGTGGCGGCGATAAGGGTGACCGGCAAACCGCTCGAAGCCGCCAGAGATTTCAGAGTTTTGAAGGGCAGGCCCTCCTCAATCTGGCTGACGAGTTGGTCAGTTGCGGTTGCCGTCAGGCCCAAACTTGCGCCGCGCGCCTTGAAGCGGAACGGATGGCGCCGCGGAGTCGGGTGCTCGGCATGAGTTATTACTGCGCTGGTGATCGGGCTCATTTCCCAAGTATAAACTATCCTGCCACATTGTCAATTTGTTTTTGCCATATGGCAGGAAACCGGCAAGGCGGGCCGGACGATGCGCGGCCCACGACCCCGATAAACGCTCGTACTGGATGGCAACCCCAGATTGCGCAGACCGCAACTCTGCGGCTTAGTGGGAGGACGGACTTCCGGTCTCCCGCTCAGCGCAAGGCTTCGTAGGGACGCCGTGGCATCGTAAGGGCGACGTAAGGTCGTGGATGCCGAGGGGGGGCGGAGACAGGGGGGGGGGGGGACAGGCACCACGTTTTCTCGTATTGTGTCTGCCCATGGCGCGACCACGGGTAGAGAGTGTGGACGTTGCTCACCACGCGAGCATGCCCGAACACGGCACCGAGCGCCGGCTGGCCTCACCATAGGGAGGCCGCCCGAGCCAACGGGTCGCCAACAAAACGCTGCAACGCCTCACCCTCAACCCCTGAGCCGCCGCCCTGAATAAATCAGTGGGCGGTCTTCGCTTGCCTTGCTGCAATCTGGTCGCGCACAGCTTGCAAGCGTTCGCGAGCTTTTGCGGTGCGGTTCCGGCCATCGGGTGTCGCGTCAATCAGCTTTTCGAGGTGGGCCGCGAACTGGGGTGCATACACAGTGCGGATCTCGCCCAGCAAAGGCTCGATTTTGGAGAAGACGCCGAGGTGCTCGCCATTGGTACTGGTAAAAAGGTCCAGGCTGATGGCTCCGTCATTGACGAGCGCTGCGGCCATGTCCCAATAGCTCACCACCATCCGCAAATGACCGCTGTGCTCGCCAAACATCGCGTCGGTGAAGTCCGCAATCGATTGCGGATTGAACTCCCGAAAATACCAGTCGCGCGCTTTGCGCATCGTGTCTTCCCGGCGCAATTCGTACAGTTTCAGGATGAGACCGGCTTCCTCTTGTTTCGACATAGAAATGCAACCTCCATCTTGGATTATGGCCCTTGGCGAAGATAATGTAGCAAATGCCAGCGCCCATCGTCCAGCAGGGAGAGCGGCGGCGCCGCAGCCAACGCGTCTCGTAGGGGCTGGGCTTGCCTGCCCTCGTTCTACACTAAGGACAAACTACAAGGGCAGGGCAAGCCCAGCCCCTACGAGACTGCCGCGCGATGTGCGGCAAAGGCGCGGGCCAGGCGGGGCTTGCCGGAGACCATCGACTCAAGCTGCTGAATGATCTCGGGGGAGGGCAGTGACCGGAGAATGGCGTCGATAGCCGCCTCCGCATGGGGAGATTCCGTCCGCACCAGGTGGAGCAGGAAATCAAGTGCTTCCTGCTGCCGGGTTAGGCCGATGGCGGAAAGCAGGATGCTCTGGAACCAGGGGTCGTGCACGTGAAGGAAGCGTTCGCGCAAGGCCACGAACGCCTGCGGGGAGCGATCGGCGGCAATGGCCAGCGCTGCTTCCGCCGCCGCGTCATCGCCGGCAGCGAGGAAGCGGCTGACCCAGGGAATCGCCGCCGTGCCGTCGAGGTGCAGGATGCCGCTGTAGCAAGCGCCCAGGACTTCCGGTTCGTCGCCGGCCAGGATCGCCCGAAGGCGCAGCAAAAGCGCCGCGGAGGGTGAGCCGACCTGTTCGACAGCGCGCACCGCCTCCACCCGAACCGACTTATCCTTGTCGGCAAAGAGCTCGAGGAGATAGGTCAGCAGATCCTTTTCCGGGAGGCTGCGGCAGGCGACGAGAGTCAGGGCGCAGGTTGCCCGCAAAGTGGCGGCGGTGTCAGAGTGTCCGCCCCAGACGGGCTCAAGCTGAATATGACGCATGCCGCGCAGAAACACCGCCGCGTCCTGAAACTCCAGCGAGGCCAGGGCGCGGCTTAGCGCGTTCTTTGCCCAGCACTGGGGATCGGTCTTGAGGGGGTCGGCGAAGCAACGGTCGAAGGCGGCGAGCAATTCGGGGATCAATTCGGGGAGGCGGAATTCGCGGACCAAGTCCGCCGCCTTGGCGACGAGATAATTGTTGCGTTGGGCGAGCGCCTTGCGCAGCGATTCGACGGACGCTTGCGGCGGCTGGCGACGGAGTTCCTCCAAAGCAGCGAGTTGTTCTTCAAAGCGGCGCTTGCCGGACATGTGGGGAAGTTTAGCGCGTTATCATGAGTTTGTCCCCTGAAGCATTGGCTGGGAGGCAGGGATTCGAACCCCGATACGCAGATCCAGAGTCTGCAGTCCTACCGTTAGACGACCTCCCAATGGGGCGTTCAGATAGAAGTAAACGGGCGGGCACGCGCTTGTCAAGAAGTTCTTTTTCAAACTTCCCGGCGGACTTTGCCCGGGCATTGAGGCAGGGTGCTCAGAATAATCGGAAGCTGACTTCCACCATGACGCGCACCGGCACCGGCGTACCGTTGCGCTGGGCGGGTTTGAACTTCCAGGTCTTTACGGTTTCAACCGCTTTTTCATCCAGGCCGAGACCGAGGGGTTTTACGACTTTGCAATCCGTAACGGCCCCCGCGGCATCGACGATGATCCACAGCACGACGGTGCCCTGGTACTTCGCCTTGCGGGCTTCCTCAGAGTACGCGGGATCGGGCTTGTAAATGGGCACCGGCTCGCTGACGCCATTCCCCACGCTGAAGGCTCCGCCCCCGAAACCGCCGCCTTCGCCAGGGCCAAGGCCTCCACCTTTGCCGGACCCAACCCCGCCGCCTTCTCCGCTGCCAATACCGCCGCCATATCCTGGGCCATTGGAAGCCGGGCCCACCACCCCAAACGGATCACCCCATGGCTGGTTGGAACTCATTTGGGGAAGTTTCAGTTCCGGCGGCCCCAGGAGCGTAGGCGGAACCTGGAGCTGCGCGTTGGGGTTGGGGATGACCGCCATGGGGGGCGTAAGCTGCATCTTGGCAAACTTGGGAATGGCGCCTTTCGACGCGGGCGTCGGCGAGCGATCACCACCGCCACCACCGCCTCCCGCCTTCTTTTTCCCCGCGGCAGTCATTTGCGGGAGATAGGGTGAGATATCCGTGAACTCGGGTGGGGGGGCGGCCTTTACCGGTTGCCACATGCGCATCAGGGCATAGGGCATCAAGAGCAGGGTCAGGACGATACCGTGCACCAGCACGGAATTGACCCAGGAGGCTGGCTGCATACGATAGTCGTGCCAGATGTCGGGAGGATAGGGCCGATTCTTAAAGATCAGCCAGCCCACCCATTCGCCCAGGGCCACTCCCAAGACCACCCCGAAGAACAATCCCAAGTCGCGCTGCCAGAACCAGCCGCCTGCTCCCAATACCAGGCCAAAGGCCAAGGCGCACAGCGCGCGCTTCTCCTGCTGCTCGTGATTGTAGCTTCCAATCGGGTCGCGAGGCTTTTCAAAAGCCACCTTGATCTGCGAGGGGAGATCATAGAACCAGGGGCGCAGGTCCGTGGCCGGCAGATTGGCTTCGCCGCGATAGTATTGCGCGGGCACCGTCACCTTCGGTTCACGAAGCCAGTCGCGGATCTGACGGAAGGCGGAAACGAAAAGTGAAGGGGGTTCGACGAGCGTGATCTGGAAACTCCCGCCGGGTGTGGGCACGTTCTTGGGTGGAATCTTTCCCGGGCTGACTTCAACCTGAAGGTTGGTGGTGGACATTAACCTTTGTTCCCATTCCCCGGGCTCATCCAATGCCCGGGCGCGACGCTTTGCATCACCCTATACTTAATGATGACGGACTCCACAACGGGGTTGTATCGGCTTGGACCTTCAGTTCGTCCGCTACGACCTTTTTTCATACTAGCATAAGTACGGCGCGATGATAAAGCCAAAGGTGTCCTGTTTTTCTGTGTGAGAAATGACTCAATGATGAGATGCACCGGCCGGCAAAAAGGTTCCACGGAAAATCGCCCTTTTCGCATGGATGGGCAGGATGGGCACGATAAAAGGCGGAATAAATAAACTGAATGTCCGGTTTACCAGGGTTAGAAAGCCTTGCCGGAGGTTGAATACGGCTGTTTTAGGGGGAACCGGGCCACCACACAGAAATCCCAGCCGTTCCTCATCCGCTTCACCGACTGGCTTGAGATAGGCGCACCAACTTGGTACACTGTCTGTTCGACATCACTTCAATTGTGGACGGTCAACCTCTTATGCCAGCTCGAGCCAGTTTTCTTGATCCGTTGGAGCCCGCCAATGGCGAGCACGGAAAGCTTTATGTAGTCGGCACTCCGATTGGGAATCTCGAGGACATCACGCTGCGGGCCATTCGCATCCTCAAAGAGGTGGACCTGATTGCCTGCGAGGACACTCGGCGCACGCAGAAACTCCTGAATGCTTACAAGATTCAAACCCGCACCATCAGTTACCACGAGCACAATGAAATGACGCGCGCCCCGGAGCTGATTATCCAGATGGAAGAGGGGAGCAGTATTGCCCTGGTTACGGATGCCGGCATGCCCGTAGTGTCAGACCCGGGCTTCCGACTGGTGCACTTGGCGGTTCGCCACAGCATTCCCGTGATCCCCGTGCCCGGCGCCTCGGCCTTCGTGGCGGCGCTGGCGGCTTCCGGATTGCCGGTGGATAAGTTCCGTTTCCTGGGATTCCTGCCGAGCAAGAAGGGCGAGCGCCGGAAAGCGCTGGAGGAACTCAAAGACGCCACCAAGACACTGATTTTCTACGAGGCGCCGCATCGCTTGATGGAGATGCTCAAGGACGCGCGGGAAATCCTCGGCGAACGTGAAATCGTTATTGCCCGGGAAGTAACGAAGGTCCACGAGGAGTTCGTGCGCGGAACCATTGGCACCACGCTCGAGTATTTGAAGCGACGCCCGGCGAAGGGCGAGATTACGGTGCTGATTGGCCTGCACGCCTTATCAGACGCAAACGCCGGGGCGACGACTGCGGTGTCCATTATGTCTGAAATCCAATCGGTCATGGCGGCCCAAAAGGTGGATGAGCGCGCTGCTTTAAAAATTGTGGCCCGCAGCCGCGGCGTCTCCAAGAGCGAAGCCTACCGCCTGTTGCAAGCGGAAAAGAACCGCAAGAGTTAAACCAGATTGCCCCTCTCCCAGCGTTGTCGTAATCCCCGTATCGCCAACTTTTCCTGACATCGTCTGCCGATTCTGGCGTCTGAACAAGACCTTCCCCTGATTCGACGCGCGGCGGTGGTCCGCGAGGGGCTTTCACCACTTTTTGCGCTGCGTACTAACGCCTTTGTTATCAATCGATTGCGCTCTTACACGACAATTGCAGAAATGCCCAGAGAATTTCGTGGTTTGGTGGCTCGATTGCCTCCCCGAGGGCCAGAACGAAAGACAAGGGGGGATGCGATGAAGCGCACACTTTGGTTTTTGGCTATCGGGTTGGGGTTGGCAATCGGCACGGCCTGGGCTGGGGAAGAAGCTACGCAGGCGGGTACCGGACAAGGCAACGTAGAGGCCTTCCATCAGGCTGAGCAATCGATGGCTCTCATCATCGTGGGGGATGGCAGTGGTCATGTGCTGAGCGTGAGCACCGGCGCCATCATTCGGCCCGACGGCATCGTGCTCACGGCGTACCACGCCATCAAGGCGGCGCGCGAAGTGCAGGTGCGGCTGTCCGATGGCGAAATCTACGACCAGGTTGATCTGATGGGATTCGATGAGCGCCGCGACGCGGCCGCGCTGCACTTTACCGCCAGTGGACTTGCCTGCTTCGCCGGTGCCCCGCTGGAACAAGCCTTGATGGGCGATAAAATCCACGTGCTGACTGCCGACGGAGCGATGGTGTGGTCGTCTTCGGATGGCATCCTGGGCCCGGTTCGGCTGGCCGATGAAGTTATGGGTGCAGGCCACGGCTATCGAGTTATTCAATACATGGCCCCCAGTCCGCAAGGCGCATTGGGCGGCGCGCTGGTGAGTTCACGGGGCCAGCTTCTGGGAATCATCACGGGTTCGCAGACTGCCGGAGGACCGCAATTTGCAGTTCCCCTGGAGAGCGTCGCGGGGTTGCCCGCTCAAGGTCTGCATGTGGCGCTGGGCACGGGAAAAAATCTGTCGCCCTCCGCGGTGGTCTCCAATGCCGAGCCCACGCCGGAGCCGCAACCCGCAACGGAGGGGCAACCCACGCCAGACGAGCAAGCCGCTTCCATCGCGGCTCTTGCCAAAGCCCGCACCCTGCGGGTAATCACGAAAACTCTGTTTTTCAATCCCTCCGTCCTGCAAAAGGATCTAATGGATGATACGGAATTTCGCCTTCTCGGACTGAGTGTGGCGAATAATTTCCGGAGCGCGGAACTGCTAGTGACCGTGAACCGGCCCCTGTTCACCTATGATTGGACCTATTCGGTGAATGACCCCCAGACGGGAACTGTCCTGGCCACGGGCAAAGTCACCGCCATGGACGGCGCGCGGGCGGCGAAGGGAATCTCCAGGAAGCTCGTACAGGAATTCGAAAAGGCGCGGGCGGTGCAAGCGGCGCAGGAAAATCCGCAGGAGGCGCTGAGCGTTCAGCAGTAACCAACCATCGTCACATGCCCTCGGAGCTGTACATGGGAAGCGTGGCTCCCATGAAGCGCACGCTGACGCGATAGGATTCCTCATCCTCCTTGACGCTGCGGACGACCGTGGCTTCGGTGAAAAAATCGCTGGGTCCCTCGTCGGGCCGCATCGGGCCGCGGCCGGGGATCGTGACGGTGAGAGTGGCAAAGACGGCCAATTCGTGGGGGGTGAGAAAGGAGAGGCCGCGCCGGCTGACTTCCAACGCGGTGGCGGTATCGTCGAACTCCAAGCCGGCCGAGTCCTGCCCGCGCACCTGAATGTGGATGGCGGCTTCGACCCGGCGCTGACTGCGTTTCTGTTCGCTGGAAGGCTCCATGGGAGGTCACCAAATCCTTTCAGGAGGCGATTGCCGCTTCCGGGTGGGCGGCGAGCGAGGCGAAGAATGCGTCCACGCGCGCCAGCACTTCGCCCGTTTCGCGCGCGCTTTGCACCTGCCGCCGTAATTCCGTTCCGTTGCGCACGCCGTGCGTGAACCAGCTTGCAAACTGCTTCATCTTGCCCAGGGCGCCGGGAATTTCCTCGGCAACGAGCATGGAGTAGTAGGTGCGAATCAACTCGTAGCGGTCGGCGTCCGCCGGCTCGCGGTACGTGCCCGTGGCGAAGAATTCCGCAAGCTGGCGGAAAATCCAGGGATTGGAGGCGGCCGCGCGCCCGATCATCACCGCGTCGCAGCCGGTCTGTTCGTGCAACGCCCGGGCGTCCGGGGGTTTAAACACGTCGCCGTTGCCGATCACGGGAATGCGCACGGCCTGCTTGATCTGCTGGATGATTTCCCAACGCGCCCGGCCGCTGAAACCCTGCACGCGGGTGCGCGGGTGGACGGCCAAAGCATCCACGCCGCAGTCCTCCGCCAGGCGCGCCACTTGCAAGGCCACAATTTCCTCGTCGCTCCAGCCGGAGCGGAGTTTGATGGTGAAGGGGATCTTCACCGCGCCACGAATCGCGCGCAGGATTTTTTCCAGCAACGGCAGGTCGCGCAGCAACCCTGAACCGCCGCACTTCACCACCTTCTTGGCGGGGCAACCGAGGTTCAGGTCCACCAGATCAAATCCCAGGTCTTCGATTTGGCGCGCCGCCTCGGCCAGGTGGGCCGGGTCAGCGCCGAAAATCTGCGCGCTGATGGGACGCTCCTCATCCGTGTAATACAGATAGCGCTGCGCGCGGAAATTCTGGCGAATCATGCCCTCACTGGAAACGAACTCCGTCATGATCAGCCCGCAGCCGCCCAGGCGCTTGATGAAACGGCGGAAAACCGTGTCAGTGATGCCCGCCATGGGCGCCAGGATGTGCGCCGGACGAAGGACCACGTCGCGAATTTGAAGCTCTGCAAATACCATACTGATGATTACTTCCCAACAGAACCACGTCAAACTTTAAGCAATCCCTTTGATAATTGTGGGCTGTTCGGGGATGGTTGTCAACCGGCCTTCGCGCCCGGCATGACGTCCTCAGCATTGGCGATGCCGAAGCGCATTTGGCCTTCCGCCACCAATTCGCCGTCGCGGTAGATGGAACCGCGCAACTCGCCCACCTGTGCTTTCATCCGGACCACTTCGGCTTCCACGCGCACCGTGTCACCGGCCTCAAGCGGTTTAATTACCCGCGCTGACGGCACATGCAGGATCATGGCGATCTTGCCGGCCATTTCCGGGCGCTCCATCACCAGCACGGCGCCCACCTGCGTGACCAATTCCAGAATGACGCTGGTGGGAATGAGGGCGACGCCGGGAGGATTTCCGCGCGCGGCCTGATCGTCGATGGAAAAGCGCTTCACCGCCACGATGCGCTGTCCGGGAATGAATTCCGCGACTTGGTCGACGAAAAGGAAAGGATAGCGGTGGGGGAGAATTCGCTCAATGTCGGTGGTTGAGAAATGGGCCATGGGGGAATGCTAAAGAGTAAAGGATGAAGTATGAAGTATGAAGGCTGAAAACCAGCGCTAACCCTTTGCCCTTCACGTTTCATACTTCATACTTCATACTTCATCCTCTCCCTTTACACTTTTTCTTTCGGCGGTTTCAGCAGCTCTCGCTTCAGCGCCGGGTTGCGGCTGGTCCAATCGCCGGGGCGGTCCTGGTCCGCGGCATACTGGGCGCGCACCGCTTCCAGCTTGGAATCCATCTCGTCCAGGAAGCTGACCACCATGGCTTCGGCGAACATCGGTTCCTTGGGCGAGCCGAACTCCAGCTTGCCGTGATGGGAAAGAATAATGTGCTCGAGTTCATCCTTGAGTGGGGCGGGGAAGTCGGGGATCTGATGAATCTTCGCCTGCACCATTTCCAGCGCCATGGTGATATGCCCGAGCAGTTGTCCCCGCGTGGAATAGCGAAAGCCGCGGTTGAAAACCAGCTCTTCCGTCTTGCCAATATCGTGGAGCACCAGGCCGGCCACGATCAAGTCGCGCCGCAGCCAGGGATAATAATCCACAACGCGGTCCGCCAGCGCGATCAGCGACGACACGTGCTCCAACAGTCCGCCCAGGAAGGCGTGGTGATAGCTCATGGCCGCGGGAGCCAACTTGAATTTCTCCGCCAGTGCCGTGTCCTCCAGGATGCTGACCAGCAGCGCGCGCAGCGGACCCTCGCCCATGGCGCGCACGCGTTCGAGCAGAGCGGCAAACATCTCCTCCGGGTCGCGCTCGGTGCGCGGAAGATAATCGAGCAGGTTCACTTCTTCGGGCGGACAAAGGGTGATCTTCCGGACGCGCAGTTGCGGCGTGCCGCGGTAGCTTTCCACGTGCCCATCCACCTGCACAACGTCGTCAGCCTCAAAGGCCGGAGTGGTGCGTTCCGAGTAGTCCCAGAGTTTGGCGGAAATGACGCCCGTGGTATCTTGCAGGCTCAGGTCCAAATAAGCGGCGCCGCTGCTGGTGATCTTGCGTTCTTTGGATTGGACCAGGAAAGTCGTGCGCACTGCTGAGTCCGGCGCGAGGTCCTTGACAAAGGTTTGTTTCATTGCGTTTTGTCTGAGGTCAACGCCGCGCCCAGCGTATCGGCGCCGGTGTCAATGTATCCCGGGGCAAGAAAAATGTAACTGTCTTTGCGAAGTTGGGTCAGAAACTCGCGCATCTTGGGTTCCATGCGCTGGCTGTATAGGGTCTCTTGCACACGCGCCTCAACCTCCTCGAACGGGGGGATGCCGGGGCTGAGACGCTCCACGAGCCGCAGGATCAAGTAGCCGCTTTTCACATGGAGCGGGTCAGTGTACTCGTTGACATCGAGCTTGGCGATGGCCGCGGCAATCGCCGGCGCCATCGAGCTCATCTTCATCATGCTGATGTCGCCCCCCTGGTCAGCGCTGGGGTCGTCGGAATATTTCTTGACCACCTCGCTGAACTTTGCCCCACCCTTCAGTTCCGCCTCCGCGTCCTTGGCGCGCTTTTCGGCCTCTTCCGGCTTGTATTTCTCCGTGGAAACCAGGATTTCCGCGAGGTGGACCAAGCCTGGAGACTTAAACTCGTCCTTGTGCTTATTGTAATACGCCTGCTCCTCCTGCCGCGTTACCACGATCCGGGAACCGATGTCGCGGCTGATGACTTCCTGCATCAGGAGCTTGCGGCGGATCTGATCTTTATAGTCCTCCCAATTCACGCCGGCTTGTTCCGCCTCCTTTTGCAGGTCTTCGATGGTCGCCAGGTTGTACTGTTTGCGCGTTTGATCGAGCTGCTTGATGATGTCGGTTTCCACGTTGACATCCTCATCTTTAGCTTTCTGCACCATCAGCGACTCGTCGATCAAGTGCTCCAAAAGGTCCTTGCTTTCATCATTCACTTTGGCCTCGAGTTCAGCGCCGGTGAATTGCTGGGCAAGCTCCTCGCGAAGCTTGGATTTTTCGCGTTCAAATTGGCGTTGCGTAATGATTTCGCTGTTGACGCGCGCGATGATGCGTTCCAGCACGTGGGCAGCGCGGACCTGGGGCCCCACAAAAGTTGACGCCAGAACGGCGATTGCCAAGATTTTGATCGTTCGTTTCATCGTCCCCCCTGCTTCCTGATTACTTCGGTGTCTCCACGTTGGAGCCGGTAAAAGCCGCCCGGGTTGTCTGCCCCTCCAGTTTCCCTTCATGTCATCTTAAGGCTGGGAGCGCAGTTCCTGCAAGGCGTTTTGGACTTGCGTCAGCAGGTTGCCATCGCGTTCGCGCACGCGGAAGCGCAGAACGCGGTCGGGGCGGAAGCTGGCCTCGCGCCGCCGCCGCACAAACTGCGCCAGCCGCTGCGGGTCAACCGGCGCCTGCTCATGGAACTTAACCCAGATTTCATCCCCTCTTCGCTCCACCGTTTGTGCCAGCAGGCGCTCCGCCGCGCTTTTCAGCAAAGCGTAGTCCAGCAGGTTGGCGACCGAGTGGGGAATGGGGCCGAAGCGGTCAGCCAGCTCGGCTTCCATCTCCGCGCGCTCGGTGGGCGTGGCGGTGCTGGAAATGCGTTTGTACATACGCAGCCGCTGATTCTCGTCGGGAATGTAAGCATCGGGAATCTTGATGTCGAGGCCCAGGTTGAGCGAGGTGCGCACTTCGATCTTGGCGGGCGCACCCTTCAATTCCTCCACCGTCTGCTCCAGCATCTTGAGGTAGAGGTCGATGCCCAGGGCGTTCAGGTGGCCATGTTGCTCGGCCCCCAGCAGATTGCCGGCGCCGCGCAATTCCAGATCCAGTGCCGCCAGGCGAAAGCCCGCGCCCAGATCGGAGAATTCCTTGAGCGCTGCCAGCCGCCGGCGCGCGATGGGCGTCAGGGTGTCTTCCGAGCCAATCAGGAAAAAGGCGTAGGCGCGGCGGTTCGAGCGGCCCACGCGTCCGCGAAGCTGGTAGAGGTCGGCAAGGCCAAAGCGGTCCGCGTGATTCACCAGGATGGTATTGGCGCGCGGGATGTCCAGGCCGTTTTCGATGAGCGACGTGGCGGCCAGCACATCATATTCGCCCCGCATAAACTTCAGCATCGCCCGTTCGAGCTCCTTTTCGCCCATTTGGCCGTGCGCCACGCCGATGCGCGCCGTGGGCAGCAGGCGCTGCAAAAGCGCGGCCATCTGGAAAATCGATTCCACCCGATTGTGCACAAAGAAAACCTGGCCCTGCCGTTGCATCTCCTGCATGATGGCGGACTGGATCAGCGCCTGGTTGAAAGGCGCGACGGTGGTTTGAATGGCCAGGCGGCCGCGCGGTGGGGTTTCGATGACGGAAAGGTCGCGCAGTCCGCCCAACGACATGTGCAGCGTGCGCGGAATGGGCGTGGCCGACATGGTGAGCACATCCACGCCGGATTTCATCTTCTTCAGCTTTTCTTTGGCTGCCACGCCGAAGCGCTGCTCCTCATCCACAATCAGCAAGCCCAGCTCGCGCACGCGCACGTCCTTGGAGAGCAGCCGGTGCGTTCCAATCAGGATGTCCACGCGGCCGGCCTCCGCGTCGGCGAGGATTTTTTTCTGCTCTGCCGCCGTGCGGAAGCGGCTGAGCATTTCCACGCGCACGGGGAAAGCCGCCAGGCGTTGCCGGAACGTGGTGTAGTGCTGGAAGGCGAGGACGGTGGTGGGGACCAGCACCACCACCTGGCGGCCGTCCTGAATGCACTTGAATGCGGCGCGCATGGCGAGTTCGGTCTTGCCATACCCCACGTCGCCGCACAGCAGACGGTCCATGGGCTCGGGGCTTTCCAGGTCGCGCTTGATGTCAGCAAGGGCGGTGAGCTGGTCCGGCGTCTCCTCAAATTCAAACGCGTCTTCGAACTCGCGCTGCCAGGGCGTGTCCGCGGAAGCGGCAACCCCGCCGCGCATTTTGCGCTCGGCGTAGAGTTGCAAAAGCTCCTGCGCCATGTCGCGCAAGGCGCGTTTGACGCGCGTTTTGGTGCGCTCCCAGGTGGCGCCGCCCAGGCGGTCCAGTGGCGGCTTGGCGCCTTCGTGGGAGCGGTACTTTTCCACCAGGTCCAGGCGTTCGAGCGGCACGTAGAGCTTGGCCTCATCCTGAAAAGTCAGCAGCATGAAGTCGCGCGACGCGCCCGCCACGGCAAGTTGTCGCAGCCCCTGATAAATGCCGATGCCGTGGTCGATGTGCACAACATAGTCGCCGACTTTCAGGTCGCTGAGGTCGGAGATAAAACTGGAAACCCCGGAACGCTCGCGCCGCCCGCGCGCCCCCCAATCAAAACCTCCGAACAAGTCCGTGTCCGCCAACCACAACTGCTTCAGTTCGGGAAAGGCCACTCCTTCGCGAATCTCGCCCCGGGCGATGAGCACACCGGGAGAATCGGGCCATCGGTTCATCGGGCTATCGGGCGATTGAGTGATTTGTTTCCTAGATGACTCGATGGCCCGATGGCTCGATGAACCGATTTCGTTATCCACCCGATCAAAGGAGATCTCATAGTCCTTCAAAATCTCCCGCAGCCGATCCACCTTGCCAATGGTGGGAACCACGAAAATGATTGACTCCCCTCCCTTCACCCGAATGCGCAAATCTTCCACCAGTTCCTTCACCCTGCCTTGATACTTGGGAGGAGGCTGGGACGGAACTGGGTGATCGGGCCAGGGGGGATTGTCGATTGCCGATTGTCGATTGCCGATTGCCGATTTGCCATTCTCGAAGCCCCTGCCATCCTGAGCACCAGCCGGGGAACCGGGGGATTGAGCTGCTTGTTCGCCACTTTTCGCCCGCCACTCGTCACTGTTCTCAACACCTTCGGGCGGGAAGTACAAGTCGCCGCCGATCACCACTGCCTGCGTGCTGGTTGCCGCGGCGGGGGCGAGGTTTTCCAGGCTCAATTCTTTCAGGGAAATTTGTGGAACGCTCTCGAGCGCCTTAAGGAGCTCCGCCTCTGTCAGATAGACTTCGCCGGGTTCGGGTCGGGGCGGAACGATGTCGCGGACTTCCTCAAAGCTTGCTGCCAGGCTCTCGATGGTGGGCGCAATCTGGGCGCGGCGATCGAGGAGTTCGTCCCAGACCAGCACCGGGCGCTCTAACAGGGAAAACAGTGTGTGCGTGTGGGGCTCAACGAGTGGAACGAAAAACTCCCACCCGGGAAAAGTGTTGGTATGTTCGGCGGCCCAATCGGGTTCACGCTCGGGAAGCGGTGTTCCGCGCGCTTGGGCGTGCTCGCGGGCCCGCATGGTGAGTACTCGCACCAGCCTTTCAAAAAATTTCGGGGAACGCTGCGCCTCCGAAAGGGGAAGCAGGAGTGATTTCGGTACGGGTTTGCGCGAGCGTTGGGTTGACGGGTCGAATTCCCGCACCGACTCGAGTTGGTCGCCGAAGAATTCCAGGCGGAAGGGCCACTCGGCCTCAGGAGGGAAGATGTCGATAATTCCGCCGCGCACCGAGTACTGGCCGACGGCCGCCACCGGCTCCCCGGGCTCATACCCAACGCTGCGCAGGTGCTCTACCAGGTCGTCCAGATTGAGCTCGTCGCCCACTTTCAGTTCCAGTGCCAGCGAGTAATAGAAAGCGCTCTCCCGGAAGCGCGCCAGAGCGGCGGCCACGGGAGCGAAAAGCACGCGCACCCCGCCGCGCGCCAGGCTCCAAAGCGCGACGGCCCGCTGCTCCTGAATTTCCGCGTGCGGCGAGCGCCCTTCGTAGGGTGAGCAATCCAGCCCTGGCAGGATTTGCACTGAACTGTCGGCGCCGGGCTCGAGCCATTCCAGAAAGGTCGCCGTAGTTTGCCGGTAGTTTTGTGCCGCCTCATTGTCCTGGGTCAAAACCACGACCGGCCGCTTCACCTGGTGCGCCAGCGCCGCCACCACCATCGCCTTGGCGGCGGGCGTCAGGCCGGAAATGGCCAGGGGCGGCGCGGCAGGCTCGGACAGCGCCGCCATCGCCGCGCGCACACTGGCGTGCTCAAGGAGTGGCTGAAGCAGGGATGGAAGATCGGCCATGGAGTTACAAGGACGTACGTCGACCAACGGGCAAAATTGCGACTTGACTGGGATTCCTGCCGCGAATAAACCATACCCTTGCCACGGATGCCTCGGCAACTTCTTTGTTGGAATGCAGGGATAAAGAGTCGCGAGCTGAGCGGATTGCTAACCGGACATCGGAAGTGCAGAGAGGCGCGCAGGGGCTACTTCACCCGCGTGAACTCCAACTTATTGACCTTGACTTCTTTGCCGTCGGCCCATACGTGCCATTCCTGGACCATGTGGTCAGCGTCTACAAACCGCCATGTGGTGGCGTGCATGTGTGCGTCGCGAGGCGACGCGTGGGGGTTGGTGATGTCGCGGAATTCGAACTCGATAACGTTCGGATCGGACGACGGTTTGGCAACGTACCGCGGCTGGTTCTTCATGAAGCAGTAGTGATCCGCCCGGAGTTCGTTTCCCACCGGATAGAAGATAGTGATGACCTCCTGACGACCCTCGGGTTTTTCAAGGTGGAGCAGCGCCGAGCCCTCTCCGAAGATACGAAAGCTGTTGCGCAAGACGGAGCCATTGGGCCGTTTGGACTCCCAATCGCCCACCAGGGTTTTCATCTTCTCGAAAGCGGCGTTTGGCGCAGCGGGCGCACCGACCGTGGGCGCAGTTTGTGCGGACGCAGAGCTCCCCGCCAGCACGAATATTAAAGCAAGGACGTGGGTGAGTCTCATGGTGGCTCCAGTGCGTGAAATTATCTAAATTATACCCCACCCCCCGGGCAGTTTGCATGATTGCTGGTGGGACATCCAACGGTGCAGCCTTTGCTGTGTGGCGTGCGGTCAGTTATAATCTTCAGCAAGGAGGCACGATGGCTCAGGTCACCACGGATGAGGCAAGGCTGAAAGCGCTTTTCAAGACTGCCCTTGTGGAAGTGCTGGAGGAACGCAAAGACCTCCTGCGCGACGCGATCGAGGAGACCGTGGAGGATATTGCCTTGGCCCGCGCCATCGAGGAAGGCCGGCGCACGGGGGAGGTAAGTCGCGGGGAAGTCTTTTCCGTTCTTGAGGGCCGACCTTGAACGTTCGGTTTCATGCAAGCTTTGCCAAGGACCTGCGAGCTTTGAAGGACAAGGCCCTTCTGGAGCGAATCAAGGAACTGATTGCCAGCGTTGAGGCCGCGCAAAGTCTGGGCGAAGTGTCAAACGTCAAGAAATTGCACGGCGGTGGCGGGTTCTATCGGGTCAGGATAGGTGATTACCGGGTCGGTTTGGCAACGGAAGAGGAAAAGCGCATGCAATCCCGTACATCCCGGTCGCATCGTCCGGCACGATTGCCTTGAACCGTTAGGGCTGACAGTGACGGAAGGCGCCAAGGTGCTGGGCGTGACCCGGCAGGCCCTCAACAACGTAGTGAACGGTAAGGCGGGCATCAGCCCGGAGATGGCGATCCGGCTGGCCAAGGCGTTCGGAAGTACAGCGGAAACGTGGTTGCGGATGCAACCAGCTTACGACCTGGCTGCCGCCCGTAAGGACGAAAGCAAGATCAAGGTCCGGCGACAGTATCTGGAACAAGTTCATGCAAGTTGAACCCGGCCATTCGAGCGCCCAGGCGCGGTCAGTGCTTTTGCGAGCGTGCCTCCTCCGACCGGTAGTAAATTCAAGCGCCAAAGCCTAAAATATCTTCTGGTTTTCGGTCATTTAGTCCATGGCCGCCGTGGTTATGGATGGGTTATTGCTGGTATGTTATATGGGCAACTGCGTCTGGGTGAGATTACGCACCTTGGCTAGAGGCCATGGGCTAGGAGACGGAATGCAGAAGACCGGTTGCCGAGGGGGATGGCCGATGGCTGACGCATGAACTCTGAATCCAAAACTCCGACTCGCGACCCGGCACTCTCGATTCTCTTCCATAGGTTCCAGCGTGCGCCGATGATGGCGGCTCGCGAACATGCTTTTAACGCTCCGGACTGAGTGCTGACCCTTAGAGATTCTAAAAATGAAGAGCGAACCCACTATGTGTATGAAAACAAATACGACAATGACAATTTGTCCACTGAAGAACACGGTTTTTACGCGAAATTGCACCCATTACACCATCATTGACAACCATCGAGCGGGGAGAGGGCAGAAAAAAGATGTTAGCAAACGACGTTGGAAGTAGGAATGTTATTGAAAACAAAGGAAGCGACGACATTTTGTCATGCTACTGATCGGACATTTTAGGCAATTCAAAGTCGATTTTGCCGGAATTTGCACATTTCGGTGCGACAAAAGTTACCTTTTCGGTAAGATTTAACCGCCAGTGTACAGCGCTGGCGACGCCAAGATGCTGGGGAAAGGAAATGCAGTTATTGAGGATGAGGGAGAACCGGGCTGGCACGGTGAATTCGTAGCTACACCCAGAAACCACATTCGTGTAATCTTAGCGGGGTTGCTCGGTTTGACGAAATCGATTAGGAGATGACCTACACCATGAATCGAAGAACGTTTCTTGGAAACCTGATGGCCACGGCGGCGACGCTTCCGGCCTCCGGCCTGATGTTCTCCGCCGAGCCCACGGAGATTCCTTCCTACCTCCAGGGCTACGAGAGTCTCTATCGGCAGGATCCGCATGCCGCCGCACTCGAATGGTTTAAAAATGCCAAGTTCGGACTGATGATGCACTATGGACTTTATAGCCAGCTCGGCCGCGCGGAATGGGTGATGCTGCATGAAAAGATTCCGGTTGCCACCTACGAAAAAATGAAGGAGACGTTTAACCCCGATCGGTTTGACGCCGATGCGATCGCCGATCTCGCGCTGGATGCGGGAATGAAATATGTGACTTGCACCTCCAAGCACCATGAAGGCTTTTGTCTTTTCCGCACGAAGCAGACCACCTACAATAGCGTGGATTCCCCGGCCAAGCGGGACCTGATGGGCGAGTTGGCCGCGGCGTGCCATAAAAAAGGCCTGGGCCTGTTTCTCTATTATTCTTACAGCGCCGACTGGCATCACCCTTACTTCTTCGCGCGCACGGCGGGATGGGATTACGCTCGACCCGAGTACGATCAGCCTCAGCCCGAATACCTTTGGCGGCAGGATGCGGATTTCAGGATTTACGTCGACTACGTCCACAATCAGTTGCGCGAACTATTGACGCAGTATGGACCCTTGGCGGGAATCTGGTTCGACCCGGTCATGGGCTTTTATGCCCGCCCCGATTTATTTCCCCTGGCGGAAACCTACGCTTTGATCTATTCATTGCAACCGCAGTGCCTGATCTCCTTCAAACAAGGCGCCAACGGCAGCGAAGATTTCGCCGCCCCGGAGCGGCAGCGCCCCGGAGCAGCTCCTAATCCTTTCCGTTCCATCCTTCCCAGCCGGAGGGAGACGGCGAATGAAGTTCTCTCCCGGGCCTGGCACATAAACCAGAAGAAACAAATTGAACTCTGCAATACGCTGCAGCCCAATGGGTGGGGTTACAGTAAGGCGGATGATGGCAAGCACCGTCACGCGGAGGAAGTCATCCAGATGATCAATTCCGCGTGGGCCGCCGGTGACAACTTACTGCTCAACACGGGGCCACTCGCCGACGGCTCAATTTCCGCCGAAGATGTGAAGACGCTCCGGGAAGTCGGCCGGCACATCCGGGGCGGCTCAGCATCGTCTATTTCTGTACGGAGGGAAAAAGGTGAATCGTCGTAAATTTATGAAGTCGGCCGCGGCCGCTGCGGCCATTACTCAGCTCTGGGGACGTGACGGGGCGCGGGCAGAAGAGTCATCCTCAACTCGTCCTAATTTCCTCTTCATGATTGCCGATGACCTCACGTTCCGAGCCATTCACAGCCTGAACAATCAAGAAGTCCAGACGCCGAACCTCGATCGGCTGGGGAAGCGCGGCTGCACCTTCACGCACTGCTTCCACCAAGGGTCGTGGAGCGCCGCGGTGTGCATCGCCAGCCGCACCATGCTGAACACCGGGCTCACGGCTTTTCGCGCCCAGCGGCGGGTGGAGGAGACACCGCTGTGGGGACAGACGCTGGGCGACGCCGGCTACGATACCTTCATCATCGGCAAATGGCACCTGAGCGACGCCAATCTGCACCGGAGCTTTAAGGAATTGGGCCCGGTCAGCGGAGGTATGTTCGAATCCGGCCCCTCCGCTTACAACCGTCCCAGCCCGGGGAATACCTGGACGCCTTGGGACGAGTCCCTCAAAGGCCAATGGCTGCACACCAAGATTTGGCAGAAGACGCCACAGGACGGCATCAAGCACTCGGCCCGGATTTGGGCGGAGGGGGCGGGCGATTACCTGCGGCGAAGGTCCGGCAACGATCGGCCATTCTTTCTCTACGTGGGGTTCAACTCGCCACACGATCCCCGGCAGGCGCCGAGGAGTTTTGTGGACCTGTATCCGCAAGACCGCATCGAAATTCCACCGAATTATTTACCGGAGCATCCCTTCGATCAAGGGGATCGGCGCATTCGTGACGAGGTGCTGGCGCCGTTTCCGCGCACCCGGGAGGCGGTGCAACTGCATCGCTCCGAATATTACGCCCACATCACTTATATGGATGCGCAGATCGGGAGCATTCTCGATGCGTTGGAACAATCCGGACATGCCGGCAATACCTACGTGGTTTTCGCCACCGACCATGGGCTGGCGGTCGGCCAGCATGGCCTGATGGGCAAGCAAAACCTGTACGACCACAGCATCCGGATGCCGCTGATGATCGCGGGGCCGGGTATTCCGGCGGGGAAACAAGTCGACCACATGGTCTATCAGCACAGCGTGTTTGCGACCACCTGCGAGCTGGCCGGCGTGCCCGTTCCCAGATCGGTGGAGTTCCCCAGCCTGGTGGATCAATTAAAGGGGAATGGCCGCGAAATGTACGACGCCATGTTTTCGTGGTATCGGACCTTTCAGCGGGCGGTGCGCACTGAGGAGCACAAGCTTATCGTGTATCCGCAGGCCGGCGTGACCCAGTTATTCGATATGCAGAAGGATCCGTGGGAGACGCAAAATCTCGCCGACCGGCGCGAGTATGCCACACTCCGCAAGCATTTGCTGAAGCGGTTGCATCGGTTTCAGAAGGAACTCGAGGACGATCTCCCACCGGTGGCCGCACGGGGCTGAGGGTAAGGCACCGCTACGGCTTGCTGCCGCTGGCTCTTCGCGCGGCTTCGATGATGGCCGTGGTGGAGTAGCCCGGCACGATGGGAATGGAAACCACTTGCCCGCCGGCGGTCTCCACTTCGTCGCGGCCCACGATTTGATCGAGAGAGTAATGACCGCCCTTCACCAGAACGTTCGGCAACATGCGCTTTACGACGTCCAGCACCGAGGGATCGTCGAAAATGGTGACGTAGTCCACCACCGCGAGGGCGGCGATAATCTCCGCGCGCTCGGCTTCCGGTTGCAACGCCCGATGATTCCCCTTGAGGGCGCAAACGCTGCGGTCGCTGTTCATGGCCACGATCAGAACATCGCCCAGCTTGCGCGCCTCCGCAAACAAGCGCGTGTGGCCGGGATGGAGGAGATCAAAGCAGCCGTTGGTAAGAACCACGCGCCGGCCTTGCCGCTTGAGCTCGTCCACCTTTTGATAGGCTTGCTCGAGAGGCAGGATTTTCTGAATTCCCATGGGGCTACTCCCCTTTTTGGAATGCTCACCACCGTCGCTCTTCGAGTCGGCGCATCGCCGATGGCGAAATTGGGCGGCGGCAAATTAAGAGTCACCATTCTAACCGGAATTTTGCCACAGGCCGAGAGGTTCTCATCGGATTGTGGATAAAGGGCAAATCCCCGAAACTGGACGCAAATCCCCGATTGCCCAAGCTGTATCGGGGGGTGCGAGGGCCGCACGGAAAATCGGACATTAAGACCGATAACGGCACGCTGAGCGTTGCCAGTTTCATGCTAAGTCTATCTTTAACTCGTAGTTACGAGGCTTTGCAGGAAGTTGGGAAGCTGTTGTGTGAAAGCCGACCGAGCCATCACCGCGTCGCACCCGGCGGCCTTGGCGTCGGAAATCAGCTGCGCCTGGACGTGCGAGGCAAACCCCACGATTCGAATGGGCCGGGTGGCAGGGTCAGACTTGAGCGTTTGAATCAATGCCACGGCGGCCAACTGACGGGAATTGAGGTCGAGAATGATGGCTTGCGGCTGGGCCTCCGCGATGGCCGCCGGGCCGCGTCGCGCGTCACCCGCAACCACGGTTATCCCCAGAGCCTTCGCCGTTTCCTGGATTTTGGCCAGAAAGAAGAGGTCTTCCACGAAAGTCACGATGATTGCTGCCATATTATCGCCATCCTCTGTGCCGTTCATGGGCGAAAGCAGGATCTTGCGGCTTGATGGTCCCGGTTCCGGTAGAAAAGTCAGCGCTGCTCTCCCAATATACCTCAGGAACGGCGCGGAGACGAGGGTGGCACAAAACGTTAAGGCACTTTTACACTGTTCAAGAGGGGGATGCGTAACCCCAGACGAATGGGGCACGTCACAGCTAGCTATGGACTCCCAAAATGTTCCAGATACAGGTAATGCCGGTGGGAAATCAGTGCGCCTTCTCCGGCCATCGATTGTAGTGCTTTGTGGCCCTGCGGCTTGCGGAAAATCCACATTTGCCGAGCGCCACTTTCGCCCCACGCAGATCATTTCCTCGGATTGGGCGCGCGGTCGCGTCTGCGATGACGAACGCGACCAGCGCTGCAACGCGCAAGCCTTTGCGTTGGTGCATTTCCTTATTGAACAGCGGCTTACGGTGAACCGTCTGTGCGTGGTGGACTCCACGGCGCTCACCCCTCAGGCGCGCAAGGAACTGCTCGACTTGGCGAAGAAGTTCCAGGTTCCCACCACTCTGCTGCTTTTCGATGTGCCTCTGGAAACCTGCGCCGCGCGTGACGAAAAGCGCGAGCGCACTGTGGGCAGGCCGGTTATCGAGCGCCAGTACGAAACCTTTGCGCAGTCCAAAGAAGCGATTCGCCAGGAGGGATTCGACCAGGTCGTGGAGCTTCAGGATGGCGACCTGGAAAAGGTCCAGATTGAAATCCAATTCCGCCCGGTAGTGCGGCCCGCGCAACGTCCACAGCGCCACGATGGAGGCGCCCCCCGACGCTTTGAGCGCGCAACGCCGCCTTCCGGAGCGCCATCGCGGGGGCAGGGAGATGGCCACCGCCCTGCTTCCACCGCGCCCGCTGCCCGACCGTCGGCCGCGCCCCGGCCTACCATGACCACGGGCTATGTTTCGAGGCCGAAGGTGGCCGCGCCGGCAGCCGCACAACCTCCGGCTCCGGCGCCCGGCACGCAAGCCCTGCCTGCGGCCAATCCCTCTGCGGCGGCCCCATCTGCCTCCCCGGCCGATGCCAGCCCGCCAAGTTTGCCCGCCCCGGCCGTTGCTCCCACCCCGCCTTCCACGCCTGCCGCTCCGCCTGCGGAACCGGTGGCGGCGGATACGGCAGATAAAGGCTAGTTAAGTAAGCTAATAATGGTGAGCGGGGTCACGAGCCGTGCCCTGGCCGTCCCGGCCAGGCTCAAGCACGGGCGGGACGCCCGTGGCACGAAATCTTCGCGCGTCACAGAGAATCTCGGGGTGGTAGTACAGGGTGGGTCCGCTTCAGCGGTCAGCACGGCCCGTCAGGCGGTCGTAGACGGTGCGCGCGTTGGTGGATCCCAGCGATTCGTTGTAGAGGCTCTTTAATCCCAGCACATAACGCACTTCCTCATCGAACCGGTGGAGGATTTCCAGATCGACTTTGCGGATGGGGAAGCGCTTGCCGTCCGATTTTGAGTACCAGAACTTCTGATAACCGCGGTCTTCGAGTTCGCATTTGATTCCATGCACGACGAGGGAGGGCGGGCCGGAATAAACCCAAGTACCGCTCTGGCTCTGGAGATACGCGACGCATCCGGACTTCTTCACCTCGAGCCTGCCGGGCTGAGCGTCGCTTACCACGAAGCCTGCCTGCTCAAATTGCTTTGGGATGTTTTGCGCCGCCGCGGTTTCAGTTGCCATAAGTGGTCCCCACCTGCCTTTGCAGACAGGACCATCATTATAAAGCTTCTTGCTTTGTTGCGCATAGGATTTGCTGAGAAGGGTGGATTCTTATGCGACTCCATGAGAGCATTTGCCTTGTGCGCGATGACGCAGGAATTGAGTTTAGACACCATCGCCATGCATTTTCCTGAGCCCCAAAGGGGCGAAATCACAAAGTCCAGGGGCGCCCTCCCCAATTCCAGACCAGCCTTCACCATCCGTCAGCAGGCGGAACTGGTGACGGAGGCACGGACGCACATGGGAAGAGGGACTGTGCTAAAATCCTTTACGGGTGCTGTTGAGGCCTCTGCAGGGTACGCGGGATCTGGCTTTGAGCGACCGGCAATTTCAGTTCGATTGGGACGAGAGCAAGGCTGCCGCCAACATCCGTAAGCACGGAGTGAGCTTTGAGCTTGCCTCGTCCGTATTTGCTGATCCCCGGCTGCTCAGCGTGCCCGATTTGGAGCATAGCGAAGCTGAGGAGCGTTGGTTTTCCGTCGGCTGTGCGGTTAACAGTGCGATTCTCTCCGTTGTTTATGTCTGGCATGAAATCGACCAGGCGATAACGAAGATCCGGCTGATTTCAGCTCGCCACGCAACAGGAAGCGAAATCAGCTTCTACGAAGAAAACTTATGAGTGAAAGTACGATCAACGACGATCAGATGCCCGAGGAAATCGACTTCCGCAAGAGAGTCCGGGGATTGCACCACATTCCCCCGGACGCGAAGGTCTTTCTGCCTGCCTCCATCGAGCAAAGTGTATGGCAGTACTTTTCCGCCAAGGCCGAGCAGAAGGGTGTGGGCTTGTCGGAGCTGTTGACCGATGTGCTCAAGCGGGACATCGAAATAAACGAAGCGCTGAAGTAACGCACGCCATCCTCCGGCCTTCTTTCAGAAGGGGAACGGTACGTGGCACCGTTTCCCTCCGTTTTTCCTTTCTTGCGCATCATTCCTGAAGAAAAAAGGTATAGGAAGAAAAAAGGTGCCTGCCCATTTCCCCACTGAAACCTTTCCCCCATGTCGCAATCGCTGTACGCGCACGGAATCGCCCGCGATGAGTGATACGTGTGGGATTGATTGTTCCGCCCCTTCCGGGCTAGGGTATCGGTTTGGGGTCCCGTTAACCCAGGCCTTCAGTCCGCCATTGTGATCGGTGGACCTTCGGCCTGGGCTTTGTTATCTCGCCCCTTTGGGGCTCCACCTGCTGAAGGAACGAGACAAGATGGCTCAGAAGAAAAACGCAGGTTATATTCGCCGCCTTCACCGGACCCGCATACCCGCTGGCACCCTTGAACTCGCGAAATACCTTATCGGTAAGACGCTCGTGCATGAAACTCCGGCCGGCAGAGTGAGCGGGCGGATCGTAGAAACCGAAGCTTACGTGGTGGGCGACGCCGCCGGGCATGCCTACGGAGGACCCACACTGCGCAACAAGTCTCTGTTTCTCGATCTTGGGCACGCGTATGTTTATCGTGCGTACGGTTTACACTTCCTGGTAAACGTCTCGAGCGAAGTTCGTGGGGTGGGGGCTGGCGTCCTGTTGCGCGCTCTTGAGCCGCTCGAGGGAATCCATCTCATGCGCCTTCGACGCCCCCAAGCGTCCTTAATCGACCTTGCCCGAGGCCCGGGGAGACTCGCTCAGGCAATGGATATTGGCCCCCAGCATGACGGCGTGGACCTGTGCGCCGCGCGCCCCTTGTGGCTTGGCGACTCCGTCAGGCCGGCGGGGAAAATAGGCAGGAGCGGAAGGATCGGAATTTCGCGAGAAACCCGGCGTTTGCTCCGGTTCTATGAAAGGGGTAGCCCTTACGTGTCTGGACCCAAGCGGTCGAGAACTTGAGGGGTAGTTCGACCAGGCAGCAATCGTCGGGAAAACCGGGGGGGAATCCCGGGCACGAGCCGGAAAAGGTGCCTGACCCTTTCCCCCACCCTTTCTTCCCGCGCTGCGCCGCTCCACAAATGCCATGCGCCGTCAGTGAATCTCGATTTCCAACCATTCGACCATTTCACCACCCTCGCCGCGCTCTCGGAGTGAAATCGTAAGGCTTCCGTTGCGGACGCCAACGTGGCTCTTCGTTGCCGCTCTCCCCAGGCAGTGCTCGATGATTTCAGCATCACCATTCTGCGCGACTTCGCGGCGGAGCGTAAACTCGCCCTCGCCGTAGGAACGTGGGGACAGACGGAACGTTACACAGGTTTATTATGTCCATGCTGTGCCTGGGAAATGTGTCAGGTACCGATTTCCACGTACCGTTTTCCACCCCCGGTAGGTCGCCCCTCCAAGGCTCGGGGTTAATGGGGGTTTTGCTGACTTGCCAATGACATTCCCCGAGGGCACAGCTTCCATTTGTCATGAATCGGACGTAGACTCTGGTCAAGGGGTTAATCATGCGAACCTTACCTAAGATTCGCTTTGGAATCCGCGTTCAAGATGTCCCCATGGACTGGGGGATGGGGTTTGTCCTCACGATTGGCATAACGGCCATGATTCTAATTTCATTGCCCGAGGCCCGCGTATTGTTTGCCTTGTCGCTTCCCACCGGAATCACCGTGGGCCTCATCCTATACCTGATCCATCGCCGCCCCCCACGACGCGAAAGGATCATATCTTTACATCTACGGGACTTGCCAGCAAGCAAGGGATAAGGGGGGCGTATTTCCCATTTACCGCCGTCATAGCTTCCGCCGCCATCCACTAGGGATTGGGAATTAGGGTCCTGCTTGGGATTAGGCATCAGGGACTTGGGGCTGGGGACTACTCACCCCGTCTGCCCTGGCAGCCTGTGGCGCGGAGCATCCATCGGTTTTTCTCTGTGCCTCCGTGCCTCCGTGGTGAAGGTTGACACATCTTGAAAGCACACCCTACAATGAAATCTCCAGGCACTGATGGCAGAAAACGCAAGGGCGACGACCATTCAAACTTCCCATAAAGCACTGCGCGGGCCGGCCAACCTGCTGGACCTGATTGGCAACACGTCACTGGTGCGTCTGGCGCGCATTCGCCCCGCTTCCCCGGACGTCGAGCTCTACGCCAAGGCGGAATGGGAGAATCCCGGTGGCTCAGTGAAGGACCGTCCGGCGATGAATATCATCCGCGAGGCGGAAGCCGACGGACGGATGTCCCGAGACAAAATCCTGATCGACTCGACCTCCGGCAACACCGGCATTGCCTACGCCATGATCTGCGCCGCCCAGGATTACCGTGTGAAGCTCTGCATGCCCTCCAATGTCAGCATGGAGCGCAAGCGCATTCTGAAAGCCTATGGCGCGGAGATTGTTTACACCGACCCCATGGAGGGCTCGGACGGCGCCATTCGACGCGTGCGCACCCTGGCCCAGGAAAATCCTGAGCTGTATTTCTACGCGAACCAATATGACAACCCCGCCAACTGGCGCGCCCACTATTTGACCACCGCCCCTGAGATTTTCGAGCAGACTGAGGGCCGCGTGACGCACTACGTGGCGGGACTCGGCACCAGCGGCACGTTCATCGGCACGGCGCGGCGGCTGAAGGAGCTTAACCCGCACATCCGCTGCCTGTCGTTCCAGCCGGACTCGCCTTTCCACGGCCTGGAGGGCATGAAGCATATGCCCACCGCCATCCAGCCCGGCATCTACGAGCCCAGCGTGGCCGACGAGAACCTGGAAATCTCCACGGAAGATGCCCACATCATGACCTTGCGCTTGGCGCGCGAAGAGGGCCTGCTGGTGGGCGTCTCCGCCGGCGCCGCCCTGGTGGCCGCACTCAAAGTAGCCAATCGATTGACCCGCGGCGTGGTGGTGACGATTTTCCCCGACAGCGGCGACAAGTACTTGAGCGAGAGATTTTGGGACGAAGGAAGCTAGGGGATCGGGCCATCGCGCCATCGGGTCATCGAGCCATTGAATTGCCGATTGCTGATTTTCGATTGCCGATTTTTCAAGACCGGATTGCGCCCCGATGCATCGGGGCGATTTAGCGCGGGAGATGGAGGCGAACCGCAGAGCTGTGCTCTGCGCAATCCGGCAATGATTCGATGACTCAATGATCCGATGACCCGATGAATCAATGACCCAATAAACTCGATGCCTCTTCAAATAAACAAACGGGAACTGGAATCCATTCGCGCTCACGCGGCGCGCGACTATCCCAGCGAGTGTTGTGGAGTGTTGCTGGGGGAAGCGGATGGTGATATGAAGCAGTTGACGGAGGTTGTGCCGCTCCCCAACTTGCGGCACGACCCCAGCCGCGCGCAGGAGCTCTTGCCCCTCGACGACCCGGGCAGGGAAACGGACAAAAACCGGTTCCTGATCGATCCCCTCGACCAGTTGCGCGTGGAAAAGGACGCCCGAAAGCGGGGCCTCGACGTGCTGGGCTATTATCACTCCCACCCCGATCACCCGGCGCAGCCCTCAATTTATGACCGCGACCACGCCTGGCCCTGGTATTCTTATGTTATAATTGCTGTTGAACGGGGCGCTCCGAAGGAATTGACGAGTTGGGTCTTGGCCGAAGATCGGTCGACGTTTGGGGCGGAGACGTTGGTGATTTGCGATTGGGACTGAAGCATTGGTGATTGGCGATTGGTGATCGGTGAATGGTGGTTGAGTGATTCCCGCAGGGTTCGATCATCTGTTTCAATCGCAAATCAGCATAGCCGCGGAATCTTTCGGCTTTGGTGCGCATCTAAATTACTGAGGAAAGTTACAGCTAATTAGGTGATCTGACGATTTTTGCGATCTGCGGTCATCCTGAGTTCTAGCGCAAATCGCAAGTGAAGGGGCCTTTCAATCACCAATCGCAAATCACCAATTAAGGAGCTCGAATGCCCGTTAAGGTCATCATCCCGACTCCGCTGCGACAATATGCGGAAAAGAAGGAGTCGATGGAAGTGCAGGCAAAAACCGTGGCCGAGGCGCTGGGGGCCATCACCTCTCAGTACGGAGACCTCCGCAAGCACCTTTACAACGACGAAGGCAAGCTGCGCAGCTTTGTGAACATCTACGTCGGCGACGAAGACATTCGCTTTCTGCAAAAAGAACTAACTCCCCTGAAAGAGGACGACGTCATCAGCATCGTACCTTCCATCGCCGGCGGCACTGCCCCCGCCCTTTGCTCAGGGCAAGTTCTGCGCTGTATCTGTAGCTAGCCTGGGTTCCCATCCCGCCAAGCCGGGGTGGCGAATCCCGGGCAACCCCCCCGAACAAGTCATCAGTGGTCAGCCATCAGTTCCAAGGTATCAGTAAAAAAACCGAGCATCGCCAATCGCTGACAACTGAAAACTGACTACGGACAACGGACAACTAACAACTGACGACGGACACGTTCTGGGGAAAGGACTGAATTCGATGAACCCATCCGAACAAATTGACAAACGGATCGCAAAACTAGCAGATTGGCGTGGCGAGGTGCTTGCCAAACTTCGCAAAATCATCCATGACGCTGATCCAGAAGTGATCGAGGAATGGAAATGGATGGGAACCCCAACCTGGTCGCATGATGGGATTTTCGTGTTGGTAAATGCGCACAAAGAAAAGGTGAAGATGACTTTTTCTCACGGCGCAAGTCTTCCCGATCCCGAGAAGGTCTTCAACGCGGGACTGGAAGGCAACCAATGGCGCGCGATCGATTTCTATGAGGGCGACAAGATCCATGAACGCGCTTTGAAAAATCTCATCCGCTCGGCTATCGCGTTCAATACTGCTCTCTTGAAAAAGAGAACTTCCAAGACCCGCCCTAAAGCAAAGAAGAAATCGTAACCAGGGCGGTTAAGCAAAAAACGAGCGATTTTTTTGAGGAGTCTTAATTCAATGAGCACCGCAACCATGATTCCGACCGCGCAACTGAGCAAGGACGAGATTCTGCGTTACAGCCGCCACCTGATCATGCCGGAAGTGGGCATGGAGGGCCAACTGAAGTTGAAGCAGGCCAAGGTGCTGTGCATTGGCGCGGGTGGCTTGGGCTCGCCCCTGGCGCTTTATCTGGGCGCCGCGGGCGTGGGCAAGCTCGGCCTGGTGGATTTCGACGTCGTGGATTTCACCAACCTGCAACGGCAGGTCATCCACGGCACCAGCGACGTGGGCCGCGCCAAGCTCGATTCGGCGCGCGACACCCTGTTGGAAATCAATCCCAACGTGGAAATTGAAACCTTTGAAACGCGCCTGAGCAGCGACAACGCGCTCGACATTTTCCGCGAATTCGACATTGTGGCCGACGGCACCGATAATTTCCCCACGCGCTACCTGGTGAACGATGCCTGCGTTCTGCTCGGGAAGCCCAACGTCTACGCCAGCATCTTCCGCTTTGAAGGCCAAGCCTCAATTTTCTACGCCGAGCAGGGCCCGTGCTACCGCTGCCTTTACCCGGAGCCGCCTCCGCCCGGGCTGGTTCCCAGTTGCGCCGAGGGCGGGGTGCTGGGCGTGCTCCCCGGCATCATGGGCTGCATCCAGGCGATGGAGACGATCAAGCTCATTCTGGGCCGCGGCGATTCGCTGATTGGCCGCCTGCTGCTGTTTGACGCTTTAGGCATGAAGTTTCGCGAACTTAAGCTTCGCAAAAATCCCGATTGCCCGATCTGCGGAACGCACCGGACCATCACCAAGCTGATGGACTACGAGCAGTTCTGCGGAATTCGCGGCGAGGAGCATACACCCATGCAAACCGGCATCCCGGAAATAACCCCGGCGGAAGTGAAGAAGAAGATGGACGTGCATGAACCGTTCGTTCTGATCGACGTGCGCGAGCCGCATGAATACCAGATTTGCCGCATTCCGGGCTCGAAACTCATCCCTCTGGGGGAAGTCCCCAAGCGGATGAACGAGCTGGACTCCGCGGACGAGATCGTGGTGCATTGCAAGTCCGGAATGCGCAGCGCCAAGGCGGTGGACCTGCTCATGAAGTCCGGATTCCGCAAGATTCATAACTTGAAGGGTGGAATCCTGGCATGGTCGGATCAGGTTGATCCTTCCGTGCCGAAGTATTGAAGGCAGTGGCTTGTGCTTAGTGGCTAGTGTTTAGTGGGTAGGGTGCCGTGTGGCGCAGACCTCCGCCTTTGAGGTCTGCGGCTCTTACCAGGACTCGCGCTCACATGCCGGAGGGTAGGCGACCGTCGTGGAGATTGGTGGTTTTTTTGTAAGGCAAGGTCTTTGAGATTTGCAGTTTTTGCAAGGTAAGAGCCGCGGACCCCAAATACGGGGAGCCGCGCTACACCCACGGCTCTGCGTCTCCGCGCCTCTGCGGTATCGATAGTCGCCATTAAGACGCAGTAGGATGTATATTCACAAACCCAGTTCAAAGGAGAATTCATGGCAAACACATTTGCAGACAATGCCGCCAGTATCGGCAGAACTCCTCTCGTGAAGTTAAACCGGATTGCTGCCGGGTCCACGGCGACGTTACTCGCCAAGGTCGAGGGCCGCGGTCCGGGATACTCCGTAAAAGATCGCATCGGGGCGGCAATGATTTGGGACGCCGAGCAGCGGGGCGTGTTGAAGCGCGGCGTGGAAATCATCGAGCCCACCAGCGGCAACACGGGGATTGCGCTGGCCTTCGTGGCCGCGGCGCGTGGTTACAGCCTCACACTTACCATGCCGGAAACCATGTCGCTGGAGCGCCGGCGCGTGCTGGCGGCTTTCGGCGCCAAACTGGTGCTGACCCCCGGCCCGGAAGGCATGCCCGGCGCCATCCGGCGCGCTACGGAGATTGCTCAATCCGATCCCGCGCACTACTTTCTTCCCCAGCAGTTTGAGAATCCCGCCAACCCCGCGATCCACGAGAAAACTACCGGCCCCGAAATCTGGAATGACACCGACGGCGCCATTGATGTGCTGGTCTCTGGCATCGGCACGGGTGGCACGATTACGGGCGTTTCGCGCTTCATCAAGAATACCAAGGGCAAGAAAATACTCTCCGTCGGTGTAGAGCCTTCGGCGAGCCCCGTGATCACTCAACACCAGCAGGGACTGCCGCTGAAGCCCGCGCCGCATAAAATCCAGGGCATCGGGGCGGGAATCATCCCCAAGATTCTCGACCTGTCGCTGGTCGATCGCGTGGAACAGGTGTCCAACGACGAAGCCATTGAGTTCGCCCGGCGACTGACCCGCGAGGAAGGCATTCTGAGCGGCATATCGTGCGGAGCCGCCGCCGCCGCGGCCGTCCGCTTGGCCAAGTTGCCGGAATTTGCCGGCAAGACGATTGTGGTGATTCTGCCGGATTCCGGCGAGCGCTACATTTCCACGGTGCTTTTCGAGGGGATTGGATAATGTGCCAAAGGCGCCTTGGACTGCGGCGGCTCGACGCCGCCTTTGCCATCATTCTCGTTGTCATTTCAAGGCGGCGTCGAGCCGCCGCGGTCCAAGGTGCTTCGCACATTTTCACGCACCGTGGCGAGGTGAAGGCGCGTGGGAATCTCGGGTGACCAGGTAGGGGGGTAAAGTAATGAGTGCCGATGATCTGAAGTGCTTGGCGCAGGAATTCCGCGCGGATCTGGACGTGCAACTGGCCGGGGACGAATCGAGTGAATTCAATCTGCCCCGGCGTGATGCGGTAGCCACCATCTGCCGCCGGTACCTGGAAGTTCTTTTCCCCATTTACTTCCTCTCCCGGGAAGGCGACGCTCCGGGCGCCACCGCCTGCCGTTACCTCGAAGAGATTCACGACCTGCTGACCAGTCAGATTTGCCGGGCCGTGGGATTTGAATCCCGCCGCAGTGGCAAACCAGCGCCCGCCCACCTTGGCGATTGCGCTGAGGAAGTGCACAGGAAACTGCTCAGCCAGTTGCCGGATTTGGCCCACCTGCTGGCCACCGACATCGAAGCGGCCTACCACAATGACCCGGCCGCGGGGAACGTCGAGGAAATCCTGCTGGGTTACCCATTCATCGAGCCTGTCACCATCCAGCGTCTTGCCCACCGCCTGTACCTTCTCGATGTGCCGTTTATCCCGCGCATGATGACGGAGATTGCGCACAGCCACACGGGCATTGACATTCATCCCGGCGCGTCCATCGGAGAGTCGTTTTTCATCGATCATGGCACGGGCGTGGTGATTGGCGAAACCTCCATCATCGGAAACAAGGTGACGCTTTACCACGGCGTCACGCTGGGGGCTTTCAACCCGCTCAGCAAGGATGAGGACGGCCAACTGCGCCGCGGGCAGTCAAACAAGCGGCACCCGACCCTCGAGGACCACGTCACCGTGTATCCCAATGCCACCATTCTGGGAGGGGACACGCACATTGGCCACCACAGCGTGGTTGGCGGCAACGTGTGGCTGACCCACTCCGTCGCGCCCTACAGCCGGGTGATCGTAAAGGACCCCGAGCTTTTTATCGTGAACGCCGGGGACCAGTCATGGAGTCTTTACGGCGGAATTTGATGGAGACGGGAAACGGGATACGGGTTATGGGACACGTGCTGCAAACTCCCCTCATCGCACTTTCTTTTGTTGGGTTCCTCAGGTAGAATTTCATTTCTCACATTAAGGCGGTTACGTAAGACAAAGGGATTTCGCTCGTTGGGGCCCACCCAGAGCGGGTTACCGAATTCATGCTGAACCAGGGAGGTTCGTATGGCACTAAAGGTAGGGGATGCTGCTCCGGACTTTAAATTGGTTTGCGCCACTGGAGAAACACAAGGCGAGTTTGAACTTTCCGCTCTTCGCGGCAAGAACGTGGTGCTGGCATTCTACCCGCTTGATTTCACCCCGGTTTGCCAGAGCGAGCTGGGGGCATTCCAGGCGGACCTTGCCAAGTTTTCAAGTGCGAATACCGAAGTCGTGGGAATTTGCACCGACTCGGTTTTTGCCCACATGGCCTTCCAGAAACATCTGGGAGGGCTGAAGTATCCCCTGGCCACGGATCGCTGGCCCTACGCCGAGGTTGCGACTGCCTACGGGGTGTTTCCGCCGACCAAACATCCCATCCCGTTCATCAACGACCGGGCCGTCTTCATTGTTGATAAAGGCGGCAAAATCGCGTGGTCGAAAATCTACGAACTGCGCGAACAGCCGGACAATGAGGAAATCCTGGCGGAGTTGAAGAAGCTTTCCTGACTGGTGGGGGCGGGTCGCGAACCACCCTTGCAATCGGTATCCTGACAAATTGAGGTAGGGGCGGTTCGCGAACCGGCCCTACGTTGGGGTGTGGTGTGGACGTAAAAGAACTTTTCCTCATACAGAAAGAAAACGAGCACCAGGGGACGGTCTCGGTCTACGAAAAAATTCCGCGCGATCGCCTGGATTGGCGCCCGGCGGAGGGCATGCTCACCTTGGGGCAGATGGCGCGGCACGTTTGGCGCTCCGAGGAAGGAACCCGCCGCATTGCGCTCGACGGCGATTGGAGTTACTACGAGACGCGGATTCCCCAGGGCCTCTTGGCGGTTCTGGGCGAAGTGAAATCGCTGAATGAGGAGTTGCAGGAAATCCGGCGCGTCCATCATGACACCCTGCGTGCCGTGCAGGCGTATCCGCTGGAGCGCTGGGAAGAAATTCGCGAGAACGCCCAATTCCACACGCGCCGGCCCGCCGGCCTCATGCTTTTCCGCATCATCGAACACCAGATTCACCATCGCGCCCAAGTGGGGACTTATGTGCACATCCTCACGGGCGGGCGCGCCAGCCCCTATCAGGATTGAAGAATCAAACCTCTGGAACCAACGCTCGCTTGCCATTATGATGTCACCCAACAAGTGAGGGGAGGTGAGTTGTCCATGCGCCCAGCGATTCTGGCTTTATCAATCTTCTTGTTGGCCGCCTCCGCACCGGCGGTGGATCGGGAAGCGGCGAAGGCCAGCTACCGGCAAGGGAACGAGTTTTTCGACCAGTCCCGGTTTGCCGATGCGGCGGCGGCTTACGGCCACGCCATTGAGCAGGACCCGCAATTCCTGGAAGCCTATTACAATCGCGCCCTGTCCGATGAGATGGTGGATCGGCAGAAAGCCATCGCGGATTGGCGTCAGTTCGCCGACCTCGCCGCCAACTCCCCGGACTTCAAGTATCAGGCGGGACAAGGCAGCGCGCGAATCCAGATTCTGCAAATGTTGCCGACCTATCCCGACGCGCTGCAGCCCTCGCACTACGTTTCGTCTGCAGCGGATTATTACGCGGAGATCGCGGAAACCTCAGAATCTGAGAGGTGGACCACGTATCCCATCAAGGTGGCGATTGGAAATGTGCCGGAAGCAAATTGGGCGCAGGGAGCACGCGAGGCGTTCAGTATCTGGAAAGAAATGCTTCCCTTGGAGCTGACCGCGGAACCTGAGGAGGCGGATATTCGCTTCAACTGGGATCCCGACCAGAACATGGAGGGCGGCGAGGTGGGCGAGGAAATGGATTGGGTGCAATTTCGCCGCGAAGGAAACGAACTGACCGGCCGCAAGGTGGCTTTTATCTCCGTGGACCTGTCGCGCCGATGGTCCAAGGATGAAATGCGCGCCATCGTCCTGCACGAAATGGGACACGCTCTCGGCATCAAGGGGCACAGCTTATCCAAAGGCGACATCATGTACTTCCAAGTCCAGGAGAAGAATCGCCAAGTGAGGGTCCCGGGCGTCTATTACCCGTTCGCGTGGAAAACACTGGTCAGCAAGCCCAGCCAGCGGGATCTCAACACCCTGATTCGGCTCTATAATACTCCCGGGGTCGTTCTGCGCATGAAGTAGGAGGAGCGGTGGCAAGTGGCGAGTTGTTAGCACTCCCTCTTGGCCGCTATGCACTATCGACTAACCACAATCCACTAACCACCAGGGACTGTTCCTATGAGAGTTGCCATCACCGGCGCCGCGGGATTGTTCGGGCAGGGATTGGTCGCTGCGTTTCGCACGCGGCATGAGGTTATTCCCCTCACGCGCGTCGAGGCTGACATCACCGATGCCGAGGCCATCCGCGCGGCCCTGGAACGAATCCGTCCGGACTTGGTGGTGCATCCCGCCGGCATCCCGGACATTGATATCTGCGAAGCCGATCCCGCCCTGGCCTTTCGCGTGAATTACCAGGGCACGTGTAACGTGGCCGACGCCGCCCGCCGTGTGGGTGCCGGCCTCGCCCACATTTCCACTGATGCGGTTTTCGATGGCAAGAAGACGACGCCCTATGTCGAGACCGACCCAACTGCGCCCATCACCGTCTACGGACAAACCAAGCTGCAAGCCGAGCAGGCGGTGAAAGCCCTGGAACGCTACTGGATCTTTCGCGTCTCGGTGTTGTTTGGGCCGGGAAAGATCAACTTCGTGGAAAAGGGTCTGCGCAAGGTTGCGGCGGGTGAGGAGTACAAGGTCGCAAGCGATCAGTTGGGTTGCGCTACGCATACGGTGGATGCCGGGCTGAAGATCATGGAGGTCGCAGAAGCCCGCCGCTACGGGCTCTATCACCTGGCGAATAAGGGAGAGTGCACGCGGTTGGAGTTGGCGCGCAAGGCTGCGGAACTGGCGGGGCTTGATCCCACAAAGGTCATCGGTGTTCCCGACGCGTTGATGCAGCGGCGCGCTCCCCGGCTGAAATACGCGGTGATGGATATGCAAGCCCTGCGCAATGCCGGCTTCGCACTGCCGCGGCCGTGGCAGGAAGCCTTGGCAGAGTACGTTCACGATTCATCGCGTGGGAGAATTCGGTGAAGGGTGCGCAAAGCCCAGCAGCGTGCGCAAGCGCCCCCAGAGGTCGGAGGTCACCCGGCTGCGTGGAAAGTGCGGCACGGCACAGTGTTCGAGCATTTCAATCGTGATGGGGTCAGCGACTTCGCCGGTAATCACCAGGACGCGCCCCACCAGGCTGGGCCGAAGTTCCGTAATGGCGGAAACCATTTGCGGAAGTTGGGCGGACCGCAGGTCCAGCAGCACCGCGTCAAATTCATCATGGCGAATCATCGACAGCGCCTGGTCTTCATTGTGGGCAATGTCACCATCGCAGCCGAGCCCCGCCAGCAGCACATAGAGGACATTCCGTATCGAGGGCTCATCCTCGATGATCAGAACCTTCCGGCGAGGGGGATATGACGCCACAGTGACTCACCTAATGCAGGCTTCCCAACTAATAAATACTGACATTGAAAAACTTCAGGTTCTTCATCTTACCGAACGGTCGGTATCATTCTGGTCAATAAGCGCGCCCTTGTCAAGCCCCTTGCGGGGGAAATTGTTGGTCGGCAGATTTCGCACCCACCTCTGGGCTCCGTGACATTCCTCAGCATTTTTCCCGCCAAGGCGAGGGCGTTGAATCCCGCAGTTCCCTGCGGGCCACGGCCAGACTCGCCTCGCGGGCTCAAGGGGCTGCGGGCGCCACACCGCTGGGGTTGGAAAATTCCCCATCGTGTCCGGGAAGGATGCGTCCCATCATACCTAAAATGCGCGCCCGGTCGTGCTGGAACTGCTCGCGATTATGCGGAATCATGGTGAAAACGTTCTCATCGTGCTCGCGGGTCAGCACCGCGTCCCCGGCAATAACGATGGGCTGCTCGTTATTATGGATAATCACGGAGACGTGGCCCGGCACGTGGCCGTTGGTCACCAGGAATTCCATGTCGTCGGGCAGGGGGTGGGTTTCAATCCAGCGAAAGTGCGAGGCGTCGCCCAGGCGTTTGCGGTCCCACCAGCGCAGCGCGAACCGCCGCAGCGCGCCCATCAACTCCGGAGCCCGTTCATAATCAGCCGATTCCGGATAATACTTCAGGCTCAGCTTCTCCCAATTCTGCTCATCGAGCAGATCGGCGTAAGCCTCACAGCACCAATCATGCGACTGCTGCGACCCGTAGATTTCGCTTTCCGGGAACAGGCAGTTGTTCAGCACATGGTCGACGTGGAAATGCGTGTTGACGATCATGCGGATGTCGCTGGGGTGGAGGCCGCGTTTTTCCAGGGCCTCGAGAAGCCGATGGGCCTCGTGCGGCATGCCGGTATCGACGATGATGTGATGATGGCCCCGCGAAAGCAGCGTGCAGGTGGCGCCCCGCCAACTGCCGGGAAGCAGCACCTCGGTTTTCCATGAGGAGTCTTTCATGGACGGGTCGAGAGGTTGCGAATCGGGTGAATGTGCGTCAGCTTTATCCATTGCTGTGAATCGGTTGCATTCTACCGCAGTTGTGGAGGGCGGCAAAGCTCCATAACCTATTCTACCAGTGGAATCGACTTCTGCGGCAGGAATGTATTGGCCAATTTTGCCAAGACCTAAGTCGGAGGTGGGCAAAATGACCCCCACGCTGGGTCTTTCAATCCAGCTTGCGAGTTCCGACTCGCTTTTCGCTCGATTGCAAGCGACAAAAAGCACGCGGCGTTTGGCGCATGAATTGCACATCGTTCTTGCCCGTGCTTTGGACGGGGCAACGCGAATCGGTTTGCCCTTCCACTGCGGGGCAGGGAATTTTACAAATTCATCCGAGGAGAATTGATTCATGGCTTTCGTTATCACTGATAGTTGCACAAAGGATGAAAAATGCATCGACGTTTGTCCGGTTGATTGCATTCATCCGCGCAAGGATGAACCCAAATTTGCGGACGTCGCGCAACTCTACGTCGACCCCGTAAACTGCATTGATTGTGGCGCCTGCGTTCCGGTTTGCGAAGCCTCCGCGATTTTCCCGGAAGCCGAGCTGCCGGAGAATTTTGCCGCGTTTACCGCCAAGAACGCTGAGTACTATCAATAGGCACCGCCCCACGATCCTCCGAGGGACGCGCCAGCGTGCGTTCCAGGCGTAGCAGCGCCGCCTGACCGGCTGCGGCTCCGCCTTGCTGGCGCGTCTTCCTCGATCTGCTTTCCTTTGATTTCGATGTCATTTCAAGGCGGCGTCGAGCCGCCGCAGTCCAAGGGGTCTTTGACACATCGCTAACTGGAAAATGTGCTTTTTGTCGCACCGAAGTGTGCAGTTTCCGTCAAAATCGACTCCGAACTGCCTAAAATGTCCGATCAGCAGCATGACTAAATGTCGTAGTTTCCTTTGTTTTCAATAACATTCCTGCTTCCAACGTCGTTGTCTAACATCTTTTTTTCTGCCCTCTCCCCCGCTCGAAGGAAAAAGCGCTTTGTTTTCTTTGCGTTACCGCCTTTGCGCGTTGGCGTGAGGTGTTTTTGCTCCATCAGGATTCTTTCCCTGCCTTCTTGGGTCGGTTCAAGCAGGACTGTGCCTTGCCCCGCACGGTCCAGTGCCCGGTGGACTTCTGAGCGTTGCGCCGGTGGGCTTCCAGGAAACCCGGCGTGTGGGTGGGAGACTTGCGCAAAGACCAAGCGGCACCTCGCGTCGTGCAGCCTAATATTATAGGCCAGCTATCTGAGCTTGTCAAGAGGAAAGTTTTTCCGATTCCGTTATTGATGCCGGGAGCAACCCGGCACGGCGCGCATCTATCTTGCTGGCTTGCGCAGAGCGGAGCTCTGCGGTTGGAACTGCGCGGTGGATTCGCGGCCACCGATTCGCAGAGCTTTGCTCTGCGCCATCCGGTCAGCGAGCAACTCTCCCAGAGCGTGGTTGGGTTGCGGCCAGAGGCTGCGCTGTCCTACCGGGTCTTTACTACTGGGGGTTTGGCGGTTTGCCTTGTTCTTTCCGAAAAACAAGGGCAAGCGTGTCCGATCCCTGCGGAGTCGCGACGGAGTGCAGGACCCTGAGCCCTTCGCCGTCGTCGGAGAGCGTCCATCGTTCCTTAATGCTGAGCATCGCCCGTTGTCCTCCGCGGCCGGAGGTCTGGACGGAAGACAAGTCCAGCGTTTTTCCGTCCTTGGCCCATTTGGCTTTGAGCTTGATCGAGACCTCCGCGGCACCCTCTTGGGGCGCGTTTGTCTCCTTGCCGTCCAGCGAGTAGGTTTCCTTATGATTCACGTAACGTAAGGCCAGGGTCCCGGTACGGACGTCAACCCCGGCTGCCGGGACGGAGGGAAGGTAGCCACCACCACTGGAAGCTTCTTTGAACTCGGGTTCTTGGAGATTGCCTTCCAATTTGGCCTCTACCAAGAGCTGTTGCCCATTCTGGGTGACGATCATCGTAAAGCTGTCAAGTCCATGGGGCAGATCACGAGTCTTCTTTTTGTCCAACACCCATACGCCGGAAAAATCAGCTTCGGCCGCCTCAATCGAGATGGCGCAGAAGCTGAGCACGATCATTCCTATGATGCCGAAGACAACGTTGGTCTTTCTCATTGAAGTCCCCCTTCTCATTCGCAGAATAAGGTCCGCAGAGTTTGATCTGCGCAAACTGCGCGCTTACGAGGACATCTTTTCTTGCAGCAGATTCAGCAGGGCGCGGTCGAGCTGATGGCCGTGCCAATCTTCGAATTTGGTGCCGGCGCGCTCGGTGTCGAGGATTCCGAAAGGCCCTCGGAAGTTCCGCAGCGCCCAGCCGCTGTGCAGTTTACCGATGACACCAAGATTGTCTTTGAACCAGGCGAGCATGACTTTGTGGGGAGTGTACTTGTAACAGCCCATTTCGCCGAAATGGATGCGTACGGCCTTTTGTTCCAACTCTTGCCAGCGCCACAGGGCCTGCTCGATGGTGTGCCGGTCGACGACCACATTCCCCAACTGGCCCACGACCGGCCAGTGTGGGGGGCCGGAAGGATCTGACCCCGTGGTTCCGGATAGAGTGCCATCGGACGTGAAAACTACCCTCGTGGGTTGTTTTATTTGCCGAGGCAGCCACTCCGCTTGGTAGAGAGTCAAATTTGAAGGCATGTACCCGTGCCGGCTTTGGAGAACGCCAGTGTCGATCAGTTCAGGAATCGGGGTAGCGCCCCCCTCGCCATCGCTGACGATCAGCCGCTGCGGGTCAATTGAACGGATGGCGCCAATCGCCACACGCGCCACCCGGGAGTATTCCTTCATTCGTTCCCCAGAAATCTCGGCGCCAACCGCGGGGGGGCCCGCCTGGCTCGCACGCAGGGCCGCCCTTGCTCGGTCGCCGGGAAACGCGGCGCGCCCATTCGGGTCATTGAAGCTCACAGACAGGGCCTCCCTTTCCGCATGGGTCATTGGCGGCAGGGGCTCGTTCACCAGGTTGAAGCTCAGCCGCTCGCTCGAGATCCCCTTGTAGCGTTGGGCGAAGAAGGTCCACTGATAGACGAAGGCCTCCAGCGCTTGCAGGTCTTGGAAGAGGTTCGTTTCTTCCACCGTAATGTGGACGGAGCTAAGGTTGCCTCGCTCTAAATCAGCTTTGCGGATCATGCCGATAGCAGGATCCTGCTGGTCGAGCTGGCAATAGCCCGGAGCGCGGTGCAGGCAGATGTTGACGTGAATCCCATACTTCTCGCCCAGGCGAATGGCCCTGTCAATGGGCTCCACTTTCTGCTCATGGATTTTCATCAGGTCATTTGGATCAGTCCAGAAACGATAGTCCATGGGCAGGCGGACAAAGTTGAATCCCCAATCGCGAATCCAGCGAAAGTCATCTTCCACGAACATTCCGTCGTTCTTGTAAGGGAAATACTTCATCCAGTCCGGGTCAGTGGAAAAGTATTCGAACAGATTGAAGCCATACCAGGCGGGATTCTGAACATTTGCGGAGGACTTGGGCGTCTGCTGCTTTTTGGGGGGCTCAGCGGGCGTCCGCGCAAAAACCTGGATGACTGCCGGTGGCAGCGTGGCGACGGCGGCAGCTCCCGCCAATGATTTCAGGACGCCCCGGCGGCTCAGCCTCTCTTCCATCGGATTGCCGATTCGGATTGTCGATCCGGATTGATTCGGATTGCGCAGAGCGAAGCTCGGCGAATCCATCACCGCAGAGCTTCGCTCTGCGCAATCCGACTTTTCCTTTGCCCGTCGCCAAACTGAGTACGGGCCCGCACTGGGGTGGCCTGCCGGAAGGGTCTTACGGACTATACGCGCGGCGGCACTGGGGAAGAAATCGGGGAGGCGCATTTGCTGTGTCATGTCCTCCAGAAGGTGGTGGGGTTAGTAAGAACTTCTCCCGTGGATATAATCCCCCTCTCGAACTTCGTGGTCAAGTGTTTGCCTGGGGATTTGACATGGGGCGCAGCAAGATAGAGTCGCCGGCAGGGGATGGCAAAGGCCTGGACGGTAGCGAAGCGCAGACCGATCTTTCCCTTTTGTGCAGTTATCATTACCAGTAAACACAGGTGTATCATGTGGCTATAGGAGCACCCATGGAACGTCGGCTTCTGCTCTGGCGAGTGGCATTCCCGGTCTTCCTTCTGGCTGCGCTGGTGATGATCTCCGCCCGCGCCGCCCGCCCACAGGAGCAGGAATCATCACCTCGTCTGACTCCGAAAGAGGTTCAGCTTTACCGGAAGGCGCGAACGCCCTTGGATTGGACAGCCCATGAGATTCGGGTGAACCGTGATCTCCAGCACATCCAACTGGCGGAGAGCCAGCGTGACCTTGCGACGATCCTCCAGAAAGTGGGCGGGAGCGTGGCGGTGCTCTTCCAAACCCTCCCCAACACCACCTGCACGGAAAAAGTCCGGTCACACGTTGGCCTGCTCAAGCCCCATTCCGTCCGCGACGAAGACTCCACACGCTGGTTCCGCTATCTATTGCTGGTCCACTTGGGGCAGGGCGCGCCGGTTCTGGAGGAGCACCGAACGGACATGGAGGGGAACACTGTCGCGGATGCTCAAGCCCCTCATGCGCACATGCTGACTTCCCGCTTCATCTCCACGGCGCTGATTTTCCATCCGCAAAACCAGGCGGCCAGCCGGTTCCGTTACTTTGGCCGGCAAATGCTCGAAGGGCGGGAAACGGAGGTGGTGGGCTTCGCACAAATTCCGGACGGGGATCCTGCCGTGGCGGTATTCAAAAGTCGCAACAGGACTGCGGGACTTCTGCTTCAGGGGTTGGCATGGATCGACACCGCAAGCTACGAAATGCTCCGCATCCAAACCGATCCGCTGGCGCCGCGACCCGACGTGGGCCTGAAGGTTCTTGCTACTGAAATCGACTTCAGTGACATTCACTTGGCGGAAACGCCCGCCACGTTTCGGCTCCCTACGAGAGTCAGCGTGGATCTCTGGATCTCCGGCGAGCACTTTCAGAACATCCATGACTACTCCAACTTCAAATTGTTCCGTGTAGAGAGCCACATCGGCCCCACACCGGAAAACTGAGAGCAGGTTTCAATGAATGGGCGAGAAGCTTTGGCATTTATTAAGAAGCATGGGGTCGTGCTCATCTCGGCGCGAGG
>Ga0326727_10004422_pt1 | contig 42283 bp, 37 predicted proteins | sample MB2enrmetagenome_FD_207643 | JGI IMG/M metagenome (GOLD analysis project Ga0326727, IMG submission 207643) | Lab enriched peat soil microbial communities from McLean, Ithaca, NY, United States - MB29MY | ecosystem: Environmental > Terrestrial > Soil > Wetlands > Peat | place: USA: New York...
GCCCGCCGTCCCCGATTCCCGCCCAACCACAGGCATACGGCGCAGGCCTCTCCACCGGCCCGGCTCAGAGACGCCGTACTCAAACGGTAACACAGCAGCCGCTGGAGCAGTGAGAGTGTCGACCGTCGTGATTCGATCACCTATCCTCAATCTCCGCCCGATACACGCGCCGCCTTCGACTCCGTCTGGTACGTCCCATAGTCGATCGTGAAGATCGCCGTTCCGCCGATCCGCACCTTGGTCTCACTGCGGTTCCGCTCCGGCAGCCAGAAGCCGTCCGTCCAAGCGCAGATCTGCTCAATCCGCGTCCGCGCAATCCAGAAGGAAGGGCTCTTGGCCGGTTCCGCCTCCACCCTCACCAGCGCAAAATCCTTTGCATCCACCCAAATTTTGCCTCGTATTAAAAACTTGCTCGGCGAGATCGGCTCTACCTCCAGAAGATAGGCCGGCCGCCCTCCCATGTTCTCGCTTCCCACCAGACGGAAGCGGTAATTGGCCGCCGTCAGGGCCGTCGCCGCCTTGTCCTGCGAGGCTTCCTTTTCGCTCTCCACCGCCCGCTTCAGCACCTTTTCGCAAAGCATCTTTGACCCGTTCTGCGTCCCGATGCGAAAGCTCTTCCCCGACACAGCGTCGTAATGGTATTCGACTTCCATATTGGCATCGATCACCTTGGAAAAGCCCCGGTACTCCACCTGATAATGGCGAATCGAATGCACTTCTTTCAGCGCTTCTGTCCGCGCCAGGTTACGGCGCTGCATCTCGTCCACAATCTGCGCCGCAGTCAGTGGCGCGGGCGCAGCTGCCTGAGCATTCGCCGGCCAGGCTCCTCCCGCCAGGAATACAAAGACAATTGCCAGCAAGAGGCTTTCGTGTCGAGGTAAAGACATGAGTGCATCATACCCCGCCCCCTTTGCATTCAGGTAAATCGACTGCCACGAAATGGATCGACAATGCGCGAAGCCGGACTCGCGCAAACCTCTTCCCAAAAAGAGAAGATCGTCCTGCACTGTTCTTCAATCTGCGGCGGTTTGCGCGCCGGATCAGAAGCGGAAGAAGGCGCCGAGCATCGGCTCAGCGGTGTGTGTGAAGGCGCCGGTCGAGGTGAAAAGCGTGGTCAGGTTGGGCGCCTTGTATAGGTTGCCGCGGTACTGCAGGCGCAGGCCGATGTGCGGCAAAAGCGTCCAGTCCACTCCAGCGCCGTAGACGAAGACCCCCTTGGTGGTGGTGCTGGTGCTGACAGTAGTACAGTTTGTGATGAGAGGGCTGCAATAGGTTTGCCCGCTGCTGGGTACATCCAGCAGAAGGCCTCCGCCCGCCAGCGCAAAGGGCCGGAAGCTCGTCGGTTTCAACTTCAACGACGCGATATAATCGCCGGTCACCTCATGCGCATTGGCTGAAACCACGCCCGATGGGAAGGTGCAACCGCCGGTGGGACATGCTGGAACTAATGGAGGTGGAAACAACAAGTAATTCTGGTTGGCGCGGTTGTAGGCATAGGTGCCTTCATAGCCGAACCACGGCTTGGAGATGTGCCGCACCTCCAGTAGCGCGCCAGCCGCGTTCGATGGGCTCTGAGCCGTGCCGTTGCCCGTGGTGGTTCCACTGAACGCTCCGTAAATGTTCAACGCCACGTCCGTCTGTGCGTAAGCCGTGGCCCCGGCCAGTGCGGCCAGTCCAACCGCAAGAACTGCTCTCTGCATCCATTGCATCCGCATCACAATTCTCCAGAACTGAAGATGAAAGCGCCTGTTCGCTTTTGCATATAGACGTATAGAAATCGTTTCTGTTGATGCTGATGCGGAAATTTTTCGTGCTCAATTGCGCGCTCGATGTGCGCTGTGGTGCGAAGGACTGATCAAATGTGTTTTATATCACAATCTGTAAGACGAAAAGTCAGCCCGCATCCCTTGCGCCGAATTCGAGATCGTCAAACCGCCGCCATTTGTAGATAGCAATCGATAAGATCCAGCTCCCCGCAAAGAGCGCGATGATGCAGTAGCCCAGCACGCCGAAGTTCTCATTGAGCTTGCCCACCCAGCCCCACATTCCGCCTGTCAGATGGAACTCGCTGGCCAGCAGCCCCAGCGCCTCAATCCCGCCCACCGCCAGTGCGACCACCACCGAGACTGATGTAATCGTGATGTTGTAGTAGAGCTTGCGGATGGGTTTCACGAAGGCCCATCCGTAAGCGCCCAGCATCAGAACATTGTCGGTCGCGTCAATCAGCGACATGCCCGCGGCGAAGAGCACCGGGAAGACCAGCACCGACGAGAGCGAGAGTCCTTTGGAGGCTTCGGCGGCGCTGAGGCCCAGCAGGCCGATCTCGCTCGCGGTATCGAAGCCCAGGCCAAAGAGGAAGCCCAGCGGATACATATGCCAACTGGATTGGATCAGGTTGAACATGGGACGAAACAAGCGTGAGAGAAAGCCGCGATTGCCCAGCAGCAGGTCGAAATCTTCTTCCACATATGGCTCTCCGCGCCGCACCCGCTGGAAGCTGCGATAGACCGAATGAAGAACGATCATGTTGACGATCGCAATCGCAAAGAGAAAAAGAGTCGAGATCAGCGTGCCGACGACGCCGCCAATCTGGCGCACGCCGTCGATGCGATGCTGCAATGCGAGCGCGGCTCCGGCGATGGCGATCGATCCTACGATGACGATGGTCGAGTGTCCCAGCGAAAACATCAGCCCCACGGCGACCGGCCGCTTGCCCTGCTGCATCAGCTTGCGCGTGACGTTGTCGATGGCCGCAATGTGATCGGCGTCGACGGCATGGCGCAGTCCAAAACTGTAAGCCAGAAACGCCGTACCCAGCAGCACCGGAAAGCGATGGAAGGCAATGAATGCCCAGCCCCATGTCGTCAGATTGAAGCCTATCAACAGCGCGTACAGAGCAATGACCTTGGCTTTGGTGCTGCCCGGCTCGACCTTTCGCAATGCCCGCAATAAGAAGGTCATCAGGTTCCTCTTGGGTGGCGCGCAACAATCTTATGAAAGCCGAAACTTCAGTAGCACGTATTCTAAAAATGTATCACACTGGGAATTATCCGGCGAGAATCCCTCCGTCGGAGACAAATGCTATTTCAGCGCACACGCTATCGATTATCCTGATCTATGGAGTTCCCCACCCCCCAGGAGCGTCCGTCGCCATCGATTATCAAGAATCAGTCGGGCCCCGTTGCGCTCTGGAAGCCCCGCGTCAACCCCTGGATTATTGCTGCAACAGTCGCGCTGGCCGCCTTCATGGAAGTGCTCGACACCTCCATCGCCAACGTGGCCCTGCCCCACATTGCCGGCTCGCTGGGCGCTTCGACCAATCAGGGCACGTGGGTGCTGACCAGCTACCTGGTCTCGAACGCCATCGTGCTGCCCATCGGCGCATGGGCTTCCAGCGTAATGGGCCGCCGTAATTTCTTTCTGTTTTGCATTGTGATTTTTACCGTCGCCAGCTTCCTCTGCGGAGCTGCGCCGTCGTTGCCCATGCTGCTCGTCTGCCGCGTGCTGCAAGGAGCCGGCGGCGGAGGCATGCAGCCTATGGCCCAGGCCATCATGGCCGACAGCTTCGAGCCGCAAAAGCGTGGCCAGGCTTTTGCTCTCTATGGCCTCGTCGCCGTCCTAGCGCCCTCCATCGGCCCCACGCTGGGCGGCTGGATCACCGACAATTTTTCCTGGCGCTGGATCTTCTTCATCAACATTCCCGTCGGCATTCTGGCCTTCGTTCTGGTCAGCCGACTGGTCGACGATCCGCCGTGGATCAAGGCCGACCGCTCGCGCCTGCGCCACATCGACTACCTCGGCCTCAGCTTCCTCGCTCTCGCCATGGGAGGCCTGCAAATCATGCTCGACAAGGGCGAGGAGAACGCCTGGTTTGCCTCCGGCTTCATCCGTTTCTTCGCTTTCCTCTTCGTTGGCGGCATGATCGCACTGGTCTGGTGGGAGCTGCGCCACAAGAATCCCATCATCAACCTGCGGCTCTTCCGCTATAAAAACTTTGCCATCTGTTGTTTTCTCATGGCGCTGGTGGGCGGTGTGCTGAACGCCAACACCGTCTTGCAGCCGCAGTTCATGCAGCAGTTGCTGGGCTGGAACGCAACCACCGCCGGAATGGCGCTGACCGCGGGCGGCATCGTGCTGCTGATTGTCATGCCCATCGCCGGCTACGCCACAGGCAAGGTCGCCGCGCGCTATCTCGCGATGGCCGGCTTCACACTCTTTGTCATCACCTTCCGTTACGCGGCCAATGTGACCACGCTCGACATGACCTTTCCGGCGGCGTCGTGGCTGCGCGTCATTCAGATGATGCCCATTCCCTTCTGCTTCATCTCCATCACCACGGCGGCCTACGTGGGCATGCCCAGGGAAGAGAGCAACCAGGTCGCGGGCCTGATCAACTTCGTGCGCAACATCGGCGGCAGCATCCTGATCGCCGTCACCAACGCGCAGGTAACCAGCCGCGCGCTCTGGCATCAGCAGCATCTGCAAAACGCAATGACCTCGGCCAGCAGCGCCTTCCAGCAGCACTCGCAGGCGCTCACCGGCTTCTTCGGCTCGGAGTTCGGCTCGCCCAACGGCCAGGGGATGGCGCTGGCGACCATCTACAACCAGCTCAATCAACAGGCGCAGATGCAGGCTTACCAGGATGTGTATATGGAGCTGTCGTGGATGTCTCTGGGTCTGGTGGCGCTGGCCTTCCTGCTCAGCAGGAACAAGCCCGGCGCGGGCGCGAGCGGGGCGGCAATGCATTGAGGTAAGGAATCAGGAATCAACAGGCCTTTGCCCGCCTGTTCTAAACTTGGAACAGCGATCAAGGATTCGCATAACACAAGGACGAGAGGCTCGTCTAAGTTGTAAAGAGGAGAATGCGCAATGGCATTAATGAAGACTTCCAATCCGGCACTGAACGGGAACACCTTCGAGAACCTTCCGCGAGTGCAGTACGGCGGCGTGATCGACGAGACCACCCGCATGACGCTGACCGGCACGGTGAACAAGACCGGCATTCTGCTGCTCTGCGCCATCGCCTCCGCATACTGGATCTGGCATCAATTCAGCCTCTCACGCGACATGGCCGATGTAACGCCGTGGATGATGGGCGGCTTGATAGGCGGATTGGTCTTCGCCATGATCACCATCTTCAAGAAGGAGTGGTCGCCGGTAACGGCGCCCATCTACGCTTTGCTGGAAGGCCTGGTGCTGGGCGGCTTGTCGGCTCTCATGGAACTACGCTATCCGGGTATCGCCATCCAGGCCGTCGGCCTGACCTTCGGCACGCTTCTGGTGCTGCTGATGGCCTATCGCTCCGGGCTGATTCCGGTCACGCAGAAGCTGCGCATGGGCATCGTCGCGGCCACCGGCGGCATCATGGTCTTCTATCTGATGGAAATGCTGCTCGGCTTCTTCGGCATCACCTTCACTTCCATCAACGGCGGCGGCTTCATCGGCATCGCGTTCAGCCTTTTTGTCGTCGCCATCGCGGCGCTGAATCTGGTGCTCGATTTCGACTTCATCGAGCGTGGCGTCCAGTACGGCGCGCCCAAGTACATGGAGTGGTACGGCGCCTTCGGCATCATCGTCACGCTGGTCTGGCTCTATCTGGAAATCCTCCGCCTGCTCTCTAAAATGCGCAGCCGGAACTAAGGCCGGATCTAGCAAATCGCGGTAACGCATTGTTTCGATCGCGCGTCAAATACTCTGTAGGGGCCGATGCGCGTAGATTCATGGAACGGGCCGCGCGCGCCTCTAAGGGAGATTCACATGAAGAATCCAGGAACGGTCATTTGGGTTGCAACCCTGATGCTGTTTGGGTCGGCGCCGGGATTATCCCAGAGTGAGAGTGAACAAGGGCAGGGACAGGCCGTGGTGACGGTCCTGCCCAAGCACGAGGGCGAGTTGCCGGCGAGTGTCACCGGGCAGGATCTGTCAGTCAAGGTGGACGGGAGGCCGGCGCATGTCACCTCCTGGAAGTCCTTCCAAAGCCCGGAGAACAGCCTCGAACTTGTGCTGCTGATCGACGGCTCGGCCGGCAGCGCCGTGGGAAACCAATTCGACTCCATCGAGCGTTTCGTCAAGAGCCTCCCACCGAATATCAAGGCCGCAATCGCCTATATGCAGAACGGTAGCGCCATTTTTTCCGGCCCGCTCTCCGCGGACCACGCTGAGGTGTTGCGCGGGCTGCATCTGCCCGCGGGCTCGCCCGGCTCCAGCGCCAGCCCCTATTTCTGCCTCTCCGACCTGGCAAAACACTGGCCTTCTGAGGATCATGGCGCACGGCGCGAAGTGGTAATGGTGACCGACGGCATCGATCTTTACTATCCGGAAATCGATCTGGATGACCCGTATCTCCAGGCCGCAATTGCCGATTCCGTCCGCGCCAGACTGGTCGTCTATTCAATCTACTGGCAAGGCAAGGGAAACGCCGGCAACTCCAGCTTCGAGAACAATACCGGCCAAAGTCTTTTGGCTGCGGTCTCTGAGGCAACGGGCGGGAAAAACTTCACCAGCGGGATGAGCAATCCGGTTTCCTTTCAGCCCTTCCTCGACGAGTTGACCCGCCGCTTCCGGAATCAGTACGAACTCGGATTTACGAGCAGCATGGTCGGCAAACCGCAGGTCGAGACCTTGAAGCTGAAGCTCAGCGCTCCGGGTACGGAAATCGACTCGCCTGGGCAGGTCATGGTTTACCCAGCTGACACAGCGCAGAAGTAGGATGGAGCGCCGATTACAAGGGGAAGCGATGAGCAAATTGTTTGCGGAGATGGCGCAAGGAACGGCAGAAGCCCGCGCCTACATGGAAGGTGAGCGTAAGGGGTACAAGGTCACTCTGCCGGAGAACGTGGATGTGCGCGGTCTGCGCAAGCGCCTACGGCTCAGCCAGGGACGATTCGCGGATCGTTTCGGCTTGTCGGTGGATGCCATTCGTCACTGGGAGTCGGGCCGTCGTCAACCGGAAGCAGCCGCGCGCGCGCTTCTAGTCGTCATTGCCGCCGACCCTGAATTTGTCATGCGGTCCTTGGCTAAAAGTGCTTGAACGAATGGCGGAGGCCTTCGGGCTCTGAGTGTGGGCTGCATGCATTCCATGTCCCAAAACCGAGATATGGGGCACCCATCTTCAGTGGTTGTGCCTACTACTCCCGACACCTGGGCCACTCGCCTTTGCACAAGCCCTGCAACCCGTGGTAGCCTCCAGACGACATGAAACGCGCTTTGTTTTCGCTCGCTACCGGCTCGGTTTTCGTCGTTGCCCTCTATGAGATGGCAACGGTCTTCTGCAAGGGAATGGGTATCTGGCAATTTCCAGTTTGCCTGCTCTATCCAGGGTTTATCGCGATGCTCTTTTACGACGTCCCCATTGACATGTCCTCGGGGAACTCAATTTCCCGTCCCTTGGACACCGTGATTCTTTTGGGAGTCAACATCGTTCTGTATAGCCTGACGGCTTATGCGGTTCTTTGGCTGGTGAGCCGTATGCGCCGTAGGAGCACAGACTCCAGGGGACAATGACCCCCTGCGATTTAGAATGGGAGTATGCTGGATGCCCCGGGTCTCGATTTTGAGACCTGGGAATCCACGACCTCACGCATTATCTCTTCGCGAACATCTGCTTGATCCCGCGCAGCGCCTGCCGTGTGCGCTCTTCATTCTCGATCAGCGAGAAGCGCACGTGACCGTCGCCGTAGTCGCCAAAGCCGATCCCCGGCGAAACCGCCGTCCTGGCTTCGGTGAGCATGAGTTTCGCGAACTCCAGCGAACCTTGCTTCCGGTACTGTTCCGGAATCTGCGCCCAGACGAACATCGTCGCCTTCGGCAAAGCCACCGGCCAGCCCAGCTTGTTCAGCCCCTCCACCAGCACATCGCGGCGCTTGCGATAGTTCTCGCAAATCTCGTGAACGCACTCCTGCGGGCCTTCCAGCGCGGCAATCGACGCCACCTGAATTGGCGTAAAGGTCCCATAGTCGAAGTAGCTCTTCAGACGGGCCAGCGCGGCTACTAATTTTTGATTGCCCACCATGAAGCCGATGCGCCAGCCGGGCATGTTGTAGCTCTTCGACATCGTAAAGAACTCCACGGCCACGTCCTTGGCGCCGGGGACCTCCAGCACGCTGGGCGGCTTGTAGCCGTCGAAGGCGATGTCGGCGTAGGCCAGGTCCTGGATGAGGTAGAAGCCGTACTCGCGGGCCAACTCCACCAGCCGCGCGAGAAACGGCAGGTCAACACACTCTGTGGTAGGGTTCGACGGGAAGTTGACGATCAGTGCCTTGGGACGCGGAACCATGCGGGGGATCAGCTCCTCGAGTTGAGCCAGGAACTGCTCGCGGTCATGCACCGGCACGCTGACCACATGTGCCCCGGCGATCACCGGACCGTAGATGTGAATCGGGTAGCTGGGATTGGGCACCAGCACCGTGTCGCGCGAGTCGAGAATCGCCAGGCAAAGGTGCGCAATGCCCTCCTTCGAGCCGATGGTGACGATGGCCTCGCTCTCCGGGTCCAGATCGACGTTGTAACGCGTCTTGTACCAGTTGCAGATCGCCCGGCGCAGCCGCGGAATGCCGCGCGAGACCGAGTAGCGGTGCGTCGCCGGCTTCAGCACCGCCTCCACCAGCTTGTCCACGATGTGCCTGGGCGTGGCCCCGTCCGGGTTGCCCATGCCGAAGTCGATAATGTCCTCGCCCTGTTGGCGGGCGGACTTCTTCATGGCGTCAGTAATGTTGAAGACGTAAAGGGGTAAACGTTGAATGCGACTGAACTCTTCCATCTATCAAGTTTAAGGCAAAAGGGGCGGGATGTGCAGGAGTGGTCTTTTTACGATCTTCGGAAGTCCGGTTTGATTGCCTTTACAAAGCAAACCGAAGATGCGGTTAAGATTCCCGCATTACAACAGATCACAATTGATAAGCATTAGTGGCTTCGTACTCATGGAAAAGAGATTCTCTCGGCTAGGTAATCGTCAATTGTATTTGGCAGCTTGTCAGGGCCGTTGCTCACTAGATAAATCACCGATTCGCGGAACACTGCGCGATATGGCATTCCCCAGCCGTCGCGAAGTGCAGGATAGTCGATGCCTGCTTCATTCAGTTCGCGGACAAATTCATCTTCTGTTTTTGGGGACTTTCCGGTCTGCTTATAGAGCTTTTTTATTACGGGTTCAATCATGGCAAGGTTTTCCTTATCGAACCTTTCGTGACTGAAATCGTAGTATCCTCCGCGCCATCCGCCCCATCCTTGCGGCGGACCGAGCAGCATCCACGCAACCATATCCATCCCTTCAGGGAAAGGCTTCGATGGATCAAGACGCAGCAAATCCGTCTTTTCGATTCCCGCAATGCGACCATTATCTTCTTGGTCGATCATATTAATAAAACGGCGGTGATCCGGCTGCGCTTGATCCGGCGTCCAAATCTCGGTTGGCCAACGTTCACCAGCCTTCAAACCTTCTCCAGTCGGGAAAATAATGGTTTGGCTCCAAGAATCAACCGGATTTGCATCATCCGTGCCAGTGACAGCATAAACATGGACCTCCAACAATCCACGAAAATGTGGATCAAATGGGAAGATCATTTCTGCATGACCGTTCGTTAATTGGGTGTGCTGGTCTCCAACCATCTCCTGACCTGGAGTACGTATCTCGACCAAAGCCTCTGTCAATCCTTTATCGCTTTCAATCTTTACCCGAATGGGATCACCGGGACGATAAATCGCGTGATCAGTAGAAATGCGCGTTGCAAAAGGCGTCTCATGCACAACCCATTTTGGCTGATAAAGAGTTCCCACCTCGCCTTTTCCATCCGATGCCCGAAGCAGAATGCAGGCGTTCCTAGATGCCTGTTCGTTGGGGGCATCCCACCGATGCACTCTCGAATACCAACTATAAGGTCCGTCCTCACGCTGCGGATAAGCATAGTGAATCCAACTTTGCGGCAAGGTAAATCGCGTGACACCATAACTGTTTGTATGAAAAGCTCCCAAGCTAACCTTATGCGCCGTATCGGGATTTGACGGGCACTTCTCGTTCGCGTCCGGAATAACCGCTTCCACCACACCATCGACCGAAACGGGCGACTTGTCGGCATGAGAGCTTACGATACCAAAGCTCTTCTCTGATCCGGCTACGCCTCCAGCATCCATATAAAGATGAATCTCCTGTTTGGCAAGCTGCAGTACGACGTGGCGCGATTCGGTCTTCCCTGTCAAATTATCTGTCAGCGTTACTTCTATAGGGAAGTCATAGGAATGGGGTCCTTGCCACCACGGCGCGCCAGCATCTTTGACCCAGTCCCACTTCTTCTTCAAGTCGACAAGAACGACAATTTTTCCCGATTTATCAAGGTTCCCAGATTCTGGCATGGGATCTGCCATCACACGCACACTGCCATTACATATTGGATTTCCTGACAGATCCGAGCCACTCACTGTCAGCTTCGCGTTCTGACCTGGCAAATAGTAAGGTTGATCGGGAACGGCGTTCACGACGAACGCTGGTTTAACTTCCTTCTCGATCTGAATCTTTGCCTTGTTTTTCGCTGTCCAGTTACCTTGAGGCTGATCGTCAGAGGATACAAAGATAGAAAGGGTGCCGTCTCCCGTATCATCTGGAATCGTCCAATCCTCCGATATCTCACCAGAGGCCGAAGTTATGAGCTTTTTCCGAAACAATTCCCTCTCTTTCCAAACATCGGTGATCGTTAGGGTGACATTGCCGCCAGCCCATGGCCTCCTATCGACTCCGGTCAGCAGGATACGCAAATGAACTGTCTCGCCTGCATGGAAAATTGGCTTGTTGGCGATCACTGCCAGATGAGGAGGCGTTTCACTACGTGCGGTTATGTCCAATAGTGAGCTGAACGGACCATGAGATGCCGCGAGTCGAAACCAAGCGCCATGTTGAGGACGATCTTCTGGAATATCGTAGTGGATCTCGGCGTAACCGTCTTCATCGGTGACCACATGGAGGGCTGTTCCAGAGTTTGGGTTAAACTCGTCCTTCACGTCGTAGCCCGCTAGGCCTCGCCCATTGTTCGGCTCTGCAACCCGCACCAAAAACCGACAGTCTAACGCACATTCAACCTGTCCGCTGGGATACGCCTGAATAGTAAATCCATCGACGATGTGCGGACCGAGTTGAACAATCCCCTGAGCCGGCTCAAAGCCGCCGCTTTGGTGTGGCGTTACTGTGTAGCGAAGACGATAGGCCCCCAAGCCCATAATGTGGTCAATTTTTTCTTGACTCCATTTCAAACTTTGAACCTGAGTTCCCGGAATGATCTGAAAATCCTTGGTCTCTTGGTGGACGATTCTATTCGAGTCCCATGCCAGCATCTCCACAAGAAGTGTTCCTTGAAGAGATTGGTCCGAATGATTGATGAGGGGAATATCCACCTCTAGTTCCGGAAAGAGACGAAACTCCACCTTCGACTCATCGACAGATATTGATTGCTTGTGTCTCTCATGGGGGAATAGGTTTGCGCACATTAGAAAAACAAAAATCGGAATGAACCAAGCGCGACGAACGGCCATGCTTCCTCCTTGTGCGACAAGATGGCCTTTAGCTTAGCCCATTAGCCTATTTATTGTCACGGGCATCCCAGCTCGGATTTATTGGACTTGAGACACCACAAATCCCAATCGGCTTTGTTCTTGAAGAGTTCGTACCGTTCAAGCCCTCGGAATTTATACTAAAAGACAACATGACCGACTTCCTGCCCGTAGACGAACAGATGGACCTGCTCCAGAAGGGCGCGGCGGAGATTATCCGCGTCGCCGACCTGAGAGAGCGCCTTGAAGAGAGCCGCAAAACCGGACGCCCGCTGCGTGTCAAAGTCGGCTTCGACCCCACATCGCCCGACCTGCACCTGGGCCACACCGTGCTGATGCGCAAGCTGCGCCACTTCCAGGTGCTCGGCCACACGGTGATTTTTTTGGTCGGCGATTACACCTCTCTCATCGGCGATCCTACCGGCCGCAACGTCACCCGCAAACCGCTAACGCGCTCTCAAATTGATGAGAATGCAATCACATACACCGAGCAGGCCTTCAAGATTCTCGACCGCGATGTCACCGAGATTCGCTACAACAGCGAATGGCTCGGCAAGCTCGGCTATGAGGACATCGTCCGGCTGGCCGCGCGCTTCACCGTCAGCCAGATGCTGGAGCGCGACGACTTCCACAAGCGCTACGAGGCCGAGCAGCCGATCAGCCTGCACGAGTTTCTCTATCCCGTCATGCAGGGCTACGATTCGGTCTGCCTGGAGGCGGACGTCGAACTGGGCGGCACCGACCAGAAGTTCAACCTGCTTTGCGGTCGCGAGTTGCAACGCCAATACGGCCAGAAGCCGCAGATCGTGCTGATGACGCCGATTCTGGAGGGCCTGGACGGCGTGCAGAAGATGTCCAAGTCGCTGGGCAACGCCATAGGCATCAACGAGCCGCCCGCGGAGATGTACGGCAAGCTGATGTCCATCTCCGACGAGCTGATGTGGAAGTACTGGGTGCTGTTGACGGATTTGAAGCAGTCGGAAGTGGACGCGCTTCAGGCTTCGGTCGCCGCTGAATCCGCACATCCGATGGAGGTGAAGAAGCGTCTCGCCCGCACCATCACCGCCGGCTTCCACGGCGAGGACGAGGCCGCGCGCTCCGATGAGAACTGGGCGCGGATGTTTCAGCAGAAGGAGACGGCGGAGGACCTAGAAGAGGTCGCAATTGCTTACGCCGATGTTGCCGGTTCAGAGCCAACCCATATCCGCCTGCCGAAATTACTCGTTCAGATCGGTCTCGCATCCAGCAACGCCGAAGCCAACCGCAAAATCGCCGAGAAGGCCGTGAAGCTGGACGGAGAAAGCGCCGTGAGCGCTCTTATCTCTGTTGCCACCTTGCCAGTGCGAATCGTAGTGCGCCTAGGCAAGCGAGCCAAGGTTGCCGTGATTGCCTAGCTGTCTGCTCCATGGCAGCAACAACGTAGGGAGCAGGAGCTTTCAGTCTCCTGAAAACCACCTCGCATCGGAAGTGGATTTATCCGCTGGCCTTTCAGCTACTTAGCTGGCTCTTCCGCCTCCATATCCGGCTCGGTCCAGAGAAGGATGGCTTGTGGCAGGGTGTAATAAAGAATGCCAGCCGCTATGAGAAGCCCATAAGGCAAATAGTCAACGAAGACTCGAAGAGCAGGATGCCATGCCGCGTAGAACGGTTGAGTCTTCAAGCCAACCGCCAGTAGCGCGGGAAACAGCGCAAGGTCCCACCACGAATACGCCAAAAAATAGGCATGATCGCGCCGGCGCATCTCGCGCTCATCGCCAATATCAACCGGAGGCAGCAGCCCGCCTCGATAGTACTTGCCTCCGAGAAAATAGCTCAGTGCCCCAGCGGACAGAAGAATGAGCCAGCCGAACGTCGGCATCCACCAAAGAAAACACCAGGCGATCACCAGTGCGGCAAATCCCGCATAGATCAACACCACCAGCAGGCGGCGGTGGACCTGTGAAGCGATGTTGATGTGTTGACCAAGAAGAACGAGTTCGGTTTTCATTTGGATTCCTCTGTGTAGGATTCGGATTTTGGAGCGGCCTTGGCGCTGCTCATTCCGTAGACCTGCTGGCTGAGCGGCAGAAGGGGCTGTTTGGAGAAGATGGCTTCGACGGGCAGGGCGAAAAACTCGGCCAGTGAGAGTGCCAGCTTGAGGCTGGGCGAGTAGTCGCCGCGCTCCAGAAAGCCGATGGTCTGGTAGTTCACATCCATCGCGTCGGCCAACTGCTGGCGGCTAATGCCGAGCTCGGCTCGCAGCACGGCGATGCGGTTGTAGAGGCCGCTTTCGCCGGGAGCTTTTTGGGAGTCGATGTTCATATTTCAAATATATTGTTATGTAATCACAATCTTTTGTCAAGTAGAAAAATAGATATTATTTTCCTGCCTGATTTTAAGCGCAAGAAATGACGGTTCTGAGACCGTTCTACAGTCGTGGTTTCCCATCATTTCCGCACAGAACGTGGAAAGGATAGGGCACCTAGCTTGTTGATGCAAACATGTGCTTGGAGCTAACAGTTTGTCTTTATCCGCCCAGCGCAAACTCCCGCGCGGACTCCAGCAGCTTGGCTACCGACTCCTTCGAGCACGACTCGGTATAAATCCGCAGCAGCGGCTCGGTGCCACTGGCGCGTAGCAGCAGCCAGGTCTCGGCGGCCCTTGGCTTGGTCATGGCTTCCGGGTTGTCCAGGTAGAACTTGATGCCGTCCAGCGTCTCCTGGCAATAGATCGGCATTCCCGCGAAGACCGGGTCGCCGGGCTGGAGGGCGAGGGCGCGGGCGATGACGCCGTTCTTAATTTCCTCGGGCAGGTCCAGGTCGATGCGTCCGTACTGGTGCTCGCCGTACTCCTCTTGCAGGCCGGCGACAAGCTGGCCCAGCGTCTTGCCTTCCTCGGCCATCACGTTGGCCAGCAGCAGCGAGTTCAGCAGGCCGTCACGCTCGGGCAGATGGCGCTGGAAGCCGATCCCGCCCGACTCCTCGCCGCCCATCACTATCTCCCGCTCCAGCATGTAGTCACAGACAAACTTGAAGCCGATGCCGTGCTCGATCAGCTCGCGGCCGTGCTTGAGGCAGATGCGATCGAGCATTTTGGTGGTGTTGAAGGCGCGCGTCACCGCCCCCGGCCAGTCGTTATGGCGCTTGAGCACCCAACTGAGCAGCACGCAAAAAATCTTGTGCGGATCAACGAACTCGCCGTGCTCATCCGTCGCGCCGATGCGGTCGGCGTCGCCGTCGGTGCATAGACCTGCCTGGCAGCCGTTGGCCACCACCGCCTCGCCCAGCTCGTGGATGTGCGGCTCAATCGGCTCCGGGTTAATGCCGGGAAAGAGCGGATCAACGTTACCGTGAATCTGCACGTGGGCCACACCCAGTCGGGTGAAGATCTCGGAGATAATCGTCCCCCCCGCGCCGTACATCGAGTCGATGCCGAACTTCATGCCCGACTTCGCCAGCGCGTCGAGGCTGGTAAAGCTCTCGATGGCCTTGAGGTATGGCGGCAGGAAATCGACCTCCTCGATCGTGGCGGGCTGTGCGGTCCGCGCCACCGGCTGGCCCAGCCGCGACTCGATCTCCGCGATCATCGAGGGCTTGCCCGAGCCGCCGTACCAGCCCTTGTACTTGACGCCGTTCCACTGTGCCGGATTGTGCGAACTGGTGATCATGATGCCGCCGGCCATGCCGCGCCAGAGGACTGCGTAGCTGAGCGCCGGGGTGGGCGTGACGCGGTCGGCCAACTGCACCGGAATGCCGGTTGCGGCCACCACCTCGGCGCAGGCGCGGGCAAACCTCTTCGACCCGAAACGCGTGTCGTAACCGATGGCCAGGCCCTTTGTTGGGTCTTCCTTGGCGTGAACATAAGCGGCGATGGCCTCTGCGGCGATGCGTACATTGGCGAAGGTATAGCCGTCGGCTATGACAGCGCGCCAGCCGTCGGTGCCGAACTTGATCTCTGGTTGGGCCATGGTTGGATTCTTGCTCCCTGAACTCTAGGTTATAGGATAGTCGAGATTTGTGCGTCAATCCCACACGCCATAGGACGGTCAATAGTTTCTCCCTGTCGCTACCATCCCCTGCGCTGCTACACTTCCTCGGATGGAGAATTCCAGCAGAACTGCTGGCCGACCTTCGGAGGATCACTGTGCCCGACATTCAACCGCCCGTCTTTCAGCCCTTTGTTCCCGCCGGCGACAACCGCCCTGAGTTCACCGTGCGCGCCGTTCTGCTCGGCTCCTTCTTCGGCCTCGTCTTCGGTGCCGTCACGGTCTATGTCGGCCTGCGCGCCGGTCTCACAGTCGCCGCTTCCATCCCCATCGCGGTGCTGTCGATCAGCATCTTGCGCGCCTTCGGCCGCAGCTCCATCCTGGAAAACGTCATCGTCCAGACCACCGGCAACGCCGGCCAATCCATCGCCGCGGGTGTCATCTTCACGCTACCGGCGCTGATCTTCCTGGGCTTCGATCTGGAGTATGCACGCATCTTCATGCTGGCGCTGATCGGCGGCTTTCTCGGTGTGCTCTTTATGGTGCCACTGCGGAAACAGCTGATCGTCGAGGAGCACGGCAACCTGAAATTTCCCGAGGGCACCGCCTGCGCCGACGTGCTGCTGGCCGGCGAGAAGGGCGGCTCCTTTGCCAGCCGCGTCTTTCTCGGCCTCGGCCTGGGCGCGCTCTACACCTTCTTTCAGAATGAGAACCTCTTCGGCGCATGGCCCGGCACACCCGAGTTTCAGCCCGACTTTGGCCCCCAGCACGTCCTCAGAGGCGCATCCATCAAGGCCGACGCCACGCCCGAGTACCTGGGCGTCGGCTACATCATCGGCCCTCGCACGGCAGGCGTAATGGTTGCCGGCGGAGTCCTCTCATGGCTGGTGCTGATGCCGCTCATCTACTTCTTCGGCAAGGGCCTCAACGTCCCCATCTACCCCGGCACCGTGCCTGTCGCGCAGATGGGTCCCAGCGAGCTCTGGGCCACCTACATCCGCCCCATGGGCGCGGGAGCCGTCGCCGCCGCCGGGCTCATCACCCTCATCAAGACCCTGCCCACGATCATCGCCGCGCTCGGCTCCGGCATCCGCAACATGCGCGCAGGCCAGAAAGCTAAGACCGAAGCCATCCGCACCGAGAATGACTTCTCCATGGGAACGGCCATCATCGGCTCCGTTCTGCTGGTCATTCTGATGTTCGTCTTCCTGGAGTTCAAGCCGGTTCCAGGCGCATTCGTCGGCGCCTGGGCCAATCTCGCTGCCTCCCTGCTGATCGTCTTCTTCGGATTTCTCTTCGTCACCGTCAGCTCGCGCATCGTCGGCCTCATCGGCTCCTCGGCCAACCCAGTCTCCGGCATGACCATCGCCACGCTGATGGCCACCTCCGCCATCTTCCTGGTAAACGGCTGGACCGCTCCGGCCTTCGGCGCTCTGGCCATCACCATCGGCGGCGTGGTCTGCATCGCCTCGTGCGAGGCCGGCGACACCTCCCAGGATCTCAAAACCGGCTTCCTCGTCGGCTCCACACCGCGGCTGCAGCGCTTCGCCTTCCTGATAGGCATCGTCGTCTCCACCATCGCCGTAGGCGGAACACTCATGCTGATGAACAAGGGCCTGCAGGAGTTCCGCGCGGCACCGCAAGCCTGGAACCTCGCCGCGCCTCACCCCGGCGTCAACATCCAGAACAACACCGACAGCCTCAACGCGCAGTTTCCCGTCATCGGCCCTAACAAGACCACCACCATTGGCCACAAGAGCGACTACATCGTCCTCAACGCGCTCGGCTCGCCCGAGCTGGCCGACGGCAAGTACCTCTACTCGCCCGCAACCGGCAAGATTGAAGTCCAATGGATCTCCGGTATCGGCAGCGAGAAGGCCGCCGCGCCCCAGGCCCGTCTGATGGCCACCGTCATCAACGGCATTCTAAGTCGTAAATTGCCCTGGGGGCTGGTGCTGCTGGGAGTCTTCGTGGTCATCGCCGTTGAACTGCTCGGCATTCGCTCGCTGGCCTTCGCTGTGGGCGCCTATCTCTCCATCGGCACCACGCTGGCCATCTTTGTGGGCGGTGTGATGCGCTGGCTGGTCGACTCCGCCGTCAAGAAGGCCGGCGGCGACGCCAACGCCGAAGGCGACGTCTCGCCCGGCTCGCTTTATGCCTCGGGCCTGATCGCCGCCGGCGGCATCATCGGCCTCTTCGGTGTAGCCCTCAAGCTCTACGAAGCCACCGACGCCGACACGCTGATTGAGGTTGGAGGCAAAGCCGGGGGACTGAGCGGCTTGGCCGGCATAATGCTGGGCAATATTCTCAAGTGGATTGAACACCTGGTCGGCAAGCACGATATCCTCAAATTCCCGCACACCTTCCTCTATCATGACTGGGTGTCGGTCCTGGCCTTCGCGATGCTGGCCGGCTCGCTCTACTACTTCGCCCGCAAGCCGCTGAAGAAGTGAATTCCACTTGTCGGCATTTATCGGTGTAGTCTATAGCCAAAGGAGGGAGTCCGATGAAATGCCCTTATTGCGCCGAAGCGATTATGGATAAAGCTGTAGTTTGTAAATCCTGTCACAGAGATCTGATCTTCTTCACGCCGATTTTCGATCGGCTCGTGCACGCGGAAGAGAACATTGTACGGTTAACTTCGGCAATTGAAGAGAGCAGGAAAGAATCGGCGCTTGTATCTAGCGGAATACTTGAAACGCGGGAAATTGCGCCAACAATTGCTCTCGCGTCGAGTATTTTATTATCTGGAATGTTTTATTGGATCAGCTGGCAAGATTTTGCGGGAAACAGATTTGACTGGCTTTGGCTATCTCTTGCAATTAGCTCTCCTTTTCTTGCTGCGCTTTGCCTGGGAATGTCTAGACTTCGCATTAGATTCACCTCTTATGCGCTTATGGGCTTAATTGCTGGAGCTGCTGGAGGTGTGCAATTATTGCTGATTTATGCTCTTGGTGCAGTACAATCAGCAGTCCGTTATAATTATCCCACCCTCTCTCTTTACCCACCTCATTCAAGGCTGCTATTTGTTACGTACCTGCTCTCAGGTATTTTATTATTCCCGTCAGGTGGTGAGTTTGGCCGACTGATGAGATATGGCAACCGGTCTGACGGTCAATCGGCCGAAAACCCTGAAAAGAACGAACGGCGGATGAAATTACTAGCCACACTCGCGCCCTACGTTGTGGCATTATTGGGTTTCTTGGGCCCTATCTTTGTTGCAGTCATTACTATTATTTACCCACACATATTGCAACATCATCAATAAGCGTAAATGGCCGAGTGCCTCATCCTTCGCGCCCGTTGCGAATGGTGGGAATTCACGAACTCCATGCGAGCGAAGAGCGAGCGGCTGCCCCACCGCAGGTGGCGCCGCAATTATCATGCTCTTGGAGGCAAAAATGAACCTGACCGGCAACACCATTCTCATCACCGGCGGCGGCTCCGGCATTGGCCGCGGGCTGGCGAAAGAGCTGCACGCGCTCGGCAACCAGGTCGTCATCGCCGGGCGGCGCAGGCAGGCGCTGGAGGAAACCACCGCCGCCAACCCCGGCATGAAGTGGCTCACCCTCGACATCGAAGACCCTTCCGCGATTCGCGCCTTTGCCGCCCGCGCAGCCGCAGAGTTTCCCTCGCTGAATGTGCTCATCAACAACGCGGGCATCATGCGCCCGGAAAACCTGCTCGAGCAAAAGGATCTGGCCGACGCGGAAGCCATTGTCACCACCAACCTGCTTGGGCCGATTCGCCTGACGGCGGCGCTGCTTCCGCACCTCCAGAAGCAGCCCCGCGCAGCCATCGTCAACGTCTCGTCAGGCCTGGCGTTTCTTCCGCTGGCGCTGACGCCAACCTATTGCGCCACCAAGGCGGCGATTCACTCCTATACCGAGTCGCTTCGCTACCAGCTCAGGGGAACGCCGATCGAGGTTCTCGAACTCATCCCGCCCTATGTGGCTACGCACCTGATGAACGGCACATACGACCCGCGTGCCATGCCCCTGGATCAGTTCATCGCCGAGGTGATGGAAATCCTGAAAACGCAGCCGACCCCTGCGGAAATCTGCGTGGAAGCCGTGAAAGGGCTGCGCTTTTCCGCCACCAGCGGGAAATATGGCGTGATCTTCGCCGGGCTCAATGAGGCGCGGCCGGATGGCCACTGAGCCGGAGAAGCCAACAATCTTCTGGCTTCAGCACTTGAGAGTAGTTTTATCTGCAGTAGTCATGAGGGAAAGATAAGGATGATTTTCAGGAATGCAATCGTCGATTGTCACTCCCGGCAAAGACGGGCTTTCTCACAATTAAATAGACGCATCGAACCTGCGCCAGCCGGAGCCAGCTGGCGCATGTGCCTGACTCCATGCTTTACTGCCGCGTTACCGGCGAACGCAGCGATTCAATGACGGCCTTGACCGTCCCCAGTATCTTCGAGACCTGCCGCACAGGTGTGCTGACAGCACTGGTGACAATGGCTCCGGCGCGATCCACGCTGTCCAGAAGGCCGGTGCACATCTCATCCACCCGGTTGCTCTGCTTCCGCACCTTATCGACAATCTCCATGGCCGTGGATTCAATCGCCGCGGTCTGGACGCGCAGCCCCTGCGCGATCTGCGCCAGATCGCCGGTGGCCGCCTCAATCTTGGGCGCCATACGGCTAAGAACCCCCTGCGCGCTCGAAACGAACTCCTGCGCGCTAGTCAGGACGATCTGCGTGCTGGCTACAAGATCCCTCGTGTCATAGATGACGGGCATGATCGAGGTGCGCAGATTCTCGGTCTCTTCACGAACGGAGTTAGCCGCCTTACGCACGGCAACGGTGATTGCCAGCAGCATGATCGTCTGCAGCAACATAGCCAGCCCCGTGACAACAGCGAAGGCGAGCAGGATGGTTTCATGGTCCAGTTTTAGCATCGAAGTGACCTCGTGCAGCCGATCCGCGGGATCGGTTTCGTTCTCTTCCGCGCTCCGCAACCCCAGCCGGAGCGTAGTCTCCGGAGCCTGCGCTTAAGCGCCAGCCGGCCGCTCAAACGCAGACACCGCACAATGGATCGATGATCCCCGGGCCTGCCCGGAATCCGGACTGGAAGGCGCCAGGGTAAAGGCTAAAGCTCCGTAGGCTCGCTGGGAACGATAGGCGCCTTGTAAGCCTGGCGTCCGGCGTCAACCGCCGCGGTCACCCGGCCGGTCTGTTCAGAGACCAGGCTCTTACCGCGCTCCACAAACTCTTCCCACTGCGCCCGCCCGCGATCCACAACCTCGCGGCCGCGCTCCACATATTCGCTCACCTGCTCCTTGCTTTTTTCCACCAGGTCGCCCATTTGTTCGGCGGCCTGCCGGGTGCGCGCGCGCAGGTACTCGGTTCCCTCCCGGGCGCCGCTGATCAGGTCTTCCCGGGTCTCGCGGCCGCTCTTGGGGGCATAAAGAATCCCCACCAGCGCGCCGACTCCCAATCCAGCCACAAACCACGCCAAACCGTTAACCTTGTTTTCTTCTGCCATAACAGATAACTCCCCTTTCGCCCAGCTTCAAGATGGCCTGAGCGTATCAAATTTCGGTGTCTGCCGCAAATGAAATCCGGTTGCGGCTCCCCAGGAAGCATCGACGCACCCCCGGCGGGAGTAAATTTCGCTGCACTCTCACTGCAATCGACGCACAATCAGTATAAGCAGTTGCAACCCCGCCGGTGTGAGCAAGTTTACTCTTTTTGCATTCTTTTGTGCAGCTTGTCCAATTCCACTCCATAAAAATGGACAGTACTAGCTCTTCAGCGCCACCCGAATATGCAGTTCCTTCAACTGCTGTTCGGTGACCGTCGTCGGTGCGTCAACCATCAGGTCGATGGCCTTGGCGGTCTTGGGGAAGGCGATCACCTCGCGCAGGCTGGGCGCGCCGGCCAGCAGCATCACGATGCGGTCCAGGCCCAGCGCGATGCCTCCGTGCGGCGGCGTGCCGTACTCCAGCGCGTCCAGGAAGAAGCCAAAGCGCGCGCGAGCCTCTTCGTCGCTGATGCCGAGCGACTGGAAGATCTGCTGCTGAACATCTTTTCTATGGATGCGGATCGATCCCGAGCCCAGCTCCATGCCGTTCATCGCCAGGTCATAGCAATTCGCCCGCACACTGGCCGGATCGGTCAGCAGGTTCGCCATGTCCGCCTCGTAAGGCGAAGTAAACGGATGGTGCGCCGGCATCCACTTGGCCAAAGCCGCGTCGTACTCGAACATTGGAAAGTCTGTGATCCAGATCGGCTGGAAGGCCGCCACGCCATCGACCGGCCGCCCCGGCTCCGCGTCCTTGACCGCCATTTCGGTCACACCAAAGGCTCCATGCCGCTCGGCGTACTTCTTGGCCAGCTCGGTGCGGAAGTTGCCGGCAGCCGAGTAGACATTGATCTCTCGCTCGCTCAGGCGGCCTTCAAATTTGGTGTCGCTGGCCTTGATGTGGTGAGCCGGATCGCCGGCCACGATGATGACAAAGTCGGCCTCCGCCGCCCCCGCCAGCTCACGCGCCTTGACCGCCGCTTCGGGAAAACCCTTGGCCAACCGCTTGAAGTCGTCGATGAACTTCGCGCCCTTCTTCAGGTCGAAAAGCGGGTGGTTGTCCTCGCGCTCCTTGCGGCTCAACTCGCCCACGCTGGGAATGCGAAGCGCCACCACCGGCAGCGCCGGATCGATTTGCAACGCGGCCAAATTCTCATCGGTGAAGGCTGGACGCACATCGGTGAGCCCAGGCAGGCGCAGGTCCGGTTTGTCGGAGCCGAAGCGCCGCATCGAATCGTCGTAAGTGATGCGCGGAAAGGGTGTCAGCAATGTAACTCCCGCCGCTTTGAAGCCCGCCGCCAGAAACTTCTCCACCACATCGAAGACCGTCTCCTGGCGCGGAAAGCTCATCTCCAGATCAACTTGCGTGAACTCAAGCTGGCGGTCGGCCCTCAGATCCTCGTCGCGGAAGCAGCGGGCAATTTGAAAATACCGGTCGAAGCCGGAGATCATCAAAATTTGTTTGAAGATCTGCGGCGATTGCGGCAGCGCGTAAAACTCGCCCGCATGAAGCCTGCTGGGCACCAGAAAATCGCGCGCGCCCTCCGGCGTACTCTTGGTCAGGATCGGCGTTTCGATCTCCAGAAAACCCTGCTGGCTGAGGTTGTCGCGAATGGCCAGCGTAATGTCGTGCCGCAGGCGAAAGTTGCGCTGCATCTCCGGGCGGCGCAGATCCACGTAGCGGTACTTGAGCCGGACCTCTTCATTTTGGATCGCCTCTTCCGACGGCGAAAACGGCGCCAGTCGCGTGTCGTTCAACACCAGCAACTCGGTCGCCTCAATCTCGATCTCGCCGGTGGGCATCTTGGGATTGATGGCCTCCGCATCGCGCAGGCTCACCTTGCCCACGGCGGCGATTACGTACTCCGGCCGGACCATTTCACCTTTCAGGTGGCCTTCGGGAACCAGTTCCTTGTCCAGCACGATCTGCGTGATGCCGCTGCGGTCGCGCAAGTCGAGAAAGATCAGGTTGCCGTGATCGCGCCGCCGGTTGACCCAGCCCATCAGAACCACGATTTGCCCGGCGTGCGCCGAGCGTAATTCGCCGCAAGAGTGCGTCCGTTCGAGATTGCCTTGAAAATCGAGCACTACTCGTGTCCTTTACTTGCTAAAAATCTGTTGTTCTGAAAACTCCATACAAAAATAAAGCTGTCATCCTGAGCGAAGCGAAGCGTAGTCGAAGGACCTGCGGTTGTTTTCGAGGTCAAAAAAGATTGAAAACACTTCAATCTTAAAGCCTCCCTTTATCCCTCATTCTGAACCCAACCCATAGCATGAGGTTTATCCATACAGTGGAGCCTAGGTAAACGAAAAGAAACCGTTGGGCTGACATACCTTCGAGAAATGATGCACCAGACCACACTAGAAGACCGAAGTTCATTCCCACATAGATGAATGTCTTGACTTTGACGCTAACCTTCATAGACCTGTCTTCTTCGATACCCTTTGCACTGCTGTTGCTCTTCATCGACTACATCCTCCTTGCTGGGTGCCCCAGGTCCGGATTCTCGGCCCTGGGAAACCACGACCCTCAACCCGCAGTTCACTGAGAAAGAAAGACCGCCAGTTCCCCGCGAGGAACTTTGGTCTGTACGCCTGTCGAAAAATTCTTCACTGTCAGAATACCGGATTGAAGCTCGTCTTCGCCCAGAATCACGATCTGGCGAGCCGTCTTGTCCGCGGCCTCAAAGGATTTTTTGAGCCGAAAGCTGCCCTCGCCCAGCTCAATCCACAGACCCTGGTGGCGCAATTCGCGAGCCAGAACCAAAGCGGCGGCGTTCAATTTGATCAATTCTTCTGCTTTTTCTTTATCCCCCAACGGCGCAATAAACGCATCCGCCAGCACCTGCGGTGCGGCAGACTTTTCGTTGAGCGCAGCCAGGAGGGTGAGAACCAGCCGGTCCTCGCCGATGGCAAAGCCGATCCCCGGCGCGCGCGGCCCGCCCAGCATCTCGCTCAGCCCGTCGTAGCGTCCGCCACCGAGCAGAGCATTCTGCGCTCCCAACCCCCCATGGGTAAACTCGAAGGTCGTCCGCGTGTAGTAGTCCAGCCCGCGCACCAGCCGGTGGTTCCGCGTGTACGGAACGCCCGCCGCATCCAGCGCCGCCGTCACCGCGGCAAAGTGCGCCCGCGAAGCCTCATCCAGCGAGTCGGCAATCACCGGCAGCGTCTCAATGATCGGCTGGTCGGCGGGAACCTTGCAGTCCAGCACGCGCAGCGGATTGGTGACCGCCCGCCGCTGGCAATCCCCGCACATCTGCCCCACTACCGGAACCAGCGCCGCCCGCAACGCTTCGTTGTAGCGCGCCCTGTCCGCCGCCGACCCAACCGAATTCAGTTCCAGCGTCCAGCCGGTGATGCCCAGCTCGTCCAGCAGAGTGGCCAGCATCTCCAGCACTTCCGCGTCCCGCAGCGGCGATTCGCTCCCCGCGGAGGGCGGCCCGATCACCTCGGCGCCGATCTGCGAAAACTGCCGGTAGCGCCCCTTCTGCGGCCGCTCCCGCCGGAACTGCGGCCCAATGTAATAGAGCTTCTGCAACAGCCCGCTCTCGCCCAGCCCATGCTCGATGTACGCCCGCACCACGCCAGCGGTATTCTCCGGCCGCAGTGTAAGCGATTGCGTCTTCTCCGACTGCGCCCGCGCACGATCCTCCCAGGTGTACATCTCCTTGGAGACGATGTCGGTCTCCTCGCCCACCCCGCGGGCAAAGAGGCCGGTATCCTCGAAGACCGGCGTGCGAATCTCGCCGAAGTTGTAGCGCGCAAAAACATCCCGCGCCGTAGCCTCAATCCGGTTCCAAAGCGCGGTCTCCGGCGGCAGCAAATCCCGCGTCCCGCGAACTGCTTTCAGTGTGCTCATAGCTCTTTTAGTCTAAATGGAGGATCGCCGGACTACCGAAATGTCACTTCGTAGACTCGAAATGCGCCAGCCTCCTGAGCGAAGACAACTTCTTTGAGCGGGGAATAGGCTGGAAACTTGGTCACTGTTCCCGGTTTCGCCTTCGTGTAAAGGCGAATCTGATCATCCGCTCCTTTCATTTCGGGCCCCAATGCCAGAATCGCCTTAGCCGCACGCTGAAGACAGACGGAGATTCCGCTTTTAGGATTGGAGAAAACGCCTCTTGCGGGTCCCGAATCAGCGTTGAAGAAGTCCCCAGGCCAAGAACATTCAATCTCGCCTGAAGCCATCTCCATTACCTTATCAATATCTTGAGCCTGCACAGCCTGGGCAAAAAGGCGGACCTCATCACTCCCAGCAAATCCGGGTGGATCGTTTCCCGGCTGGTCGATGATCTGAATACTGAAGAGCACATGTGAAGGCGTGAATTCCAGAGTATAGTTCTCGCTCACATAGTCCCAGAGATCAACATTTACATCATCTTCGTGATTGACTTTCGTAGGTTTGCCGAGAAGAGCTTCAACCTTTTCTGCAGCATCGCCCAACTGTAGGCCGAAGAAACCAGTGGGACCGGAATGATCCTCTCCTGTCAGTTCTAGTTCGATAATCCTGTCCTTGAAATTTGGATCCTTGCCTGTGTAGTAGAACGCGACTAAATAATTTTTCTTGGAACCGGGTACGTGATATACACAAAATTGCTTATCGTTTGTGGGTTCACCTGTTCGAAAGGGTTTTCCTAACGCCGCCTCAACAGCCTTGCGGTCCTGTTGCAAAAGAAATCCACTCAGCTCGTGGGGGCGTGTGTGAGTGCGGGAAGCTGCTTTCGAGCGCATTTCCGGTGATTGCCCGTTCACAGCGATAGGCATGCCAGCCAACGCGGCGCAGCAAAGAACAAGAGCCAATCTTAGAGAATTCATGAAGGCAGTCTAACGCGACAGGGTGCGTTTGTCAGTTGAATTTTCTCTGTCGAGCTTCTCTCGCAAAACCGCGACAACAGTGCGTCTTTTCAACTCATCTGGTGTTATGACATAGTCTTCACCTCGAAGCGCTTCGAGCAATTTCGCCTCCAGCAATGCACGTCGCTTCAGAGTGCCTTTATGGACATGTCCTTCTTGCACTGCCTCATGAAACGCCACCGCCAGCCTTTCGCGGTTCTCGTAGGCCCTGTTGGCCTCCTCGGCCTCGTTTTCAAACTTCGGAATCGCCATCTCTCCCATGATTTTCAGCTTACGCCCGGCGCTTGATCGACTCTATCAAAGTCGAATCAATCCGCGTCTGCCAGCCCCGCCCGGTAGCTTTGAAGTGGTCGATCACCTCAGGCGAAAGCCGTAGCGAGACCAGCGTCTTGGTCGGAGCCTTCTGCGGCCCGCGCTTGCCTCTACGCATCACCTTGCCGCCGCGAATCAGATCGGCCTGTGCCAGCCAAGCCCGCGCAGCCTCGGCGTCGTTCGGGTCGTAGGGACCGTCCTCCGGCTCATAGGGGAACGCGTCCCCCTCTTTGAAGGCCAGCACGCGCTCCCAGTCGGTTTCACTCTTTGTCGAGTTCATATTGTTCGCGCTCCTCTCGTGAAGCAGGCCGAAATGAGATCACCCTCACATCATCTCCGCGTTCGGTATAAATCAACGCCAGCAGCCGTCCCCGAACCACGGCTACGGCTAAGTCCATCAATCGCCGTTCGCCTTCGCGGCTGGAGTCGTATGTACACTTGTCCGGGTTGTCGTATACGAGATGAGCATCGTTGAAGTCGAGTCCATGCTTGCGCAGATTCGACTTTCGCTTTGCCTCATCCCAGACGAACATAACTAAATTGTAGCTACAATATAAATAAGATGCAAGCGGTTTCTGGCGAACATTCACAAGGCAAAATCCTGGAGGTTTAGAGCGAAAAGGCCGGAGAGGCTCCGCTTTGAGCGCCTTTCCTGGCCACTTTTACGCCAAACTAGCTCTGCTTCGGAATGAAGCTTTTCTTTCGTATTCCGAACTGCTTTTGACGCGGTTTAGCACGATATCCGAGGCCCGGCGGCGCGGAATAGGAAGTTTATAGGAATCTATGGTGCCGAAGAAGGGACTCGAACCCCCACACCCTTGCGAGTACGTGGACCTGAACCACGCGCGTCTGCCAATTCCGCCACTTCGGCACAGTACGCAAGTCCAGCATTTCGCTGAACAAGCAGCAGTTTTGAGTCTCGCAAATGCGGCTCACGGTGTCAAATGGACCAGGTACTGAGAAGGGATTGAATCAGCCGGGGGTTTTTACGCCCTGCTTTAACATTTCAATGGCCTTGACCGTGCGATTCCGGCGCGTTTCTTCTCTTTTGGCTTCGGTAATCCAGCGACAATATTCCTTGCGGTGGGTGTAGCTCAACCGTCCAAAGAGCCCGAGCAGCCCTTCCTTCTTCATCAATTTCTGGAGTGCGGCGGGAACTTCGACGGTTCGTTCCCCCTCGTCCTTCCACACGACGACTTCAATGATATCTCCCGGACCCTTGCCGATCTGCTCGCGAATGGACTTCAACACGCCCAGCATATGGCTCGCATCCCCGCACTTCATCAACGAACCAGAGTAGGGCACATCGTTGAAGGTCGCCTTTACTGGCACTGCACCCTTGGCGCCGAACTCCTTTTCGACACTGAAAGGGAAGATCACGGCAGCGCCGCCTCCCAATCCCGCTTGAATGGGCGCTTTGAACTTGTATCTCTTCATCGCTCCACCGACTACGGAATCTTCGCCTTCCAAACAATCTTCCTTCCTGGCCGCGCAGCTTAGCGGGGATGCGGCAAGGAGAGAAGAATGGGAACAGACGATCAAACGCTGGGAATGTTCAGCTTTTAGACCAACTTGGCGTCCAACAGGATCTCGGTGTTGTTGGCGAAGAGCTTGGAGATGGGGCAGCCGCCCTTGGCGTCGGCGGCGGCCTTGGCGAAAGCCTCCTGCGATGCGCCGGGAACGCTGGCTGTGGTGGTCAGCGCGATGCGGGTGATAGCGAAGCCGTCGCCGACCTTGCCCAGCGTGACCGCCGCGTGGGTTTCGATCTTGGCAGGTGTCAGCCCCGCGCCGCCCAACTGCGCGCCCAGCGCCATCGAGAAGCAACTGGCATGTGCCGCCGCTATCAGCTCTTCAGGCGTGGTGCCCGACGCCGCGCCTTCAAAACGTGTGGCGAATGAGTAGTTTGCGTTGCTCAGCACGCCCGTCGCCGTCGAGATCGTGCCCTTGCCTTCCTTCAGTGAGCCTGTCCAAACCGCGCTTGCCTTGCTTGCCATGGTACCTCCTTGGGGGTTGAGTGTTTTGGATTGGAATTGCGTTACCGGATGCGCCGCTGCCGGGGAAGCCCCAACCGCGTCTGCAAAATGCAGGACGCCCGTTTGATGCGCTGCAAGACTGTCAGGATGCGTGCTCTCTCACCCTTTTCGCGATCAAGCTGCGAAAAGGATGGGGCGCCCAGCCTTCCAGGATGCGAGAGAATGCGCCAGGCGCGCCTCAAACGGGCGTTAGAGTTCCTCGCCGTCCTGCGGGGCCATGGCGTCCAGCGGCGCGGCGGTCAGCAGATGCGCGCGGGCGAGCACCTTGCGGGCCAGGCCGGTCAGCGCCATCCCCGCCGCGTCCCGCAGCGCAACCCAGCGCCGCTCGCCGCCAGCGACGGTCAGCGCCTCCACATCGTCTTCAAAGACTGTGCGTATACGCACGTAGTAATTCACTTGCATGATAGCGTGGCGCACGGTCATGCGCAGCGCCTCATCGGGGACGGCTGACTCCCGCAGCGCGGGCAACTCCCAAAGCCCCGGCATCACGGTCAGCGAGGCCGGCCTCTGCTCCAGCAGCACCTCCCGATGCGCCTGGCCGGGAAGCAGGCCGCTGTGCACCGAGAGCGCGTAGGCTACCTCGCGGCTCTGCATCCGCGCGCGCGGCGCGGTATCTTGCTCCCCCTGCGCCTTGCAATCGGCAGTCAGCGGGCAGACCAGGCACTGCGGATTGCGCGGCAGGCAGAGAGTCGCGCCCAGCTCCATCAGCGCCTGGTTGAAATCTCCGGGCCGGAGCGGGTCCACCAGCCTGGCGGCCAGTTCCTCGATTTTGCTCCGGACAGCATGGCCGCCGCCCACGCGGGTGTCCGCCTTCCAGCCTTCCAACCGGCAGAGCACGCGCTCCACATTGCCGTCCACCACGGCCACCGGCTCGCCGTATGCGATGCTGGCCACGGCCGCCGCTGTGTACGCGCCGATGCCGGGCAGCAGGCGCAGTTCCTCCGCCGTCTGCGGCAGGTTGCCCTGATAATGGTCGGCCACAAACTGGGCCGCCTTGTGCAGCATCCGCGCCCGGCGATAGTAGCCGAGACCGCTCCACGCGGCCAGCACCTCCTGCTCATCGGCCAGCGCCAGCGAAAGCAGCGTGGGAAAGCGCGACATGAAGGCCTGGTAGCGCTCCACCACCACCGCCACGCGGGTCTGCTGCAGCATGATCTCGGAGACCCAGATGGCATAGGGATTCCGGCTGCCCCGCCAGGGCAGATCGCGCCGGCAGCGCTCGTACCACTCCAGTAAACGCCCGCGCACCCGTGCGATCTTCTCCGCCTCCCAGCCCCTCTTGCCCATGCGCTCAGATTAACAGGCGTGAGGAAAGGCTATCGGCTTTGAATGGGCGTGGCATCAGCGCGTGCATTCAAATCTTTACCCCTGCCCTATACACCCGTGTCGGGTGTAAACTTCTTTATCGCGGAGAAGCCGTCTTTTCCCCGCGCGAACAGGAAAACACCATGCGCAAAATCACGATTTGTCTCGCCCTCGCCCTCGCCTTCGCAGCATCGTTTTGCCCAGCCCAAACCGCGCCCGCCAAGCGCCCCATGACCTTCGACGATCTGATGAAGATGAAGCGCCTGGGCGATACCGCCGTCTCGCCCGACGGCAAGTGGCTGGCCTACAGCGTTACCACGGTAAATCTCGACCAGAACACCAAAACAGCGGAGCTGTGGATTCAAGCGATTGCCGGCCCAAATTCTGAATCTCTGGCGCCGCAGAAGCTTGCCGTAGCGCAGCCGGGAGACTCGGGGATTCAGTTTGCCTCGGACGGGCACTCCGTGCTCTTTCTTTCCGGTCGGGATGGTGGCCAACAGGTCTGGAAGGCTGACTTCGATGCGGCCACCGGCGCAACCGCCAACCCCAGGAAGCTGACGGCGATCTCGACCGAAGCCGGCGACGCCCTTTGGTCCCCTGACGGGAACTCCGTACTCTTTACCTCTGCCGTTTATCCGGATTGTCCGGCAATTACGCCAGCGGACGTGGCCACCGGCGACAAGTGCAACGCCGACCGTGACGCCGCTGCTGCCTCCAGCAAGGTCAAGGCGCAAATCTTCACTCATCTTTTGTATCGCCACTGGGACCACTACACCGGCGAGAAGCGCAGCCACCTCTTTCTACTGACGGTCGCGACGAGCGCGCTGCGCGACCTGACGCCGAACGACCCGCATGACGTTCCGCCGTTTTCACTCGAGGGCGGAGGCTGCGGCTGCGCCTTTGCGCCCGACTCGAAGGAGCTGGCCTTCACCGAGAACATCGACCCGGAGCCGGCGATCAGCGTCAGCGCCAAGATTTTCACGCTCGATCTGACCAATCCGGCGGCCAAGCCGGTGGCGATCAGCACATCGGCGGGCGGCAACTTCAACCCCGCCTATTCGCCCGACGGCAAGTACATTGCCTGGCGCTCGGAGGCGCGGGCCGGCTATGAGAGCGACAAGTTCCGGCTGGTGGTTTTCGACCGGCAGCAGCACGCGCTCAATTACCCACTCGACTCAGCCGTTGTGTTCGAACCGGGTCCGAAACCGGCAAAGTTTGATCGGTGGGTCGACGAATTCTCATGGCGCGATGACTCGAAACTCATTTACTTCACTTCAGGCTATGGCGGCGAAGAGCCGATACAGAGTATTTCATTGGAACCTATACCGAGAGACGCTGAATTGGCGCTGCATGAGACTGTCATTGACTCGCGACCGCCTTCACCTTCAAATGGAGAGCACCGCCCCGTTCATAGGCAGCTTAGCCGCTATGGGAAAATGCGCGGAGAATGGAGCGGTGTCCAAGGCATCTTGGTCAATCGAAGATTCCGGTTGATCGGTACCCTGGTGCGGATCGACCTGCCAAGCGAGGTTGTCCTCGTTGACCCATTGGAAATCGACGATTCATCGCGGACGATGATTGTCGACCTCGATGGCTCTGAGCCGACAAAAGAAATCACGAAGCAGGAATACGATCCTATTAAGGTCACCCACCTCAACGACGCCCTCCTCGCGCAACTAGATCTTCCGAAGATGGAATCCTTCTGGTTCACAGCCGCCGACAAGACCAAGCTGCAGGGCTTCATCATCCGGCCTCCGGGCTTTGATCTGGCGAAGAAGTATCCGCTGAAGTTTCTGATTCACGGCGGGCCGCAGGGCGCGTGGGGCGACTCATGGAGCTATCGCTGGAACGCGGAACTCTTTGCCGCCAACGGCTATGTGGTTGTGATGATCAATCCGCGCGGCTCGACCGGCTACGGGCAGGCTTTCGTCGATGGCGTAAACGGCGACTGGGGCGGCAAGCCCTTCACCGACCTGATGCAGGGCCTGGACTACGCCGAGCGGCATTATCCCTTCATCGACAAGACGCGCGAGTGCGCGCTAGGCGCCAGCTACGGCGGCTTCATGGCCAACTGGATTCTGGGCCACACTGACCGCTTCAAGTGCATCGTCAGCCACGACGGAATGTTCAACCCCGAATCGGCCTGGGGCTCGACGGAAGAGCTGTGGTTCAACGAGTGGGAGTTCAAGGGCAAGCCCTGGGATTATTACGGGAAACCGGACGCCGAGAATCCCTTCCGCAAATGGTCCCCGGCGATGTCGGCCAGAAACTTCAAGACGCCAACTCTGGTGATTCACAGCCAGCTCGACTACCGCCTCGACGTCGCCGAGGGCTTCCAGCTCTTCACGACGTTGCAGCGGCTCAAGGTGCCCAGCAAAATGCTCTACTTTCCCGACGAAGGCCACTGGGTGCTGAAGCCGCAGAACTCGCGCCTCTGGTACAAGACGGTGAACGACTGGGTGGATGAGTGGACGAAGTGACAGCGGTTAGTGGGCAGTCTCGCACGAACAACAGTACTTAGGATGGATCGGTAGTACAGACGTGAGCGATCGCAACTCGGCCTTTAAATGAAAACCAGGAGCTGGAAGCTGCCTTTTAAATCCAAATCCGCCAAGCCCCGTCCCTTCCTGAACGAAGCCGGCCTCTACGACTACGCTGTCAAGACGCTGGGGCGGGCGATGCGTTCGGAGGCCGAGCTGCAGCGGCTGATGCAGAGGCGCGTCGAGCCGGGCGAACGCGGCGAGGCGGCCATCACAGCCGCTCTGGCCCGTCTGCGCGAGCACGGCTACCTGAACGACGCCGCCTTTGCCGAGACCTATGCCCGCCTGCGCCAGGAGAACGAGAAGCTGGGCAAACGCCGCGTCCGCCGGGACTTGCAGCAGAAGGGCGTCGGCAGCGAGCTGATCGCCGAGACCCTCGAAGCCCGCTACGGCCAGACCAGCGAAGAGGCGCTGGCCCGCGAGCACCTGCAACGCAAGCGCCTGCTCAAGCCGGAGAGCGAAAAGGAGACCGCGCGCATCATGCGCCGCCTGGTCGCCGCTGGTTTTTCTCCCAGCGTGATCTACAAGATTCTCCGCCAGTGGGATGTGCCCGACGAAGCTCTGGCCGCGCTGGAAAACCTCGACGACGAGCCGCACGAAGAGTAGATTGGCCCCATATCCCGTTTCCGAGAGCTGTGATATAACCACCTTCAACCTTCCCCGTTCGCGGCGTGCGGAAGCACTCATCACCGCAGCGTCTTTCGGCCTTCACCCGGAAGAATCCAAAGTACTGTATGCTGGTAATGCGCGCCCGTAGCTCAGCTGGATAGAGCGAACGCCTCCGGAGCGTTAGGTCGGGAGTTCGAATCTCTCCGGGCGCACCATACTTTTGAATACATTATGAGTTGTCGAGTTGATATTGGATCACCATTCAGGCTCAATTGAAGTTGGAATTCAAGGCGGCGGCTTTTGCCTCCGCCTTGCGTTCCTGTCTGACTAGAACCCGGCCTGGGCCGCGCTTACTTCCAGCTGGGCAACTTGCATCGCCGCCAGCTTCACCGGCTCTCCGTAATGGACTGCCACCAATTCGGCAGCCTTGCCTTCATCCATATAGGGCCGGACCTGAGCGAGCTTGATTGTCGATTGCGAGGCCATGCGCGCCACGGCGGCCTTGCTGGAGATGGACGTAACCAGCGCCAGCATCGCGCTGACTACTGTCGCCACCGCGTTAATCGCGTTCAGCACATGCTGCTGGCTGGCGGGGTTGGTGATCCTGGCCGCCTGTAGCAATGATGCGTTCACCTGCTGCTGGAAGGCAACCGCGGCTGTTTGCAGTTGCTGGAGGACAGGAGCCGTCGGATTGGCCAGGTATGCCTTGGCCTGGGCCACCAGCAGATTGGAGGCCGCGTCGAAGCCCAGCGTGGCCGCGGTAAAGATCGGCGCATCTGCCAGAGCCAGCAGCGTCGCGGTCGAATCCAATGTGGCCACGGCGGATTGTAGCGTCGGTGTCCAGTTCACTATATTCTGCGCCACGTTGGTACCCGAACAGCCGGCCGTGAAAGGCAGCTGTAGCAGCAGGGCAATCAGCGCCCAGCAGCCGAGCTTAGCAGTGGAGCTGGTGGAGTTGGCAGAGTTGACCTTGGATGGGGCCGGATCGCGGGCCAGCAGACCCAGCAGCGCGGTGGCCAGGCCGCTCACCAGGGTAACCACTGTGCCGCTGCCGGCCGTGCCAAGCGTGATGCCCTGCTGCGAAAAGACGCTGGCAATGGTGATGACCCCAATCAGCAGCCCTGCTGCCGAGGTCTTGGGTGAGTTCCAGATATTCGAAATGGGATTCATGCGGAAAGCTCCTCGCAAAGAAAAAGGCGGCCTCAGCCACCTTGGTTACCTGAACTATGACGCACGGGAGAGACTTAAACCGCTTCCGTGCAAATACAAATCGAGACCAGCGGCGGGCAGTGTTGCGTGCCGGCCGCTGGTCTCGATTTGTCGCATCTCCCCGATTTCGAGCGCCACCGTGGTTGCGGCTCTAGCTCGCGGCGGAGAGCCGCTGAAGAGAAGACCAGAGACGGCCCCAGGCCCCGGAACCATCCGCTGGGGGAGGGCGTACACATTCGCCGGGCTCGGCACTTCCGTCTCTGGTCTGGCTACTTCTTAGCCTAGGCGTTCTTTACATAATTTTCGGCAAAAATGAAATAAACTTTAATCTGACATATTTATTTAGAATTCGTCTTCCTACATTGGTTGTTTTTCAGAGATTTATTTTCCCGCCTTGGCCGTTGTGGCGATGGAAATGCCCGAGTGGCCTGTGGTGATCTGTCAGGGCCGCTCACGGCGCGGAAAGCAAATCCGCGCAGCCAGCAGAACCGGCGCCAGATTCACCGCCGCCGTGAGCCAGGCGGTCCGCCAGAATCCGAAGACCGGGATGAGGTAGGCGCTCAGCAGCAGAGCGCCCGCGCAGCCGCCGAGCAAATCGATGGCGTAGAGCCAGCCGAGTCTTCGCCCTCCGCTTTGGTCTTGGAGAACCATCGCCGTCGCAAGGGGAAACTGGAAGCCCCCCAGGATGCCCGAAAGCGCGGCCAGCGCCGGGAAGGCGCACTGCGCGACCAGCCAGATTGCCGCCGTCCCGGAGAGCCTGGCGAGCAGGCTGACCACGAGCATCAACAGCGGCGCGGCGAGCGCGAGTACAAATTGTGTAATCGCGACGGCGCGGCAGGGCTTGAGGCTGACGCGGCGAATGTGGCGCAACCCAAGCCAGCTTCCAACCGCCATGCCTGCCATGAACAACGCAATCAGAATGGCGAGCTGGCGGTAGAGGAAGCCGTAAAGGGATTGGAAGGCGAGCAGCTGAATGATTTCGAGCGCCATCAGCGTAAAGCCGGTCGCGGCCATGCAGACGGCGGCCGAGCGGGTGCGGCGCTCGCGAGCGGGCGCAAACGCGAGCAGTGCCGCCACGGATAACAGAACGATGAGAGTAATGCCGAGCACAGCGGAGAAGCGCGCGCGCGCTGCCGAGCGCAGCCAGTTGGCATAGTCGGGCTTGAACTGCGCGCTCCACAGAACCGTGTTGAAGTAGTAGGCGATGGGCGAGAAGTCGCGATTGACTTGCGTCGCGGCCAGCGGCTGCAATTCATCGCGCACCTGCTCCATGCGATCTGGCATCATGCGGAAGGGAATGAAGTATTCGCGCACGTAACGCGTCTTCAAATGGCGCGCAAGCAACCGCGCAACCAGCACTCGCGGATCGTCGGTGAGAAGACCGGGGCGCGTTGCGGCAAAGAAGTGGATCGTCTCTCCGGGAATCGCGACAACGTTGGGAAAGACTTCCTGCAGTGTGCGGTTGATGCAGCGCAGGAATTCCGCGAGATCGGGGCTGGTGGCTTCCTCCGACGAGCGCAGTTGCAAGGCGAGCAGCCCGTCCGGCGCAAGATGAGCGCGCGCGGAGCGGAAGAATTCGGCGGTGTAAAAGCGGTTCAACTGCGCGGTCTGAGGATCAGGAAGGCTGACAATAATTACATCGAAGCTGTCGCGCGTCGCATTGAGATAAGCGCGGCCATCGGCATAGTGCAGATGCACGCGGGGATCAAGAGGTGCGGAGTCGGATGGAAGATAATCACGCGCCATGCGGATCAGCGCGGGGTCCAGCTCGACCAGGTCGATGCGCTCGACGGTGGGATGCTTGAGCGCCTGCGGGACGCTGCCGCCGGCGCCGCCGCCGATGAGCAGAACTCTCTTCGGCGCGGGATGCTCGAGCAGCGCGTAGTGAACCGACTCTTCGGCAGCGCTCTCATCCGGCGTGCTGGCCAGAATCAGGCCGTTTTCATAGAGGCTGCGGTTGTTGCCGGTTACGATGACCATCAGGTTGCCGTAGATCGAATCCTTCGAGGCGAGCACGTGAAAGCCGCGCCACTCCTGTGCCTGCGCCAGCCTTTCCATGCGCGGCGCAACTTCGATGAGAAGAAGAAATGCGAGCAGCGTGGCAGCCGCGACCGCGGCCGCAATTTGCTTGCGGTTCAAGCGCAACCAGAGAACGCTTGCCATCAGCAGATTCAAGATGAGCACAATGCCGGCAATCTGGAAGGGCGAGAGAAAGCGCAGCAAGACCAGGCTGGCAATGATGCCCCCCACGGCGGAGCCGGCCGCCTCCAGCAGGTAAGCCGCGCTCGTAGCTCGGCGCGCGTCGACGGCGGATTCAATGCTCATCATGCGCGCTGCAGCTACAAACAACGCGCCCGCAATCATGCAGAAGAGGCTCAGGCAGATGAGCGATGCAAGCAGCACCGGGAGCGGGCCGACAAGCTCTCCGGGGACGGTTTGAAAGAGGCTCTTGCTCCAGCGCAATGCCCAGACGGTGAGCGGCAGGCTGATGCCGAGCAGGCATTCGAGCACGGCCACCGCGCGACGCGCGTTGCCTTCACGCTGCGCCAGAGTGCCGCACACAAAGCTGCCGATCGCGGTCCAGAAGAGCCATGTTGCCAGCAGAATGCCCAGCGAGATTTCGTTGCCGTTGAAGACGGCCATCAGCTCGCGCATGAGGACGATCTGACCGAGGACGGCGCTGCATCCGATCAGCATCAGAGCCGCCTTAACGGCTGGTGAAGAGCCTTCCGGCTTACGTTCCGCGACGAAGTTGTTCTGTGTTCTCATCCGAGCGCAATTATTCATCCACCTGATGCCGAATGCAAATCGACAACGCTTACATTGCTTACAATTAACAGAGCCGGCTTGGTTCGAGGTTTCCCATACTGACCTCATAAACAACAACGCGGCGAGGATGGACACCCGGTTTCATTCCCCCGGTCAGAGGCCGTACCATTGAAGTGCAGCCCAGGAAATATGAACGAGGTGACACGCGTCACTGCCCAGCGTCTTTGCGAAGACGAAAATGATTTGGGTTTTGGGGATGATTTTTCGTAGAGGGCTGCGAGGCGCAGTTGACCGCGCAAGAGCATAGTGGAGCAGAGATGAACTGGCGCGAGGAGTATCGGAGCAGGTGCATGGATGGCGCCCAGGCGCTCAAGTTGGTTCGCTCCGGCGACCGCGTATGGGTCCAGTCCGGGTGCGGCACGCCTTCCGTGCTGCTGGACGCGCTGGTCGAGCGCGCTCCCGAGTTGCGCAATGTCGAAATCGTTCACTTGAAAACGCTGGGCGAGGCGGCGTATACCAGGCCGGAGTACGAAGGAATCTTTCGTCATCGCGCATTGTTTTTGGGAGACAATGTGCGCGAGGCGGCGGCCGCCGGACGTGCCGATTACACCCCCATCTTCCTCAGCGAGATTGAAGGCTTGTTTGCGAGCAGCGCTCTGCCGCTGGATGTTACGCTGATGCAGGTTTCGCCCCCGGATGAGCATGGATTCGTGACCCTGGGGTCGACGGTGGATTGCACGTTGAATGCGGCCCGCGCCTCAAAGACGGTGATTGCCGAAGTGAATGAGCGGATGCCGCGCACGCATGGAGACACGTCCTTTCATGTGAGCCACCTCTCGGCGATCGTGGAGACATCGCGGCCGCTGCTGGAGTCGCATCCGGAGCCATCCACCGCGATCCAGCGCCGGGTGGGAGCGAATGTGGCTTCGCTGATCGCCGACGGAGCGACGATTCAGACCGGGATCGGCGGGATTCCGGACGCGGTGCTTTCTTGCCTGGGAGACAGGCGCGATCTGGGAATTCATACCGAGATGGTCTCGGATGGCGTGATTGACCTGATGGAAGCGGGCGTGCTGACCGGCGAACGAAAATCACTGCACCGTGGCAAGGTGGTGCTTTCGTTCGTGCTGGGATCGCAGCGGATCTTCGATTTCATTGACCACAATCCGAGCTTTGAGTTTCAGCCCATCAGCTATACGAACAACCCGTTTGTGGTGGCGAAAAACGACAATATGGTGGCTATCAACTCGGCGCTGCAGGTGGACCTGACCGGGCAGGTCTGCGCCGACTCGCTGGGAACAAAGCCCTTCAGCGGCTTTGGCGGACAAGTGGATTTTATTCGCGGGGCCGCGCGCTCCAAGGGCGGAGTACCGATCATCGCGCTGCCTTCGACGGCACGGCATGGCACGGTTTCGCGGATTGTGCCGATGCTGGAGCCGGGCGCGGGCGTGGTGACCTCGCGCGCCGATGTGCATTATGTGGTGACTGAGCACGGCATCGCGTACCTGCACGGCAAGACACTGCGCGAGCGGGCGGAGGCGTTGATCGCTATTGCCGATCCGCAGTTCAGAGGAGATTTGGAAGAGTTTGCGATGCGCTCGCATTACATGGAACGCAAAGCAGCGGCGATTCTGCAGGCCTGAGGTGTGACAGCCGCCGGAGAGGAGTGCGAATGGCGAATGTGGAAAAGCAGGACCGTGGACAGTTGCGGGTGGATGTGGAAGAGTGCAAGGGTTGCGGGCTCTGCGTGGAGGCCTGTCCGCCGAAGGTGATCGCGCTGGGCGAGCGGTTGAATCACTACGGCTATCGAACGGCGGCCTACAAAGGCACGGGCTGCACGGGCTGCGGTATCTGCTTTATGGCGTGCCCCGAGCCGGGGGCGATTACAGTATTAAGACTAGCGAATCGAGCACGCGTTGTGGAAACGGGCATGGTGGGAGCAAGCGAATGCGCAAGCAATTGATGAAGGGAAACGAAGCGATTGTAAGGAGCGCGATCCTCGCCGGATGCCGCGCATTCTACGGGTATCCGATCACGCCGGCCAGTGAGATTGCGGAGGCGGCGGCGCTTTATATGCCGCGGGCGGGAGGAGTTTTCCTGCAGGCGGAGAGCGAGGTCGCGGCGGTGAATATGCTCTACGGCGCGGCGGCTGCGGGCGTGCGCGCAATGACGGCGTCGAGCGGGCCGGGGATCAGCCTGATGCAGGAAGGCATCAGCTACATGGCGGGTGCGGAGCTGCCTTGCGTGATCGCCGACATCACCCGCGGCGGGCCGGGATTGGGCAACATTGCAGCCGAGCAGGGCGACTATCACCAGGTGGTGAAGGGTGGCGGCCACGGCAACTATCGCACCATCGTGCTGGCGCCGCATTCGGTGCAGGAGATGGCGGACCTGACCGCGTTGGCCTTCAGGCTGGCGGACCGCTATCGCAATCCGGTGATGCTTCTGGCGGATGGATTCATCGGGCAGATGATGGAGCCGGTCGAGTTTCCGCAGACGGCCATTGAGCCGCAGACGCCGGAGTATGCGGTGACCGGAACAAAGCAGACGCGCGGCAATCTTATCTCCTCCTTGCATCTGGACATCGATGAGATGGAGGCGCATCAGGGCCGCATGGAAGCGAAGTATCGCCACGCCAGGGAGCATGAAACGCGCGCCGAAGAGTGGCGCACAGCGGATGCGGAGATTGTGCTCACGGGCTATGGAATCATGGGCCGGATTCTGAAGGCTGTGGCAGCGGAGGCGCGCGCGGACGGACTCAAGGTCGGCGTGCTGCGTCCCATCACGCTCTTCCCGTTTCCGAAGTTGCATTTCCAGCGGCTGGCAAAAAGCGCGCGTGTCTTCGTGGTGGTGGAGATGAGCAACGGCCAGATGCTGGAAGATGTTCGCCTATCGCTGAACGGCGCGCGGCCCGTGGAGTTTTTCAGCCGCGTGGGCGGCAATGTGCCGTCGCACGGCGAGGTGCTTGAATTGGTGCGAAAGCTGGCGCGGCAAACCCTGCCGGCCCTGCATCTGGAAGAGGAGTGTGCGGCCAATGTCTAGCGAGATGATTGCGGAATACGAGGTTTCGCACGGCAAGGCGAAGGCCTTCTACGAGCGCTATGAGCGCAAGGATGAGTTGCAGCACCAGACGCACTTCTGCCCTGGCTGCGGGCACGGGCAGACGCACAAGATGCTGGCCAAAGCCATTGATGAGCTGGGCATTCAGGACCGCACGATCATGGTCGGCCCGGTAGGCTGCGGAGTCTTCACTTACTACTACTACGATGTGGGCAATATCTCGGCGGCGCATGGCCGCGCGACAGCGGTGGCTACCGGGGTGAAGCGCAGCAGGCCAGAGAGCATCGTGCTTGACTACCAGGGCGATGGAGACCTGGCGGCCATCGGCTCGGCGGAGATTCTGCACGCGGCCAATCGCGGCGAGCACATCACGGTGATCTTCGTGAACAACGCCATCTACAGCATGACCGGCGGACAGTCTGCGCCGACGACGCTGCTGGGGCAGAAGACCGCGACCACGCCGGAGGGGCGCAACGCGGCCACTGAAGGCTATCCGCTGCACGTTTGCGAGCTGCTGGCCACGCTGGAAGCTCCGGTCTACATCGAGCGTGTGGGACTGGGAGACAACAAGCAGATCATGCAGGCCGCGCGCGCCATCAAGAAGGCCATGGATAACCAGGTGCGCGGGCTAGGCTTCTCGCTAATCGAGGTGCTCTCGCCCTGCCCGACACTCTTCAAGATGACACCGGTCGAGGCGCAGCACTGGGTGCGCGACGTGATGGAGAAGACGTTTCCATTGGGCGTCTTTCGCGATCGCACGAAAGAGGCGCAGCCGCAAGCGCTGCCTGAAGCCGCGCCGTCACTGGAACGGATTCCGCAGATTCTTGGCGTTGCCAATGAGGATCTGCCGGAGGGCAATCCGGCCGTGCACGATGCGGCGGCCGCGGATTTGAATCTTGCCGTGCGCGTGGCAGGCTTTGGCGGACAGGGAGTCTTGCTGCTGGGCGAGGTGCTGGCCGAAGCCGGGCTGGACGCGGGCCTGGAAGTTTCCTGGCTGCCTTCATATGGGCCGGAGATGCGTTCAGGCACATCGAACTGTCATGTGCGTTTGGCCACGCGTGTCATCGATTCACCGATGGTGACCAGTCCCAATGTGCTGGTGGCGATGAATGAACCGTCGTTGCGGAAATTTGTGAAGAGCGTGCCCGGGGGCGGATGGATTATATACAACGGCGAGGAGTTCCCGGCCGATTGCGAGCAACCAGGCGTGAAGGCGCTGGCGCGTCCCTTCACGGAAATCGCCGATGCGCTGGGCAACTCGCGCGCGGGCAACATGGTGATGCTGGGCGCGCTGTTGGAGATTACCGGAGTGTTGCGGGACGTCAACATTGACGCGGCGCTCAAGAGGCTGGTGAAGAATCCGCGCTGGACGGAGTTGAACCGGCGCGCGATTGAGCGGGGCCGGGAGTTGGCGAGAGAATCGCGCATATAGTGGCTTTTCCCTCAAAAAAAGTCACTATAAGCGGATCTATTCAACACCAGGTTCATCCGGAAAACTTTCTGGATGCGCGCCATCAACTCTAATGGCACAATCGAGCAGCCTCATGTCTAGTCAATGCTTCGGTGCCCAGATGCGAAACTCGCCGCTGATATGCATGAAGTTCATCAGGTAAAGCATGCCGTCGTAATAGCGACCCTGGCCAGAGGGGATCGGCGTATTCCACAAGGCTTCAGTGAACTGCTTTGCGCGGGCCTGGTCGGTGGCCGCCAGCCCCGCGGCCGCATTGGCGCCCACCAGCCCGGCGGGATGGTCCTTGTTCTGTCCAGGCGCGCCAAGACATTTACCGTCCAGCGTGTAGACCGGCCCATAGCTGTCGATCCCCTCGGCGGCAAAGAATTTCTGGATGCGGTCGCTCAACTCCTGCTCCGCGGGCGCCTTGCGCCACCACGACCAATCCACTGACCAGTTGCTGGCCGTGCGCCACGCATCGTAAGCAAAGACGCCCGACTGCGGATAGCCGGTGACGTGCGGCGTTCCGTCGAAGTTGGCGTAGTTGGGTGCAAGACCGGTCTGGGGATTCGTGGTCTTCACGAAAAAGGCGCGGCTCACCTCGGCGGCGCGCGCCCAGAAGGCGCGGTCCTCCACCGGACCCCAGCGCGCCCAAAGCTCGTAGAAGGCGGGCAGGTGGTAGGAGGGGTCAGTGAAAGGATGCGGCATGATTGCCGGGGTGAAGAGAATCATCGCGTTCTCTTCGTTCACCTGCGGACCCACACTGCGCGGCCCGAACTTCGTGGCGCCGGTGATGATCGCGCGGTGACGCATCGCTGTCAGCAGTTGCAGCGCTTCAGCATGATAGTCGTAGATGCCGTGGCCTCCCGGCCAGCGATTGCCCGCAAACAGCAGCGCCATCGCGAAGTACTCTTCGCCGTCGGGCGCCGGAGACTCGTCATTGGGCGAGCCGTCGGTTTTACACGACCAGGAAAAATAACCGTAGGACGGATGCTTCGGGTCGCTGATGTACATATAGGTCATCGCCCAATTCCACAGCGCGTCGAACTCGGCCTTCTTGTCCAACTGCACGGCGATCATCATCCCGTACGACATCCCCTCGGTGCGCA
>Ga0326727_10004423_pt1 | contig 42272 bp, 36 predicted proteins | sample MB2enrmetagenome_FD_207643 | JGI IMG/M metagenome (GOLD analysis project Ga0326727, IMG submission 207643) | Lab enriched peat soil microbial communities from McLean, Ithaca, NY, United States - MB29MY | ecosystem: Environmental > Terrestrial > Soil > Wetlands > Peat | place: USA: New York...
GCCCCGCCGGACGCGCCGCGACCAGGATGCCGCCGGCCAGCACGACGGTGTAGCTGTCGCGCGCGGGCAGGAGCTGATCGGCGGTGATGACGAGGTCGGGCTGCCAGATGATGCCGCTGATATGGCGACCGGGCGTGGTTCGGATTGCCGCCAACAATGGCGCCGCCTGGTCCACGAGCGCGGCCACGGCATCGGATAGGCCCGGGAGTACCTGGGTCAGGCTGGCCGACATGCTTCGTGTATCATCCTCTGTTCGAACTTATGGCAGCAGCAAGACGCATCATGCCACGCCGGCACGCGGAGCAACCCTCAAGACATCGCTCACGAAATCGTTAAAAAAACATGATCCCGCCGCACGATGGGGCAAATCGTGGATTTAGCAAACAGTGGCACAACTGCACGGCTGCGTTCAGCCGGACTTTGCCATGAGGTAGTTTCGATAGCGTGTCCGCAGCGCGGTCTTCTGCAGCTTCCCGGTGGCGGTGTGCGGCAGCTCCGGCACTACCAGCACGGCATCCGGCAGCCACCATTTCGGCACCTTGTCGGCATACATCCGAAGCACGTCCTCGGCGTCGATCGTGTGGCCCTGGCGCGGCACCACGATCAGCACCGGGCGCTCGTCCCATTTCGGATGCAGCGCGGCGATCACCGCGGCCTCGGCGACGTCGGGGTGCGACACCGCGATGTTCTCCAGCGTGATGGAGCTGATCCATTCGCCACCCGATTTGATCACGTCCTTGGACCGGTCGGTGATCTCCATGACGCCGTGCGGGTCGATGGTCGCGACGTCGCCGGTGGCGAACCAGCCGTCCGCGTCCAGCGCGCTGCCCGGTTCGTCACCGTAATAGGCGCTGCACACCCACGGCCCGCGCACCTTCAGATCGCCGAACGCGATGCCGTCCCAGGGCAGCTCCTTGCCGTCGCCGTCGACGATCTTCATGTCGATGCCGGGCAGCACGCGCCCCTGCTTCAACATCAGGTGGTTCTGCTCGGGCCGGGTCAGGCCGGCATGCACCGGCTTCGGCGCGTTGTAGGTGCCGACCGGGCTGAGTTCGGTCATGCCCCAGCCATGCTCGACCCGCACGCCGTAGTCGGCGCCGAAGGTCTCGATCAACATTGGCGGGCAGGCCGAGCCGCCCGTCATGATCCGTCGAAGCGTGTCGAGTTTTCCGCCCGCGGCGCGCAGATGCGCCAGCAGGCCCATCCAGACCGTGGGCACGCCGCAGGTGAAGGTGACGCGCTCCTGGTTCAACAGCCCATGCAGGCTGGCGCCATCGAGGTGGCGCCCCGGAAGGATCAGCGCGGTGCCGGCCAGCGCCGCACCATACGGGATGCCCCAGGCGTTGACGTGAAACATCGGCACCACCGGCAGGATGCGGTCGGTGGCGCGCAGGCACAGCACGTCGGGCATGCTGATCGCGTAGGCGTGCAAGAACGTGGAGCGGTGCGAATACAGCACGCCCTTCGGCCGCCCCGTGGTGCCCGAGGTGTAGCACAGCGCGCAGGCGGTGGTTTCGTCGAAACCTGGCCAGGCGAAGTCGTCGTCGGCCGCGTCCATCAGGTCGTCGTAGCAATGTAGCGCCATGCCGGCGGGCAGCGCGAGGGCGGGCATGTTGGCGGCGTCGGTCATCAGCACGATGGCGCGGACGTTATCGGCGATCTTCGGTGCGATGGTTTCCAGCAACGGGATGAAGCTGGTCTCGGCGAACAGCACCGCATCGCCGGCGTGGGTGATGATGTAGGCGATGTCGTCGGGGTGCAGCCGCGGGTTGATGGTGTGGCAGATCGCGCCCATGCCGGGGGCGGCGTAGTAGACCTCCAGGTGGCGGTAGCCGTTCCAGGCGAGGGTGCCGACGCGGTCCTGCGCGCCGAGGCCAAGTTTCCCCAGCACGCGGGCGAGGCGGCGGGCGCGCGATTCGAGGCCGGCGTAGGTGGTGCGGTGGATGCCGCCCTCGACGGTCTTCGAAACGATCTCGCCGGCCGCGTGGTGGCGCGCGGCGTGCTGGAGGATCGCGGAGATCAACAGCGGCGACTGTTGCATCAGGCCTTGCATGGCGTTGTCGCGTCCTCCCGGCGGCCGGGTTGTCGGCCTTTGTGATGGCGTCACGAAGTGTAGAGAGGCGGACGGGAGAGTGCCAGATCGTAATCCGCGGCATCCAGAGCGATCGGCTGAACGTCGGTCCCCCTGTCATTGCGAGCCGCAGGCTAAGCAATCTCCATCCAGGTGCGCACCGGGCCATGTGCGCACCTGGATGGGGATCGCGCCACCCGCGGGTCGCAATGAGAGGCGGACCGACATTCACCCGAATGCCGTGCCTTGAACATCGGCGGCGATGGCCGCAGGGTCAGACGGCCTCGGGCGTGCCCAATTGGCTCGGCGACACGTCGTCCGCAAGCTCCAGGCCGTCGTAGAGCTCGCCCAACGAAAGGTCGGTGCCGATTTCCGGCATGGCAAGCGAGGCGGCGCCGGAGAGGATGTGGCCGACCCAATCGCCATCTTGGCGGGCGAAGATCGTTGCCGCCTGGCGATCCTGCTCCAGCATCACGTAGCGCCGGATCGACGGCGAGTCGCGATATTCCTGATTCGTGACGATGCGGTCGGTGACGGCGGTGCTGGGGCTGAGCACCTCGAACACCACGACCGGCTCGGTGACGACGGTGGTTCGGCGCGGGATGGGCGAGCACACCACAAACGCGTCTGGGTAACGGATGCTGCGGGCGACTGCGATCTTCAACTCGCTGCCGTGCACCTGGCACGGTTTGCCGCGCAGGCGGATCGCCAACGCGGTGATCAGATTGCGCTGGATCACCGAATGCTCCGACGTGCCGCCGGTCATCGCGATCGGTTCGAAACCGTCGAACTCGTAACGTAGCTCCTGGCGTTCCTCCCAGTCGAGGAACGCTTCCAGGCTCATCGGCTTTCGCAGCGCACCGTCCATGGCGGCAGCCTAGCATGCACCGGGCACGCATGCATCATGTGGCTGATGCCATATTCCGCGACCGTGTCGTGCATCACACGTTGTGCGCCGTCGTGGAACCGTTGTTCGACCATGGCTTCATCCATCACAGCTACGCCAACCGCGCGGGCAAGGGCGCGCACCGCGCCGTCAAACAGGACGAACACTGGCGTGACCGGCGCGGATACGTGCTGCTCTGCGACCTGTTTCGCTATTTCCAGCGATCGGCCACGAACGTCCACGTGGCGCTTGCGCCATGCGATCTTTCGCGACGGGTGGTTCGATCCGTCGGGGGAGCCTGGCCGTCCCCCAGTCGGCGTGTCGTCCGCGGCGGGTCCTGGAACAACAATCCGAGGAACCTGCGCGCCGGCGTCCGCGACAGGAACAACACCGACAACCGAAACAATGCGCTTGGTTTCCGTGTGGCCAGCACGCCTCCATGCCAGGGCCGGCGGGATCACGGTCCCGACGGGTGCGCCGAGGGTGCGTTCAGGGACGGTCATGATGAGAGCGGGACGATAACGTTCCGGCACCGGCGTCCGTCCCGGCCTTCGGGCGACGGGCGCCGGGTGTGCCGGCTCAGGCGGTTGCGGCCGGCTCCGCGAACGAAACGCCATCTTAAAGTTCCGCCAGCGGCAACTCGACACCGATCTCTGGCATGGCCAGGATCACGTCGCCGGAAACCACGTGGCCGACCCAGTCGTCGCCATGCCGGGCAAATACCGTCCCGGCCTGGCGATCCTGCGCCGCCATGACGTAGCGTTGGATTGAGGGGGTGTCGCGATATTCCTCGTTCTTGACCGTATAATCCACGCTGGCGGTACTCGGGCTTAGTACTTCGAATACGACGGTCGGATCGGTTACGACGGTTGCGCCCGGCGCCACCGGCGAACAGACCACGAATGCGTCCGGGTAGCGGATGCTACCCGCAACGGCGATTTTCACGTCACTTGGAAAGACCTGACAGGGCTTGCCCCGCAGGCGGGTCCCAAGAGCGATGATCAGATTGCGTAGAATGGCACCGTGTGCCGCCGTACCGCCCGTCATGGCGGTCGGGGTGAAACCGTCGAACTCATGGCGCAACTCTTGGCGTTCCTCCCAATCGAGGAACGCCGCCACCGTCATTGGCTTGCGCAACGCAATGTTGATTGTACCAGTCTAGCACACATCGGTGGGACGATGCATCACCCCCCGGCGCGCAGCACCGCCAGATCGCACCCCTGGTCCGCCTGCAGCACCTGGTCGGCAACAATCCGGTCCCACCCGCGCGCCGGCTTCGCAGGCGGCGACCACCGCGCCCGCCGTGCCGCCAGCACCGCCTCATCCACCAGCAGATCCAACGACCGCCCCTGCACCGACAGCCGTATCCGATCGCCTGTCTCCACCAGCGCCAACGGTCCACCCGCCGCCGCCTCCGGCGTGATGTGCAGCACAATGGTGCCGAACGCTGTGCCGGACATCCGGCAGTCGCTCATCCGCACCATGTCCTTCACACCGGCCCGCGCCAGCTTCTGCGGGATCGGCAAATACCCCGCCTCCGGCATGCCCGCCGGGGTCAGCGGCCCGGCATTCTTCAACACCAGAATATCCGCCGCGGTCACATCCAGCGCCGGATCGTCGATCCGCTCGGCAAGGTCCTCTAGCCCGTCGAACACCATGGCGCGGGCCTCGGTCTCGAACAGCGACGGCGTCGCCGCGCTGCGCTTCAGGATTGCCCCGCGCGGCGCGAGCGAGCCGAACAGCGCGACGATGCCACCCACCGGCGACACCGGATCATTCCGGGGTCGGATGTAGCGCCGATCGACGAACGCCGGCTCCGCAAGCCGGTGGCGCAACGACGCGCCGGTGATGTCGATCGCATCCTGGTGCAGCAGCTCGCGCAGCTCCCACAGCAGCGCCGGCATCCCGCCCGCGGCGTGGAAATCCTCCATGTAGCCCTCGCCGGTCGGCTTCAGATCGACCAGCACCGGCGTGCTGTCCGACAGCGCGTTCAGCTTGTGCAGGTCGATCTCCACCCCGCGCCGCCCGGCGATCGCGGTCAGGTGGATCAGCGCGTTGGTCGACCCGCCCAGCGCCAGCAGCACCCGCAGCGCGTTCTCGATCGAAGCCGCCGTGATCACCTCCGACGGCCGGATCGGTGCCGAGGTCAACCGCATCGCCAGCATCCCGGCATCCTCGGCCGCGCGCAGCCGGTCGGCGTGCACCGCGGGGATCGAGGCCGTGCCAGGCGGCATCATGCCGAGCGTCTCGGCGATACACGCCATGGTCGAGGCAGTGCCCATCACACCGCAGGTCCCGGCGGTGGTGGCGAGCCGGCCCTCGATTTCGGCAATCCGCTCAGCCGTTACGTTGCCGGCGCGATACTGCGCCCAGTAGCGCCGGCAGTCTGTGCAGGCCGACAGGCGCTCGCCCTGGAACGGCGTCGCCAGCATCGGCCCGGTCACAAGTTGCACAGCCGGAATATCCGCCGAGGCCGCGGCCATCAGTTGCGCCGGCACCGTCTTGTCGCAGCCGCCGATCAGCACAACCGCGTCCATCGGCTGGGCGGTCAGCATCGCCTCGGTGTCGAGCGCGGCGAGGTTACGGTAGTGCATCGAGCACGGATGCAGCGACGGCTCGCACAGCGAGACGGTGGGGAACGGCATCGGCAGCCCGCCGGCCGCCAGCACGCCGCGCTTCACCGCCTCGATCAGCTCCGGCACCGTCCGGTGGCAGTTGTTGTAGGCCGAGCCGGTGTCGACGATGCCGACCACCGGGCGGTCGAGCATCGCCTGCGAGTAGCCCATGGACTTGGCGAAAGAGCGCCGGAGATACAGCGCGAAATCGCGGTCGCCATAGTTCGAGGTATTGCGCGCAAGCCCGCGCCGGCCGGAGGGATGGGTCATGGGCGGGATGTTAGCGCGGATCTTTTCCGGTGTCGCGGTTGGCCCGCCACACGCCGGGGCGTTGGGCAGGCCGCGTTGGGCAGGCGATATCGGGCAGGCGACGGTGGGCAGGCGACGTCGGGAAGATCCGTCAAACCACCCAATATCCCGCCACCAGAAACGCCTGGTCGAGAACCAGAAGAACCGCAAACACCGGCGGCAGGACCCATGCGAAGGCCGGGCTCGCGGTGGCCAGGGACCCAAGCCCGAGGAAGCAGCCGATGGCGGGATAAATCAGGCGAATCGCGGCCTGGCCACCCTGCGGCGCGCCGGCGAACCAGATGAACCCGGCGATCACCAGGATCGCCGCCAGGGCCAGCGGCTTGGCCTGCAAACGGATCGCCACGATCGCGCCAGCCGACATAATAAAGAGGACCAACAGATCGACCGCATCCTCGAACGAAATCTGCGCCTCCGACCACTGCCCCTGACCCGCCAGTGTCATCGCCATGTGCAGTCGGGTTCCTGCGCGGAGGAGATCGGGGACGGTCAGCGCCAGCGCGAGCGCGCGTTCCGCATGCGCCGTCAGCGCCATCGGCACTTCCCAGGCCCGCCCCGCGGCGACGAAGGCGAGCGGATCACCGAACGCGCGGGCCTGCCACAGCATGAACAGCAGCAGGCCGGAAAACGCCACGGCGCCCAAAACGGGAGCGAGCACACAGAAACGGCGAAACGCGCCCGGATTTGTCCGCCGGTCGCGCCAAGCGGCAATGCAAGCCGTGAGCATCACCGCGAGCCCGACAAACACCATCAGCGGTCCGAATGAAGTTGCCAAGCCGCTGATCACTGCAGCGCGCCATAGCCGGCCGGTGACGAGGTTCTGCAACACCAGGATGGTGCAAAGCTGCATCAGCGCCGTCGGATACGGCTGGAACAGGAAATGCGCCCCCGGATAGAGGGCATACAGCAATGTCGCGAGCTCAGCCCCCTCGGTGGGCAACGCCGATCGGGCGAGCCGGGCGAAGGCGACAACCGAAACGATACCGACACAACCTGAGAACAGGGCGGCCAATCCGCGCCCCATCTGTGTGCTGCCCGCGAACGTCATCAGCACGCTTTCAATGACGGGCCACCCCGGGAAAAACGCGATCAGCAGAGTGGGTGCGCCCGTCTGGTCGCGCTGATAGCCGTGCAACGCGATCTGCTCGTAATGTTCGCTATCCCAAGCGAAGGCTTTGCTGACGAAACCGCCCGGATGGAACCGCGGGCCGTGCGGCAGCGCGCAGCCAACCGCGTAGCCAAACGCGAGAACGGCGCCCAACCAAAGCAGCGCGCGGACCTCAACAGGGATCGAGCGTGTTCGCATGCGCATCCTGCGTGATTGACGTTCGCGGCCCGGCGGCCGGGTGGGGCCGGGGGATAGGGCCGCGCCAGACGGGCTCGTAGATGCCATTATGTCCCCTCTCCCTCACGCCCGCGCAACGGAAGGGTTCTGGCGGACCGCCCCGAGCGGGGCCTTGGCCGCGAAGAGCAGGCCAAGCGGGCAGCGTCGCTTGGCGGGGGTTTGCATCGGAGGTCAGGCGAAGGGAGAGGGGCAGCTTTTTCTCCACCCGATCGCGCTGGCTTGCGCGATACAGCTTGCACATAACAGTGATATAAGATAAGGCGTTATGCGCTCTTCCTGAGCGCATGAATGAGCGACGGCTTGCAGGCCGTCGTGACCACCGGCCGCTGCTGGCGCGCCACGACGGAGGGTTTACGATGCCTTGCCCCCTGCCCCTGACCGGTGCGCGTGTGACCGGTGCGCGTGTGACCGGCGCGCATGTGACCGGCGCGCGTGCGATCGCCTGCCTTGTCCTGCTTGGACTGTTGGCGGCATGCGCCAGCCAGGGACCGCGCACCGCCGAGACGCAGGAGGCAGCACGTTATGCCGCCCATGCCAGCCGCAACTACACGCCTCCCGGCCCGCCCGGGGACCCTTGGGGGCCTTACATCCGTGAGGCCAGTCAACGCTTCGACGTTCCTGGCACCTGGATCCGCGCCGTGATGCGCCAGGAATCGGGCGGCAACGAGTATCTGAACGGCCAACTCGTCACCTCAGGCGCCGGGGCGATGGGGTTGATGCAGGTGATGCCTGAAACCTATGATGAACTGCGCGGTCGTTACGATATTGGCGACGACCCGTACGATCCGCACAACAACATCCTCGCCGGCACTGCGTATCTGCGCGAGATGTATGACATCTATGGTGCCCCGGGGTTCCTGGCCGCCTACAACGCCGGGCCGGCGCGGCTGGACGACTACCTCAGCAACAATCGCCCGCTGCCGGATGAGACACGGCACTATGTCGCGGCGATCGCCCCGTCGATCCAGGGCGTGTATCCACAGACCAGATCGCCGGCCGAGGCCTACGCAATGAATGCGTTGCCGATCAACATTCCGCCAGGGCAACGCTATGGCCGCGGCGGCCAATATGCCCAGCCCAGCTTCGCCCAGCCCAGCTATGCCCAGCCCAGCTATGCCCAGCGCAACATGGGCAGCAGCGCGCCTGTGGCGCCGGTGGCGACCGCGCAGTTGCTCGCGCCGCCGCCGATCCCGCCGCGTGAGGCGCCCTCACGCCAGGCGCCACCCGAGCGCCAAATGGCGCTGGCCGAGCCGCCGCCGGCGCCACCTCGGGGCGGATTCCGCCTGGTGCCGGTCGCAAACGCCGAGCCGATACCTCAGCGCCGTGGCGGCCCGAGCACGGGGGCGTGGGCGATCCAGATTGGCGCGTTCGCCAAGCCCACCCAGGCCCATGTGGCGCTCGATTCCGCCAAGACTCACGCGCATGATACGCTGGCGGTGGCGCACCCGATGGTGGCCCCGCTGCATGAGCGAAATGCCACGCTGTATCGCGCGCGGCTGACCGGGCTGTCGCGCGAGGCGGCGGTGTCGGCGTGCGAGAAGCTGCGCGGCCATGGCGCGTGTATTGTGCTTTCGCCGGAATCGCAGTCGTAGAAGCCCAGTCGTAGAAGCTGCACGTCGGATACACAGCGAGGTTTACCACCGCCACGAGCATCGTGTTAACACGCTCCGCTTCGTCCCGGCGCCGGTGGGTGATACGTGAGGATCGCCCCTGTTTCAGCCGAAGGCTACGGCCCGCGCACCTGGCTCAGCTCACGTTTGCGGCGCGCAAGGTTTTCCGCGATCGCTCGCAACTCGCGTCGCAACCTGAGCGGCGCGATGGCAATGATATCACCGCGTTCCGATCCGAGATCGGGAAACCAAGCCGCCATCAGCGGCAATCGCGCCAGCACATCCAGCCGCAGGACAAAGCCGCGCGACTGATTCAGTTGCGCGGCTTCCTCTGCGCTGAACACTCTCACACCGGCAGGGAGGGGCAGCTCCGCGGGCCACGGCCGGGATGTGGTATACGCGACGAGGGCGTATCGGTTGTCGATGCCGAGGACGTAGCCGATGTGCAGGAGACCTGGTCGGCGAGGCGTTTCGTGGGTTGGGAACAACACCCTGACGATGCGCCTGATCTCACGTGCACGCGATCAGGCGTTATCAGGGATGGACCATAGCTCCACCATCAGCTGTTGCCGCGCCGCGTAATCCTCGTCCGTCTCGTCGTCTTCGCGAACTACGTCCTCCGGCCGGATCGTTTCGGATACACCCGGCTGCCACGTTTTCTGTATGCTTCGCATTGGTGGAAAATGCCTCTCGATACAAGCCTTTGCAAGCAACATAGGAGATCGACAGCGTCTCACTTCGTCCCAAAAAACCGATCGCCCGCATCCCCCAGCCCGGGCCGGATATACCCGTGGCTGTCCAGCTCCCGATCCACCGCCGCCGTCAGCACCCTTACGTCCGGATGTGCCGCGGCCAGCGCACGCAGCCCCTTGGGCGCGGCCAGCAGGCAGGCGAACCGCAGGCCCGTCGCCCCCGCCTGCTTCAGCTGCCCGATCGCCGCGGCGGCCGAGTTCCCCGTCGCCAGCATCGGATCCACCACGATCACCAACCGCTCCGCCACATCGGCTGGCAGCTTCAGGTAATACTGCACCGCCTGCAGCGTTGCCGGATCGCGATACAGCCCGACATGCCCGACGCGGGCCGAGGGGATCAGGTCCAGCATGCCGTCCAGTATTCCGCTCCCGGCGCGCAGGATCGACACCACGCAGAGCTTCTTGCCCGCCAGGCGCGGCGCCTCCATCGCCTCCAGCGGCGTCTCGATCCACACCGTCTCCAGCTTCAAATCGCGCGTCAGCTCGTAGCCCATCAGCAGGCTGATCTCGCGTGCCAGCCGGCGGAACTCCCCGGAGGAGGTGCGCCTGTCGCGCAGCAGCGTCAGCTTGTGCTGGATCAGCGGGTGGTCGAGCACCGTGACGTTTGGATGGTCCTGCATCACCGATCCTGCATCATCGCGACCTGGTCATATCGCCGGCGGCTGCCAGTCGACCGGCGTGTCGTGGTCGGGATGCTGGCGCGAGCGCACGTCCCGCGTCGCCGCGCCGGATTGGGAGGTCTGCTTGTCCGGCAGCTTGCCCGGCACCAGGTCGGCGATGAACGGCAACCGGCTCTCGACGCCGAAATTCAGTTTCGGGGCCGCCAGTTCGGGGTGGTCCAGGCTGCCGATCGTCACCTCCATGTGGACGGCATCGAGGAAGCGAAACGTCAACGGCGTGCCGCAGGTGGCGCAGAAATCGCGGCACGACGCCGGGGAACTGCGGAACGACGCCGGCTGGCCGCGGGTCCATGCCAGGTCGGCCTTGTCGATCTTGGCCAGTGCCGCGAAGAACCCGCCGGTTGCCTTCTGGCACATTCGGCAATGGCAAACGCTGCCTTCCGGCGCCGCATAGGTTGCGTAGCGCACCGCGCCACACTGGCAGCCGCCGGTTGCGACCACCTGGCGTTCGATTTCATCCATCCGCACCCTCCCTCCTCAGGTAAAAAACTTCCCACGATCGCGATGGGGGTTGTCGTGGGAAATTGCTTCCCATAGATAACCGTCATGCCAACGACCGTGGACTCCATCATTGATCGCCTCGGTGGTGCCGAGGCTGCCGCGCAGTTGACCGGCGTCGGGACCGAGGCGGTGCGGAAATGGCGCCAGTCCGGGGCCATTCCGTCCCGCCACTGGGCCGCCGTGATTACCGCCACCGGGCTGACGCTGGCCGACCTTGCCGATGCTCCTTCCCCGCGAGGTAACGCAACAATGCCCGAAACGGCGGCGGCGTCTCAAGCAGTTCTCCATGACACGCCGCCGCCCGGTGCCTCGGCGGCGTTGGTGCTGGCCGATGGCGCGGTGTTCTGGGGCGCCGGCTTTGGCGCGCATACCGCAACACCCGCGCCGGTCGGGGAAGTCTGCTTCAACACCGGCATGACCGGCTATCAGGAGACGCTGACCGACCCGTCCTACGCCGGGCAGATCATCACCTTCACCTTCCCGCATATCGGCAATGTCGGCACCAACGCCGAGGACATCGAGGCGGCCTCGATCGCGGCGCGAGGGCTGGTGGTGAAGCAGGATGTGACCGAGCCGGGAAACTGGCGCGCGACGCAGCATCTGGACGCATGGCTGAGGGCGCGCGGCGTGCCGGGGCTGAGCGGCGTGGACACGCGGGCGCTGACGGTGCGCATTCGTGACGGTGGCGCGCCGAGCGGTGTGCTGGCGTTTCCCGCCGACGGGCGGTTCGACCTCGCGGCGCTGCGGGCGCAGGCGGCGGCGTGGCCGGGGCTGGAGGGGATGGACCTCGCGAAGGAGGTCACCTGCCGGCAGACGTATGAGTGGGACGAGACGCGTTGGGCATGGCCGGACGGGTATGGCCGGCAGACTGCGCCAAAGCACCATGTCGTTGCGGTGGATTACGGTGCCAAGCGCAACATCCTGCGCTGCCTTGCCGCGGCGGGCTGCCGGGTGACGGTGGTGCCGGCGACCGCCTCGGCCGAGGACATTCTGCGGCACCAGCCGGACGGTGTGTTCCTGTCGAACGGGCCGGGCGATCCGGCGGCGACCGGTGAGTATGCTGTGCCGGCGATCCGCGGTGTGTTGGAGGCGGGAGTGCCGCTGTTCGGCATCTGCCTGGGGCACCAGTTGCTGGGCCTCGCGCTGGGCGGCAAGACCTACAAGATGGCGCGCGGGCATCGCGGGGCGAACCAACCGGTGCAGGATTTGACCACCGGGAAGGTGGAGATCACCAGTCAGAATCACGGCTTTGCCGTCGATCCGGCGACGTTGCCGGAGACCGCGCAGGTGACGCATGTGTCGCTGTTCGATGGATCGAATGAGGGGCTGGCGTGCAGCGATCGTGCGGCGTTCAGCGTTCAGTATCATCCGGAGGCGAGCCCGGGGCCGAGCGACAGCCATTATCTGTTTCATCGCTTTGTCGAGATGATCGAGCGGCGGCCGTGAGATGGATGCGGTCGCACTTCTGCTGACCACGGCGTTCCGGCACGTGATCAACGAGCCGAATGTTGAGGCGGGGTACGAGCGGTTTGCCGCGTTGACCAATGGTGCGGTCGACGAAACCGCGTTTCGTATGGCGGTTGCGACGGCTCTGCGCGATGGCTTGATCCATGAGCCGATCCGGCTGCCGGAGGGGGCCTTGCAATGCCATTGGCGGTTGGAGTTGACCCCGCGGGGCGTCACGGCGGCGCGCCCGATTGTCGTAATATAAGGAAGTTTACCAGGTATTATTGAAAATCCCGTAACATTGGGCAAATTCCCCGACAATGGACCCTAGCCGCAACCCTTTTGCCCCTGGAGCCGGGACGCCACCGCCCGAACTCACCGGCCGGCAGATGCCGCTCGAAGAGATGCGCGTGGCGCTTGCCCGCACGCGGCGGCGACTGCACGCCAAGGGCATCATCGCGGTGGGTCTGCGTGGCGTCGGAAAGACCGTGCTGCTGCGTGAAGGACTGGCGATGGCGGCCGCCGATTCCTTCCGCACCTGCTTCATCGAAATGGAAGAGCCGCAACCGCTCCGCAGCCTGCTCGCCCCGCATCTGCGCCGTCTGCTGCTTGATCTCGACCGAATGGGTCGCCTGGCGGCCGAAGTCAAACGTGGCCTCCGGGTTCTGAAGAGCTTTCTGAGCGGCCTGAAATTCACCTATGGGGAGGCGGAACTTGCGCTCGATATCGAGCCCGAACTCGGATCCGCTGACAGCGGCAGCCTGGAGGTCGATCTGCCCGAGCTGTTTTCGGCGATTGGCCAGGCGGCAGTCGCCCGCGAAGCGCCGGTCGCCCTGTTTCTCGACGAGGTGCAGTACCTTCACGAGCGCGATCTGGCAGCCTTGATCCGGGCGTTGCATCGCTGTGCGCAGGAACAGCTACCGATCCTCATGATCGCCGCCGGACTGCCCCACCTGATCGGGTTGACCGGCAAAGCGAAATCCTACGCTGAGCGCATGTTCGATTTTCCCGAGCTTGGGGCATTGGATCGCGTCGACGCCGACCGAGCCGTTGTCGCTCCGGCCGAGGCGCAAGCGGTGACCGTGACGCCGGAGGCGTTGGATGCGATCCATGCGACGGCGCAGGGTTATCCTTATTTCATCCAGGAAATGGCTTATCATGCCTGGAATGCCGCGCCGGGGCCGCTGATCGACCAGGATGTCGTTCAATCGGCGGTATCGGGGGCGATGCAGCGCCTCGACGCCAGCTTCTTTCGCGTTCGCTTTGATCGTCTCACGCCGCGTGAAAAGGATTATTTGCGCGCGATGGCAGCGCTGGAGCCGAATCACCGGCGAGCTGGCGAGGTGGCGGAGCGGTTGCACCTTAAGTCCACCCGCTTGGCGCCATTGCGCAGTGGTCTTGCGGCCAAGGGAATGATCTACAGCCCGGAATTCGGCAACACGGCGTTCACGGTGCCGATGTTCGACGACTACCTTCGTCGCGCGATGCCCCATTGGGTGCCGCCGGCCAAGGCGCCGGCATGACGACGCACGGCTTTTCGAGTGTGGTTGCGGCCGCGCGCCGCCCTCCAATTTTCCGCTCTACCGAACATCTGCAACGCCCGCGAGTAACCCAGAAGCTGCCCAAGCCGAGAGAGTAGATTGAATGCCCAAACGCACTGACATCCACTCCATCATGATCATCGGCGCCGGCCCGATCGTTATCGGCCAGGCCTGCGAGTTCGACTACTCGGGCGCGCAAGCCTGCAAGGCGCTGCGCGCCGAGGGCTATCGCGTCATCCTGGTGAACTCCAACCCCGCCACCATCATGACCGATCCCGGTCTCGCCGACGCCACCTACATCGAGCCCATAACCACCGAGATCGTCGAAAAAATCATCGCGCGCGAACGTCCCGGCGCGCTGCTGCCCACCATGGGCGGCCAGACCGCGCTCAACACGGCCATGAAACTCGCCGCCGCGGGCATCCTGGACAAATACGGCGTCGAACTGATCGGCGCCCGCGCCGACGTCATTGAACGCGCCGAGGACCGCCTCAAATTCCGCGACGCCATGGCCGCCATCGGCATTGCATCGCCCAAAAGCGCCATCGCCCACAGCATGGAAGAAGCCCGCGCCGCGCTCGGCATCGTCGGACTGCCCGCCGTCATCCGCCCGTCCTTCACCCTCGGCGGCACCGGCGGCGGCATCGCCTACAACCGCGAGGAATTCGAACAGATCGTCACCGGCGGCCTCGAAGCCTCGCCCACCACCGAAGTGCTGATCGAGGAATCAGTGCTGGGCTGGAAGGAATTCGAGATGGAGGTGGTCCGCGACCGCGCGGACAACTGCATCATCGTCTGCTCGATCGAAAACGTCGACCCGATGGGCATCCACACCGGCGACAGCGTCACCGTCGCCCCCGCGCTGACGCTGACCGACAAAGAATACCAGATCATGCGCGACGCCTCGATCGCCTGCCTGCGCGCGATCGGCGTCGACACCGGCGGTTCGAACGTGCAGTTCGCCATCAACCCGGCCGACGGGCGCATGGTCATCATCGAAATGAACCCGCGCGTCTCGCGGTCGTCGGCGCTGGCGTCGAAGGCCACCGGCTTCCCGATCGCCAAGGTCGCGGCAAAGCTCGCCGTCGGCTACACGCTGGACGAGCTCGCCAACGACATCACCCGCGTGACGCCGGCCAGCTTCGAGCCGACCATCGACTACGTCGTGGTGAAAATCCCCCGTTTCACTTTCGAAAAATTCCCCGGCACGCCGGCCCTGCTCACCACCAGCATGAAGTCGGTCGGCGAGGCTATGGCGATCGGCCGCAGCTTTGCCGAAGCCCTGCAAAAGGGCCTGCGCAGCATGGAAACCGGCCTCTCCGGCCTCGACGAGGTCGAACCGCCCGGCGACGGCGGCGCCGACGCCTTCCGCGCCGCGCTGTCCGAACCGCGCCCGGATCGGCTGTTGATGGCGGCGCAGGCCCTGCGCGCCGGCCTGTCGGTCGAGGACGTCCACGACACCAGCAAGTTCGACCCATGGTTCATCCGCGAATTGTCGCGCATCGTCGACGCCGAGCGCATGGTCGCCGCCGGCGGCCTGCCGCACGACGCGGGACGCCTGCGCCGCCTGAAAGCCCTGGGCTTCTCGGACCATCGCCTGGCACAACTCACCGGCCGCCCCGAAACCGAAATAACCGCCCACCGGCAGAAGCTCGGTGTGGTACCGGTCTACAAGCGGATCGATACGTGCGCGGCCGAATTCGCCTCCGCCACGCCCTATATGTACTCGACCTATGAAGGCGGTTTCGGCACGCCCACCTGCGAGGCCGACCCGACCGACCGGGCCAAGATCATCATCCTCGGCGGCGGCCCCAACCGCATCGGCCAGGGCATCGAGTTCGACTATTGCTGCGTCCACGCCGCCTATGCGCTGAAGGAGGCCGGGTTCGAGACCATCATGGTCAATTGCAATCCGGAAACCGTCTCCACCGACTACGACACCTCCGACCGGCTGTATTTCGAGCCGCTCACCAGCGAGGACGTCATCGCCATCGTTCGCCGCGAGCAACAGAACGGCACGCTGCTCGGCTGCATCGTGCAATACGGCGGCCAGACCCCACTGAAACTGTCGCAGGCGCTGGCACGGGAGGGAATCCCCATCCTTGGCACCAGCGCCGACGCGATCGACGTCGCCGAGGATCGCGAGCGCTTCCAGCAACTGCTGCACCGCCTGGGCCTGCGCCAGCCGGAGAACGGCATCGCCCGCTCGGCCGAGGAAGCCGAGGCGATCACCGAGCGTATCGGCTTTCCCGTGGTGATCCGCCCCAGCTACGTGCTTGGCGGCCGCGCCATGGAGATCGTGCACGACCGCAGCGGCCTGCACCGTTACATGCGCGAGGCGGTGCGCGTCTCCGGCGAAACCCCTGTATTGATCGATCGTTACTTGAACGACGCGATCGAGGTCGATGTCGACTGCATCGCCGACGCCGACAGCGTCTATGTCGCCGGCGTGATGGAACACATCGAGGAAGCCGGGATCCATTCCGGCGATTCCGCCTGCGCGCTGCCGCCCTACACGCTGTCGCCGGCGATGGTCACCGAGCTGAAGGCCGAGACCGAGGCGATGGCCAAGGCGCTCGGCGTCGTCGGCCTGATGAACGTGCAATACGCCATCCAGGACGACGTGGTGTTCGTCCTCGAAGTGAACCCGCGCGCCTCGCGCACCGTGCCGTTCGTTGCCAAGGCGACGGGCGTGCCGGTGGCCAAGATCGGCGCCCGCGTGATGGCCGGCGGCCGCCTGTCGGACTTCCAGCTCGACGATCTGTCGGTCGCGCCCCACGTCGCGGTGAAGGAGGCGGTGTTCCCGTTCGCCCGCTTCCCCAACGTCGATACCATTCTGGGGCCGGAAATGAAATCCACCGGCGAGGTGATGGGCATCGATTCCAGCTTCGAGCGCGCCTTCGCCAAGTCCCAGCTCGGCGCCGGGGTCATCCTGCCGGATGCCGGCGCGGTGTTCCTGTCGATCCGCGATGCCGACAAGAAGGGCGTAGCCGCCCTGGCGCGCCGGCTGACCGAGATGGGGTTCGCCATCGTCGCCACCCGCGGCACCGCGGCGCGCATCCGCGACGCCGGCCTGCCGGTCAAGATCGTCAACAAGGTGCTGGAGGGACGGCCGCATTGCGTCGACGCGATCCGCTCCGGCGAGATCCAGTTGGTGATCAACACCGCCTCCGGCGCGCAGTCGATCGCGGACAGCTTTGCCATCCGGCGCAGCGCGCTGACCCACCTGGTGCCGCACTACACGACCATGGCCGGCGCCCGGGCGGCCGTCCACGCCATTGCGGCGCTGAAATCGGGGACGCTTGAAGTCGCGCCGCTCCAGTCCTACTTTCGCGGATCGTTCTGAGCGTTCCGTCACGGCCGGGCCGCGCCTCGTCGTGACGGGGGCGTTTGCGCGCTCGCCCCATCCCTCACGCCGCGTAATGGCTAAACAAAGGACCACGACGTGCTGAAGTTTCCGATGACCGCCCCCGGCCTGCAGCGGTTGGAAGATGAGCTGCGCCAGCTCAAGGCGGTCGAACGGCCATCGATCATCCGCCAGATCGCGGAGGCACGTGCACACGGGGATCTATCGGAAAACGCCGAATACCACGCCGCGCGCGAACGCCAGTCGTTCATCGAAGGCCGCATCGCCGAGCTGGAGGAGATCACCTCCGCCGCCGAGGTGATCGACCCGTCGAGCCTGTCCGGCGAGCACGTGAAGTTCGGCGCGCATGTCTGGCTGGTCGACGAGGAGACCGAGCGGGAGGCCACCTACCAGATCGTTGGCGTGCACGAGGCCGACATCAAGATCGGCCGGCTGTCGGTGTCCTCGCCGCTGGCCAAGGCGCTGATCGGCAAGACGATTGGCGACACCGTGTCGGTGCCCGCGCCGGGTGGCGATCGGTCGTACGAAATCCTCGGGGTCAAGTTCATCTGATTTCCATTTGGGAGGCATCCCGATGATTTCCCTGGCGGACGTCGAGGCGGCCGCCGCGCGCATCGCCGGCCGCGTGGTGCGAACGCCGACGGTGCCATCGGATGCGATCGGCCGCGCGACAGGGATCGACACCGTCCTGAAGCTCGACAATCTGCAGGTCGTCGGCGCGTTCAAGGAGCGTGGCGCGGCCAATCGCCTGGCGCTGCTGAGCGAAGGCGAGCAGGCGCGCGGCGTTATTGCGATGTCGGCGGGAAATCATGCGCAGGCGGTGGCGCGGCATGCGCATCTGCTGGGCATCAAGGCCACCATCGTGATGCCGAGCATCACGCCAGCCACCAAGATCACCCGCACCGCCGCGTGGGGTGCCGAGGTGGTGCTGCACGGCGAGACCCTGGCGGAGGCGGCTGCGCACGCCGTGCACCTTGCCGAGACGCGGCAATTGATTTCGATCCACCCCTATGACGATCCGGCGGTGATCGCAGGGCAGGGCACGCTGGCGCTGGAGTTGTTGGCCGATGCGCCGGAGATTGATGCGCTGGTGATCCCGGTGGGCGGCGGCGGGCTGCTCGCCGGCTGCCTGGTGGCGGCGACGGCATTGCGGCCGGGCATCGCGGTCTACGGAGTCGAGGTCGAGGCGTACGCGGCGATGGCGCAGCGCATCGCCGGGCGGGCCGTGTCGGTGGGCGGCCCGACCATTGCCGAGGGGATCGCGGTGCGCGACATCGGCGAGATCCCGCTGGAGATCGTGCGCCGGCGCGTGACCGATGTGCTGGTGGTGCCGGAGCGGGCGGTGGAGGAGGCGATCGGCCTGCTGGCCGAGGGCGCGAAGACGGTGGCCGAGGGCGCCGGCGCGGTGGGTGTCGCGGCACTGCTGACGTTCGCCAGCCGGTTCAAAGGCAAACGCGTCGGCGTGGCGGTGACCGGTGGCAACATCGATGCGCGCATTCTGTCGAATGTGCTGTTGCGCAACCTGCTGCGCGATGGGCGTTTGTTGCGGCTGCATTTGCAAATTCCGGATCGGCCGGGCGTGCTGGCCGACATCGCCGGCAAGATCGGCGACACCGGGGGGAATATCATCGAGGTGTCGCACCAGCGGCTGTTCGCCGCGGCATCGGTCCAGGCGGCGGAGCTGGAGGTGATGGTGGAGGCGCGGGATTCCGCGCACGCCGACACGATTGTTGCAGCACTGGAACGCAGCTACGTGGTGCGGCGGATCTGATACCCGCCCGACCCGTCATGGCCGGACTTGATCCGGCCATCCCCATCGCACCGAAGTTGCGGGTAACTGGCTCCTTCGCAATCTCGATGCGGTGTGGATGGCCGGGTCAAGCCCGGACGGACGGAGGGCCCCGCGCCGTGCGTTAATCTTTCCACCGCCTGATATCAACCGCCCGCGAAACGTTCCACCTCCCGCAGCAAGTCGCGCCGCACCGAAATCCCGACGCGCTCGGCCTCGCGGCGGGCGGCATAGCGGCGATCGGCCGGCAACCGGGTGACGCCGCGCGCCAGCATCGCCGCCAGCAGAAGTTCCACACGCAAGGCAAAATCGCCGCAATTCACGCCCGGGTCGAGCAGCAGCACGAACTGGCCCGCATTCGACGTCGTGGCCTTGGGAAACGCCGCTCGGCCATCCTCGAACCCGAATTTGCCCCCGCCGAATGCCGCCACCAGCACCTCTACCATGAACGCGATCGAGCTGCCCTTGACGCCGCCGAATGGCAGCAGCGCACCGCCCGCCAGCACGGCGGCCGCATCCGTGCAGGGCTGCCCATCCACATCCACCCCGACCTCCGCGGGCAGCTTTTGTCCGGCGCTTGCATGCAACAGGACGTCGCCCTGCGACATCCGACTCGACGCCTGGTCCCAGACCACCGGTCCGCCCGCCGCACGCGGGCAGGCGAAGGCGACCGGGTTGGTCCCCAGCACACGCTGCCGGCTGTCCCATGCCGTCATCCATGGCCGGGAGTTCACCATGGTCAGCGCGATGAACCCCGCCTCGGCGAACGGTTCGATATCCGGCCAGAGCGCCGCGAAATGATGCGAGTTCCGCGTGGTCAGCACCGCCATCCCATGCTGCCGCGCCAGCGTCATCAGGTCCGGGCTGGCCCGCGCCAGCGCGATCTGTGCAAATCCGTTGCCGGCATCGACCGCAATCGTTGCGGTTGCCGTATGTTCCAGTTGAGGTTCCGCGCGCGGATCGATCCAGCCGCATTCGATGCTGTCCACATAGCCGCGCATGCGCTGGATGCCGTGGCTTCGCGTGCCGTCGCGTTCCGCCGCCACCACCACGCCTGCCATGATGGCGGCGTCGCGGTCGGACATTCCGCGCGAGGTGAACACCGCCATCACCAGCCGCGTCAAAGCGTCAATCGAAACGACCGTCTGCAACGAGCCTTGCTCCAACGTCAAATGATCCCTCGTTCGCGATACGGTTCATTCCGCGCGACACGATCCCATCCCAGCCGCGTCAGGTCGATGGTCCGGTAGCCCCCATCGAGGATCAGCTCGGAGATTGCGCGGCCCACGCCGGGCGCATGCATCAGCCCATGGCCGGAAAACCCCGCCGCCATCAGGAAATTCTCGCACTGCCCGCGCCATGGCCCGATGATCGCATTGCCGTCCAGCTCGTTCTGGTCATACAGGCCGGCCATGACGCTGATCTCCCGTGTGCGCTCGAACGCCGGGAAGCGATGCGCCAGGGCCGGCCACACGACCCGCTCGAAGTAGCCGTGATCGACCTCGAAGTTGAAGCCGCGCGGCTCGTTGCTGTTGGGCACGCCTCCGGTATACCCCTTGCCCTCGGGCCGGAACGCCAGCCGTTGCAGGTCTTTCACATACGGCAGCGGCTCGATCGTGTTCTGACATTCGAAGTAATGCTCGAACCGCCGCATCGGATGGATCGGCGCGGTCATGCCGATCATGTCGCACACCAGCCCCGCCCAGGCGCCCGCGGCATTCACCACCCAGTCCGCCGTCATCACGGTCCCGGACTGAAGCCGCACGCGGCGCGTCAGGCCGCCGGCGAGATCGATGCCCACCATCGCATCCGCAACGAATTCCGCCCCGAGCGACGCCGCCTTCCTGCGGAACCCCCACAACACACTGTGCGGATCCAGCCAACCATCGTCCAGCGCGTGCGCGCCCGCCGCCAGATCGTCGACGAACATCGACGGAAACCGCGCCTTCAGCGCCGCGCGCTCCAGCAATTCGACCCGGACGCCGAGCCGCTGCTGCGTCGCCAGATTTTGCTCCAGCGCGCGCCGCCCCGTCTCCGGCACGATGAACAGGTAGCCGCCGTTGCGGAAACCGATCTCCGCCGGCGTCCCGTCCACCGCCATGTCGCCGCGGAACCGTTGGTAAAACGGAATGCTGAACCGCGACAGCGCGATATTTTCCGGCGCGGAGAACAGCCGCCGCACGCCACCCGACGCACGCGGCGTGGACGCCTGGGCGTAGCTCGGATCGCGCTCCACCACGGTCACGCGGGGCGCCCCAGGGCGGAGGCGCAGGAAATACGCCACGCTGGCGCCGATCGCGCCGCCACCTATCACCAGCACATCGGTTGCCATATCGGCAGACTGTCCCAAACGCCCCGTCCTCGTCAGATGTCGCGCGAAGAGTAGCCGACGGGTGCGTCAGGAACAGCCGCCCCTTCACGCGCCCATCATCCGGGGGTTTTATACAACCCGCTATCCAGGAGGCGGTCCATGCACATCACACCCACCGGCCAGACCCTCGGTGCGCGCATCGAAGGCATCGACCTTGGCCAACCGCTGCCGGGTGGGGATTTCCGCACCATCCTCCGCGCGCTCGGCGCCCATGGCGTGCTGTGCTTTCCGAACCAGACCCCCGACGTGCCGGCGTTCGCCGCATTCGGCCGACGGTTCGGCGATCTGGAGGTCAACGTCGCCAACCTGTTCCACGCGCCGGACCTGCCGGAGGTGATGATCCTTTCGAATATGAAAGAGAACGGCAAACCGCTCGGGCTTAACGATGCCGGGCAGGGCTGGCACACCGACATGTCTTACAGCCGCGAGGTCGCACTGGCCAACGTGCTGCACTGCCAACGCGTGCCGCGGCGCAACGGCAAGCCGCTCGGCGAGACGCAGTTCCGCAACATGCACGCGGCGTATGACGATCTGCCCGATACGCTGAAGCATCGGCTGGAGGGCCGCACCGCGACGCACGACTTTGCCAAGTTCTGGGACGAGATGCGCAAGCGCCCGGGGTCAATGCGCAAGGCTCTGACGCCGGAGCAGCGGGCGAAGAAGCCACCGGTGTCGCAACCATTGTTTCGCCGCCACCCGATTACCGGGCGACTCGTGCTGTATGCGAACCCGGGCTACACGATGTTCATCGACGGCATGGATCCGCGGGAGAGCGGCGAGATCCTCGACTTTCTGTTCCGCCATCAGGAACGCGCCGAATATCTTTACGCGCACCACTGGACCGAGGGGGATGTACTGATGTGGGACAATATCGGCACGGTGCACAACGCCGTCGCCGACTACACCGCGGACGAGCCGCGCTATATGCGTCGTGTGCAGGTGATGGCCACGCTCGACTATCCGGCGCTGGTGGCCTGAGATGGCCGAATTCGCCAACAAGCGCTTCATCATCACCGGTGGGGCGGGCGGCATTGCGCTGGAGACGGCGCGTACGCTGCTTGAACATGGCGCGCATATCGTGCTGGTCGATCCGGATGCGGACCGGCTGGCAGCGGCGCGCGCGGCGCTCGGCGGCGCCCGGGTGTTCATCGTCGCCACGGATCTGTCGGCGATCGCCGACTGCGTTGACATCATGGAGCGGGCCAAGCCGGTCTACGCGCTGGTGCACCTGGCGGGCGTGTTCGAGCGCGATCCGCTGGTGGCCGGCGATCATGCCGTGTGGGATCGCGCGATGGCGGCAAATTTGACCAGCGCCTACGACATGGCGATTGCCTTCCAGGCCTGCGCCGATCAGCGCGAGACGTGCCGCATCGTGTTTGCGAGCTCGGTGGCGTATCGGCGCGGCAGTGCGGACCGCGCGGCCTATGCCGCGGCGAAGGGTGGCATTGTCGGGCTGACGCGCGCGCTGTCGCGCAAATGGGCGCCGGGGATTTTGGTGAATGCCGTCGCGCCGGGCCTGATCGTTACGCGCATGTCGGAGCCGATCGTGGCGGAACGCGGCGAGGCTTATCGTAATGAAATTCCGCTGGGTCGGTTCGGCCAGCCGTCCGAGGTGGCCTCGGTGATTCGGTTTCTGTGTTCGAAGGATTCGTCCTACATCACGGGCCAGACGATCACGATCGACGGCGGGATCACCAATGCCTAGGTCCTGTCGACCCGCGTTTCACGTCCCGTCCAGGATCGCGGTCAACGCCCGCACGTAGTGCTCCCGGCTGTTCTCTGCGGCCAACCTGGCCAGCGCGTTGTCCCGCAACGACTGCCATAACGCCGCGTCACGATATAGCGTGACGATCTGGCGCGCGAACGCCACCGGATCGGTGCTGTCGGCGGTCAGCAGCTCCTTGCCATCCTGCCAGCCCGTCTGATCGCGTAACAATGTCGTGGCGACAATCGGCACGCCGAATGACGCTGCCTCATAGAGCTTGTAGGGCGTCCCAGCCGCATAGCGGGTTGGTGCGACAAATATGCGATGCGCGTTGTACAATGGTTCGGTGTCCGCCACCGCCCCGCGCAGCGTAATCCGGGGGTGGTCCTTGAAACGATCGAGCGACACGCCGGCCGCGGTGTAGCCCACGATGCAGAGCCTGGTCTCCCAGCCGAGCTCCCGCTCGACCAGCGGCAACACCTCGTCGACGAACCAGCGCAGGCCGTCGTAGTTCGGACTGTCCATCTCGTGGATGGCGCCGACGAACAGCATACCTGCCCGCTCAGCGAACGCGCGAGGCGTGGGCGTCAGCTCGCGGATGTGACCCACGACGACGGTGTCGGCGAAACCCAGCGCGCGCAGCGTCGCTGCCTCCTGCTCGGTCACCGCCGCGATATTCTGGCAGACATGCGCGTTGGCGAATTCCTTCAGGATGGCAGCGTCCAGGTCGAACGGCTCGATCGGCAGCAACAAGCGCCGGTGCGCCGCGTCACGCAGCGCGGCGATGGCCTCGGTGTCCAGCACCACGCGCGGCGGCCGGACGTTGCCGGTCGAGCTGCGCGCCAGCCGCGGCAGGATCAGGTCGAGGTTGTGGGTGCGGGCGATCCAGATCAGGTCGTAATAGCCGGTGCGCCCGGCCAGGAACGCGTCCAGCTCCTGCAACGACCGATCGTGCATCACTTCGACTGTATCCGGCAGATCAGTATGGATCGCAGCCGGATCGAAATCGCCGTGCTTTATCGGGTAGACGGTGATGAACACGCCCATCGCGGCCATCGTCCTGATCAGGTCGTTGGAGCGCACGAAGCCCGAGCCGATCATGCGCAGCGGCACCAGGTCCTCGATGAACAGCACGCGCTGGCGCCGCGCGCCGATGGCGCGGGCGAACACCGCGACCTTCGGATCGGCCGGATAACGGCCGCGCAGATGCGCGAGGTGCTTGCGGAAGAAGGCGTTGCCAACGTCTGCGTCGCCGCCGGGAGTTGTTTCGTCTGCCAATCTATAGAGCGTTACGGCAGGGTCGTAGAGCACGCGATGTCCGGCCATGGTCAGGCGCACGCACAGATCGGCATCGGCATGGGCGGACCATCCGAACGCCGCATCGAAGCCGTCGAGTTCCTGCAGCAGGGCCGTTCGCACCGCGAGGCAGGCGCTGGTGCAGTAATCGACCTCGCGGACGAAATTCGCCTCGGGGGAGAGCGCCGCGGCCCCGCTCAGATAGGGCAGCAGTGTGCCATCGCGCCAGATGATCCCTCCAGCCTCAAGCACGACGCCGTCGGGTCCGAGCACCTTGCCGCCGACCGCGCCGATCCGGGGATCGTTGTCGAGCCGATCGAGCGCGGCGGCGATCGCGCCATGCGCCAGCACGGTGTCATTGCCGAGCAGAACCACCACCGGCGCGGTGACCGCCTGAAGGGCGGCATTGCGGGCCAGCGTGGGATATATTGCTGTGTCGAATCGAATGAGATGTGCACCGCGGACATAGCGCAGGATGTGCCGCGTCTCGTCGGTCGATGCGCAATCGATCAGGATGAGTTCAACCGCGCCGCGCCACTGGTCGCGCAGTGCCGCGAGCGACTGCAGCGCGAGCGCGAACCGATTGTGCAACATCATGATCACCGACAGCGACGGCGCGGCGGTGCAGGTGAAGTCCAGCCCGGCGCGAGCGATCGCCGGCGCCAGCGCCTGCGCGCGCGCGGTAAACAGCGCGACGAAAGGATCTTCGGGCGCTGCGATAGCACCAGGTTCTTGCGGCGGCGTGGCCGGCAGGCAGGCATTGCGGCCGATCGCGAGGTAATGCGTGAAGGCATCCGCCGCGCGTCCGGCGGCAATATCGTCTCGCACCGTGGCGTGGGTCGCGACGTACCAGCGCAGGTCAAGCAATGCGCTGGGTGTGCGAAGCTCCGCGGCACCGTTGGCGAGGAAGTGGGCGTAGCCATTGCGCCAGTGCCCAGCCTCGACCGCCGCGGCGATGTCCGGGTAGCGTGCGAGATAATCCTGTTCCGAAAATTCCGGTATCGGATCGAATGCGGTTGGCGTGCCGTTGGTCAGGTAATGATACAGGGCGCTGTCGGCGTCGATTACCGGCGCGGCGTCGGGGTAACGCGCACGGTACCAAGCCGGATCGAAACAAAGTGTCGTGCGCGATTCCGCCCGATCGGTGCCCGACGCACGGAGCCATGCGATGAATGGCCCCTCGGCGTCAATTATCGCCGCAAGGTCCGCACTGGCGTGCCCCCGATACACGTTCGGATCGAAGAACGGACTACCGGAGCGTCCCTCGCGGTCGCCGATCCGCAGGTAATGCGCGTAGCCGTTGGGCAGGCCCTGCGCCGCCAGTGCCTCGTCGGTCAGATCGGGGTAGCGACGTCGATAGTATTGCTCATCGAACAGCCAGTGCGGCGACCGGTCGCGAAAGCCCGAGCGGCAATAGTGGTCGAAGCCGGATTCGACGTTGCCGTCTGCGATTGCCGCCGCGACGCCCGGATAGGCGGCGCGATACCACGCTTCGTCGAAATAAGGTGTGGGCGAGTGGCCGGAATTCTGACCGTGGTCGAGATAGTGCAGCAGCACGGCGTGAAACCCACGCGTGACGGTCTGGCCGACGGCATCCGAATAGGTCTGCGCGTACCAATCCGGATAGAACACCGCCCACGGCACGACGCCCGGGCCGCGCAGCCGTAGCCGCTCGCGCGCCGTCGCGCCTGGCGCGAGGGTGGGGGCGATCGTTACGTACATGGCGGCGCCCGTGGACCCCGGTAACAGATCCGCGGGCGGATCGTTCGCCACCGTGCTAGTTGTGTCGCCGCTCGCGCAGCACCACGCCTTGCGCGACAAGTTCGGCGATTTCCGCCTCGGTGTAGCCGTGTGCGGTGAGCACCTCGGCGCCGTGTTCGCCGAAGCCGGGGGGCGCGGCGCGGGTGCCGCCCGGGGTGCGGGACAGCTTGATCGGCGTGCCGAGGCCGCGATACCAGCCAAGCTCTGTCACCATCTCCCGGTGCAGGGTGTGCGGCGCGGTGGTGGACTGGTCGACGGGCAGCACCGGACCGGCCGGCACGCCGCCACGGATCAGCCGCAGCGCCAGTTCGTTGCCATCTTGGCCGGCGAACGCGGCGGCAAGCTGCTCGCTCAGCGCATCGCGGTTGTGGTTGCGCTCGGCGTTGCTGGCGAAGCGCGGATCGGTCGCCATGTCTGGCCGGCCGATGATCTCGCACAGTTTCCGAAACTGCCCGTTGTTGCCGGACGCGATGAAGATGTCGCAGGTCCGCGTTGGGAACTTGTCGTAGGGGACCAGGTTCGGGTGCGGATTGCCGGTACCGGCCGGGCGCTTGCCGTTGAGGAAGAAGTTCGCCGCCTGCGGATGCAGCAGGGCCATGCCGCAATCATACAGCGTCATGTCGAGATACTGTCCGTGACCGGAATGGCTGCGTTCCTGTAACGCCATCAGGATGCCGATCGCGGAATAAAGCCCGGTGCCCATGTCGACGATCGCGGTGCCGAGCCGCATCGGGCCGGTATTCGCGTCGCCATTGACGCTCATGAGGCCGGTCATCGCCTGCAGGATCGCGTCGTAGCCGGGCAGGCCACCGAGCGGGCCATCGGCGCCGAAGCCGGAGATGCGGCAATGGATCAGGCCGGGAAATTTCGGTGCCAGGTCGGCCGCGTAGCCCAGCCCCCATTTTTCCATCGCACCTGGCTTGAAATTCTCGATCAGCACATCGGCGTCCCGCAGCAGGCGCAGCAACACCGCCTTGCCCTGCGGCTTGCCGATGTCGAGTGCGAGCGAGCGCTTGTTGCGGTTGATGCCGATGAAATAGCTGGCGTCGCCCTCGTGGAACGGCGGGCCCCAGTCGCGCACCTCGTCGCCCTGTGGCGGCTCGATCTTGATCACCTCGGCGCCGTGGTCGGACAGGATCATCGTGCAATAGGGGCCGCCGAGCACCCGCGTCAGGTCGATGATCTTTATCCCCGCCAGTGCGCCGGGCGAGCGGGCGATGCCCTTGTCCTCGGTTGCCGGTGTGATCGCTGCGTCCATCGGGCCGTGTGCTCCTTCGCGCGGTTGTTACCCCGACGGGACATACGTGGTTGACCGCGGTTCGGATCATAGACAATGGGCTTGCGTTGCGAAACGTGGGAATTGTTCGACCCGGGCTTCTGCGGGGGCGGTGGATTGACGACCTTGCCGGACGCAAGACGGTCCGGCTCCACGGTTGATCGGCCTGGTGGGCAGCGCGGCGGCCCGAACGACACCGGCAGGATCACTCCGGAAAGTGCAACAAACCTGCCAGACTGAGATGGTGTCGATCTAATAATAACCGACGCGCCCGGCGTCCCGCCATCCCGTCCTGGGTGCGGGCTATTCCAGGGCGCGGACCAGCGCTTCGGCGCTGCGGCCGTTGGCGATGGTCGCGCTTCGGCCATCCCAGTGGATGCCGCCGACGCGGGCGAAGGCGTGATCGGCGTCGTAATTGTAGCAGGCGAGGTGCGCGTGGCCCTTGGCCGCCGCGGCAACCTTGGCACGGCCATCGGCGGGGAAGTATTCGTCGCGGTCGGCAATGTGGACGACCAGCGGTCTGCTGACCTTGGGCAGGTCGTCCAGCAGTCCATCGAGGCCGACACCGTAATAGGAGATATTGATTTCGGCGTCCGACTGTTCCGCCATCATGAAGGCGAGCCGGCCGCCCAGGCAGTAGCCCATGGTGCCGACCTTGCCGTTGGCGTCCGGCAACTTGCGCGCGGCGGCGACCGTCGCCTTCAGGTCCTCGATCCCCTTCGCCTGGTCGAAGGTCTGGAACAGTTCGAACGCACGTTTCCATTCCGCGTCCGACTTGTCGGTGATGTCGATGCCGGGTTCGATGCGCCAGAACAGATCCGGGCAGACGACGATGAAGCCGATATCGGCAACCCAGGCGGCGATATCGCGCATTGCCTGGTTCACGCCGAAGATTTCCTGGATCAGGACGACGACGCCGGCGGGCTTCGTCTTGGGCGCGACGAGGTAGGCGGCGAAGTTGCCGGTGCCGTCGGTCGCCGGGATCGTGATGCTGGCCATCGCAGTTCCTCCATCGCGTGAATTTCGCGATCAAGGATAGCCCAGGTCGCCCGACAAGGTGGAGTCGCACGGATAGGCGGCGGCTCGCACGAGCAACGCGAAACGGGGGGCCTCCCCCGCTCTGCGTCGGTTGATCAGATGTAATGTTCCGCTAACGGCTCGAAACCGTTGAAGCCCTGGCTGGCGTAGGTGGTGACATAGGCGCCGGTCGACTGCAGTTCCACCCGATCGCCGGTGCGCAACGCCAGCGGTAGCCGGTAATTGGATTTTTCATACATGATGTCGGCGCCGTCGCAGGAGGGGCCGGCGATCGCCACCGGTCCCAGCTTGGTGCCGTCGTGCGGCGTGGTGATCCGGTACTTGATCGCCTCGCCCTCGGTTTCAGCCAGGCCGCCGAACCGACCGATATCGAGATAAACCCAGCGCACCGGGTCATTCTTCGCCCGGCGACTGACCAGCACCACCTCGGACGAGACCACCCCGGCGTCGCCGACGATGGATCGGCCGGGCTCGATCAGGATCTCCGGCAGCGCATTGCCGAAATGATCGGTCATCGCGCTCATGATCGCGTCACCGAAACGGTCGATGTCCGGCACCGCGTCGCGATAGCGCGTGGGGAACCCGCCACCTAGGTTCATCATGCGCAGGTTGACACCGGCCTCGGTCAGGTCGGTGAACAGCATGGCGACCTTGCCGATCGCCAATTCATAGGCGCCCGTCGTGGTCTGCTGGCTACCGACGTGAAATGACAGGCCGTATGGGTCGAGCCCCAGGTCGCCCGCGCGCAGCATGAGTTCCCTCGCGCATTCGACACTGGTGCCGAACTTGCGCGACAGCGGCCAGTCGGCGCCCTCGTTGCCGACCAGGATGCGGCAATAGACCCGCGCACCGGGCGCATTCTGCGCCAGTTTCTCCAGTTCCTCGGCCGAATCGAAGGCAAACAACGACACACCGGCGGCGTGGGCGCGGCGGATCGCGGTGGCCTTCTTTATGGTGTTGCCGAAGCTGATCGCCTCGGGCCGCGCGCCGACGGCGAGGCAGGCGGCGACCTCCTCGAAGCTGGCGGCGTCGAAGCGGCTGGCGAGCTTGACCAGTCGTTCCAGTACCGGTCGCGCCGGGTTGGCCTTCACCGCATAGTAGATGTGTGCCAGCGGCAGCGCGTGCTGTATGGCGCGGAAATTCGACTCGACGCGATCAAGGTCGAGCACCAGGCACGGCGTAGCCGGCTGCCGCTCAGCAATGAATCGGGAGACCTTGGGTGTCATCGCACCATGGCCCTCTGCTAAGCGCCCGCCTGAGTAAGGCGACGGGCGGAGTTGACGAAACGGTCGAACGAACCAGCGACCAGAACGATTGCCAGAACGCTTGACGTCGTTGCGTAACCACAAGGGCCAGAGGCACGTGCGTTGCTGCGTGCCTGTGACATAAGCTCCCTGGACCCGGGGTGCAAGAGGCTATTGTCGACCGGAGGTTGGGTGGTCTGGGTGGGGCAACCGAGCCGTCCGGGCGATCGACCGTGCGGCTCGGCGGTGGATCCGGCGATGTGGCCACAACGAAGGAATTCGTCGCGACGCCGGCGGCGGTTTGCAGCGGAATTCCAGCGCCAATCGTGCTGCAATGGCGCGATCGTGACGTAATGGGGCCACTCAGGGAGGAACGTTGGACACCGCGCCCATGTCGACCGAGCCTCGGCCACCCGCGCCGAACGATCAATCGCCTCTGGGTGGTGCCGCGTGGACTGGGGTGCTGCGCGCCACGCTGGTCGCCAGCGTATCGGACCGGGTTTCGCTCACCGCCGCGGGCTGCGCCTTCTACGCGACGCTGGCGCTGTTCCCGGCGATCAGCATCCTGGTCTCGATCTATGGCCTGGCGTTCAACCCGCGCAATGTCGAGGAGCAACTGCGCGCGCTGCAGGAATTGCTGCCGCCGCCGGCGTTCGAGCTGATCACCGAGCGGGTGCATCAATTGGTGACGCAGCCGCGCGCCCGGCTGAGCTTCGGCCTTGGCATCAGCACGCTGATCACGATCTGGAGCGCGGCGACCGGCACCAAGTCGGTGATCGCGGCGCTCAATCTCGCCTACGGCATCACCGAGCGGCGCGGCATCATCCGGTTCCAGCTTGTCGGGTTCGGGCTGACCCTGTCGGCGATCCTTGGCACCATTCTGGGCATCGGCGTGCTGGTGCTGCTGCCGGCGTGGCTGCGGGTGTTGGGGGTGACAGAGTACAGTACTCGGGTCGCGCTGTGGCATCTCGCGGCCTTGGCGATGCTGGTGGGCTTCGCGGCGCAGGCGACCGCGCTGCTGTATCGCTTCGGGCCATCCCGCCGCGCGCCGCCGTCGCGGCGAATCACGCCGGGGACGCTGCTGGCCATTGCCCTGTGGCTGGTGGCCTCGGCGCTGCTGGATCTGTACATTGACCATATCGGCAGTTTCGGCGCGACCTACGGGCCGATCGGCGCCGTGGTCGGCGTGATGCTGTGGTTCTTTGTCTCGGTCTACGCCGTGCTGCTGGGGGCGGAGCTGAACGCGCAGCTTGAGGCGCGCGTAGGTGCTGGCACGCGCCGCGCGCGCGACCACGGCGCGTAGGGCTGGCGGCGGCGCGGCGGGTCTGGTAGCGGCTCGCGGAGCAGGAAATCGGGTCCGTTTCCGAGGGGAACGAGATGGCGCAGTGGGCCGACGGCTACGTCACCGACGTCGCCTATACGAGCAACGTCTACCGCGAGACCATGCCGGGCTGGCTGGCGCTGACGGCGCTGCTGCTGGGCCAGCGCCCGCCCGACCTGGCGCGGCCGTTCCGCTACGCCGACCTTGGCTGCGGCAACGGCATGACCGCGGTGTTCGTCGCCGCGACCTGTCCGCACGCGGAGGTGTGGGGCTTCGACATCAACCCGGCGCATATCGAGAATGGGCGGCGCTGGGCGTCGGAGGCCGGGCTGACGAATGTGACGTTCGTCGAGACCTCGTTCGCGGATATGGCGGCGCTGGGGGCGGCGGCGCTGCCCGAGTACGATATTATTGTCTCGCACGGGGTGCTGAGCTGGATCTCGGCGGAGAATCAGCGACTGCTGATCACGATCATTGGCCAGCGGCTGCGCGCCGGCGGACTGGCCTACCTCGCCTACAACGTGACGACCGGCTGGGCCGCGATGACGCCTGTGCACACGCTGATGCGGCTGATCGCGGAGGCGCGGCCGGAGCGGTCGGACCTCGTCGCGCCGGCGATCTTCGAGCAACTGGCGCGGCTGAAAGACGCCCGGGCACGGTATCTGCCGGCCAATCCGGCGGTGGAGCTGCGGCTGGACTCGCTGCGCAAGCAGGACGGCCGCTACATCGCGCACGAGATGCTGAACGCCGACTGGCGTCCGGTGATGGCGGTCAGCGTGATGGACCCGATGGCGGCGGTGAAATGCCCGCTGATCGGCAGTGCGACGCTGACCGAGAACATCGACGCCGTCTCGCAGCCGCCTGAAATGCTGAAGCTGATTGCCGAGGTCGGCGACCCAAGGCTGCGCGAGACGTTGCGCGACTTTGGTATCGCGCAGGCATTCCGGCGCGATGTCTATCGGCGCGGGCTGGCGCCGCTGCAACCGGCCGAGCAGGCGGCGATGCTGGATGTGCTGCGCTTCGCGCCGATCGCGGCCGCGCCGGAGGGGGAGCTGTCGTTCACCACCTCCGCCGGCACGTTCACCGGGCGGCCGGAGGTGTATCAGCCGCTGCTGGCAATGCTGGGAGTGGGACCGGTGACGCTGCCCGGGCTACGCGAGGCCGAGGCGTTCGCCGGGCGGTCGGTCGGCGAGGTGGTGCAGGCGCTGACGTTGCTGACAAGCGGCGGGTTTGTCCACCCGATGCTGCCGTTGCCGGAGGCGGGGGCGGCGGCGACGCGGGCGCTCAACCGGGCGATTGCGCGGGCGAATGCGGACGGGGCGGAGATGCCGCGGCTGGCGGCGCCGGCGGTGGGAACGGTGATCCAGGCCGATATGCTGGAGACGCTGGTGGTCGGGCGGTTGCTGGATGGCGCGGCGGCGGATGAGGCGGCGTTGGCCGAGGATGTGCTGGCGGCGTTGCACCGGGCGGGGCGGAATCTGCAGCGGGAGGGGAAGGTGGTGGACGATCCGGCCGAGGCGCTGCGGCATGTGACGGGGCTGGTGCGGGGGATGTTGGGGGCTCGGCTGGGGTTGTTGCGGGGGGTGGGGGTGGTTGGGGGGTAGGCGCGGCGGGGCAGGGTCGTGGCATCTTGCAGGATCACCCCCGCATAAACTGACGGCGGGCTCGCACCAGCCGAATGAGCCAGCGGTCGACCGACGCGCAATGGCCAAGCCTGCTTCAGTGGTGTCCGGGACATCGAAGGTTTACCTCATGACTGACCCGCGGTCTTCTGCCAGAAGGGTCTGGGGCGCTGGTTTCCCGAGACAGCGACCTCTCGGCGAAAATACCATAAAGGAGTTTTCTCGTTACTAACGCGAACGATATTCCGACCGTCGACCTTCGCGAACTGGCGCCACCCTCGCCTCTGAGAGAGGCCCTGGAATCCTGGCGCGGTTTCGCCGAACTTCTGCCGGCGTCACTCAGCCGATCGACGATACCGTACATCATGCTGCGGGACGCTCCGGATGATGACTGGAAAGCGGAGCAGGTCGCCGATTGTCTGGTGGGCCCGATCGGTTGCTCATTTCTGCGTGACCTGGAACTGAGCGGCAGCGGTTATCTGTTTTCGCGGGGCCGGTTTGTCCGTGAGCACGTCAACATCTCCGACGTTGCCCTGCGATGGCTCGGCCAGCCGGATTTCTTCGACAATCCGCTAACCCAGCCGCGCAAGAACCGTGTGGTCATCAACGAGCCGACGCTACTGGTCTTCGGTCCCGGGTCCAGCATCTATGGCCACTGGCTGCTGGATTTCATGCCACGCATCGTCATAGCGCAGCAATTGCTGGGTGCCGCGTTGGATGATTTCGTATTGCCGCTGCCGTCAGATACGCCTGCTTGGGTGGTTCGGATGATCCATCTGTTTTGTGGCATCGAACCCGCCCGCTTCCGCTATTACGCCAGGCACGACGATATCGTGGTGTGCACGCGTGCATGCATTCCGAGTTATGCCCACAGCGGCCGTCGTGGTGACTATATTCTGCATCCAATGATGCGATCGTTCTACGCGCGTTTTGGCAATCCGGGTGCACGCCGCACAAAACGCCGTATCTGTATATCGCGTCGCGACCAGGAACGCCAGACTTTGGGGACGTGGCGAATATTCGAGACGCGCGAGATGATGGAACGCATGGCCCTGGCGCGCGGCTATGAGATCGTGCAACCCGAGCTGATGAGCTTTCCTGAGCAGATTGAATTATTCCGCCTAGCCAATTGTATATTGGGCGAACACGGTTCTGGGATGCACGCGGCCGTGTTTGCCGACCCTGGCACGACCGTCGCGACCGTTGGCGCCTGGAACCGACATCAGTTCAATATTGCGGCTGCTTTCGAGCAAAGAGCGATCTGCATGAACCGGTACCGCGTGATCCAAGGTTGGGATAACCTGCCCTTCCGATTTTCGGCAACCGAGGATGATCTCACCCGGCTGTTTGACATGATCGACAAGGTGCAAGGTCTTGCACCGTCCGAATTCGCGCGATTTGCCGCAGCGATGATGGTTTCCGGACCGTGACTGCTGCGCGTGGCACCGAAACGAGTCGGCCACGGTCGGGAGCCGTTGCTTGCCGGGTGCGACTGCGGTCCGCTCGCCGATTGCAGGGGCGCAGGTTGGCAGGCCACGGTGAGATCCGCCGACTGAAGGACGCCAATGACGCGACTACCGAAATCCTTGCGGCCAGAACACAGCAATGCTGCTAAGTCATGCGCATCAATTTATCTATACGAAGACCGTAAAGACAGCCGGGACATCGGTGGAGATTTATTTTGAGGATGCGTGCTTGCCATCTGGTGTCCGTATCGATCGTGGACACCATATTGACGAAACGATCACGCCGATGGGCGTGATTGGTTATCGCGGCAGCAATCCGACCGGACGTGTCTGGTATAACCATATGCCAGCGAAACAGATTCGCGCATTGGTCGGTGAGGCAGTATGGAACAATTACTTCAAATTCTGCGTCATACGAAATCCATTCGACAAGGTAGTGTCTTTTTGGTGGCAGATCGTTAATGCAAAATTTGCATATCCATATAAAGAAGAGGATTTCGCGCAAGTCAGATCAGATTTTTCTCGCTGGTGCGTCAGCCACGTTTCGGATGCGACCGACCGAGACAAGTATCTGATCGACGACAAGGTTTCGATGGACTGCTTCATCAGATATGAGTCGCTCGCGGATGAGGTCAAGCGTGTCTGCCAGCGTGTCGGTTACCCGTTCGAACCGGACCGCCTGGGCCGTTACAAAGGCGATTATCGCGCCGTAAGCCGCCCCTTTGCCGAATATTATGACAAGCAGTCGATCGCCGCGGTCGAGGCAGTGTTTGGCTGGGAGTTGACCTATTTTGGCTATGGCCGCCCGTCCGAGACGGGCGCGTCGCCGTGATCGCCGTCTGCGTGCACGTCGGGCAGGCTTTGCATGCGCGCTGACTGACGTCGTGCGGGTGGGTCAATCGAGTGAACGTCGAACAAGCGGGCGAATGGCCGAGACCCCCTGACCTTGCGAGCCGCAGACGAAGCAATCCCCCATCCACGAGAGCGCTTGCCAGGTGCGCACGCGCCAAATGTGCGCTTGGATGGGAATGGCTTCGCCTGCGGCTCGCAAGGTCAGCAAGATCCCGTCTGGTCCATCGCTTCACCCGATTGCGCTGCCATGACGTGGCAAAGGAATGACGAAACGGGTGGGGGAATTTTCGTGACTATCCTGAGCGCCCTGCGGAATTAGTCGCTTACTTGTCGCGGATGTCAGCCTGGATCCGCGGGGGAAAAGAAGCAGCCAACGCCTGATCATCCAACCGCTGGCACGCGGCATCATAGACGATCTGATCGGCCCATGTAAGTCTTGACAGTGCGCCGGCGATTTCGGGAGTTGACTCCAACTCGCGATAGGTGGCGGGTTTGGTGGGCGTCACGTTGACTTGTTCCGGCGGCGGCGGTGCGCCCAGATCCAGCAGTGCGTAAGCCCTGTGGAGTGTCGTCCGGTATCTCTCCGCCACACCAACCAGGGCAAAGCGATCCAGCGCTCGAACCGCTTCCGAGGCCAGATTGGAGTCCGTCAGCCACGGACCGAACACGTTTTGCCGTAGTGCATCCGAATCGCCAAACTGCCCACCGGCGAGCAATCTGGCCTGCACATTCCAGGTGGCGCGACGGATGGCCGGATCCTCCGAGGACAGGAATTCGGCGAGCGACAGCTTGGCGATCGCGTCGAAAAACCTGCCGCTTGCGTGCCGCGCACCTTCTTTCCAGTAGAAGTAGCAGGAGAGCAGGCGGTCTCTAGGGGCACGCAGCATTGTGAACACGCGGAGTGGGACAAGGGCCGGGGACAACGCGGCCGGGCTGATGTGTCCTTGAAAGAAGGTGAACCGTCGCAGGTCTGCCGGGCGCAGGTCGCGCACCTGCCACTCGAATTCCGCCGGACAGACGGTGTGCGCCGGCAATCGGTCGCGGATCTGCTTGGCCATCGCCTCCCCGGCGGTCTTGTGAATCCGCATGAATAACGTCGGCAGGCCACGCATCATGTCGGTCCCGAGAAAGGGTCGCCCAGAAGCAATGTCCCCGGCTAGCAAGCGATCTGCCTGCGGTCAATCCGACGGCAGGCTATCGCTGCGCGTCCGCCACCGGCGATGGATGTCCGATCCCGGCTGGCGTCAGAGAGGCCGGGAGGAACCCTCGGTAGGTCGTCGTCAGAGGCGGGCGCGTTTTCGCAAATTGGTGCCGCGTTGCCTCGGCAAGGCGTCACCGGGATGTTTGGAGCAGATCTGCGGGAGTGTAAAGTTTACCGACGCGCCTCGTGATTTACGAGGCGGCCCGCCCGTCATTCAATTTGCGGGCTTACTTTGCCCGGCGCCGGCGAACGACACCTAGTCCCGCGAGACCCGCGCCGAGAAGAGCCAGACTGGCCGGCTCCGGCACGCCGTTCACCTGCATCTCAAAGGCGACCATGTTCTGCGATGTCAGTGCCGGCGTGGCGTTTACATGAGAGTTGTACAGCCCGGTCGCTCCGCCCAGATCGTAAGCAATGTTATCGGAAGTTCGCCACCACAGCGCACCGGAAGACGGCGTCAAGCTGCTGCCACCGTTGTTCACGTCCGAGCCGTTGACCAAGGAAATCCAGTAATCTCCGGGGCTTACGACATCATTTATCGACACCAACGTGTCGCATGCGTCCAAACCTGATATTGTTGTGGCGGGAAACGAGCAGCCAGGGGTGGTAGACGTTGGAAGAAGCAAATCGGCAATGGTTGCGAGAAGGGTGGCGCCGGTCAGTTTGAGGCTGCCGTTGTTCGGCGGCAGAATCGCGCCGGTAGGGTCCGGAACCAAATACACCAACATCGAACCGCCATCGGCGGGGGTATTGTCGGACAGCCTGAGCACCAGCGACGTAAGGTCCATAGGCATGGAAACGTCGAATTCCTGCGAAAGCGGTGAGCCAACCACGCCGGAGGTGCCAGTGGTCATTGGAAAATTGGCGTTGGCGGGCGTGCAGCCGCCGCCAGTCAGCCCATCCGGGCAGTTTGTGACAAACGAGCTATAGATCGGCGCGTTGTATGGCGTGGACACGGGCAGCACGCTGCCGGGCGACGCATGGGCTTGACCGGCCGCCATAAGGCCAGCCAGAGCCGCTACGATCGGTGCCAACAATGCCTTCATCCGCGATTACTCCAGGGGCCGGTTCTAGCCTGACAGCAATGACGCAAACCTCGTGCCAAAATGAGTAACCTAGTTTTTTCAGCAGGTTAGCAAAAATGAAAGACGGCTCGCCAATCCGCATGTAAAGTTTTCCGACACGCACTGCCGCGCCACGGCGTCCCTCCCATGCCTTTATATTGGCTTTTGTACCGTCAGCCAATCGCGCAGCAATGTCATGCATCCGCGCAGCAATGGCCTGACTGGGCCCTTGGCGATTCGCGGTAGGTCCCGGCTGTCGCAGGTTGCGGGCCCACCGGGGGGGCGGCAGAACCGAAAGCGCGCCAGGATCACGTCAGCGGACAAGCCACAAACAGGGTGGGGGGACCAATCTTCTCCTCGTAGAGACGGAGGTCATCGCCATAAAGGCGCGCGACCGCGTCACCGATTCGCCGAGTGTACAGGCTGCGTGGATCGGGACACCAGCCTTCGCTCTTCAAGCGGGCGATCTCGATGGCCGGAGTGTTGGAATGATCCACGGCTGCGGGCAAGAAGCGGTAGCGGTCCAACCCATGGGCCGTCCACGGCCTGGCATCCTTGACCTCCAGTCCGGCGCGATCCTTGATCGCTGAAATGGCCGCCGCGAAATTCTCGACCGCGAAATAGTCGTCATATCGGTCATAGACCAGAAAATCTGACTGGGGACGCCAATGCATATCGCCCGACAGAACCGTTGGGTCCGCCAGATAATCAACAAACGCGGCAAAGGTGATCTCGTCGAGAGCAAGGTCCGGTGCGACCAGCGCCCGAAGTGCACGCGCTGGCCCACGTTGCGCGACGATCTTGTCCAGAAAGCAACTGGCCAACCGCGCGAACGGGTCTCGCAGAATGACAAACGTGTAGCGCGCCTGGATAAGATCGCCGAGATCCGCGAGAAATGTGTCGTTGTTCTGATGGATCCATTTGAAACCGGATGCATCAGCGATGCAGCCGTTCGCGATCGCCAATGACAGTCGCATTGTCGAGCAGGCATTCTTCGGAATGAATGAATATATCGCCTCTGATCGGTAGACTTTGAGTGCGTGCGATGCGGCCGTCTGATGCCGTTCGTTAAGTCGTAAATTGCAATTGTCTGATTGGGCATACTTCAGGAGCCGGGATCGCGTCATTTCCCCAGGTCCCTTGGCCCCTGGTCCCCGCCATGGTGCGCTGCCGGGCGCAAGCCGCGCGATCGCTTGCTGCCGCGGACCTTGCGCCGGGCGTCTGGCCGCTCGCTACCTCGCGCTGGACCGTCATCACGTGGCAGGCAATGAATCGTGATGACGGCGGGTCCGGTAATGCTGCTCCAGGGCAGCGCTGCAGACCCGTCGGTCCAGCGCCACAATTGATTATCCGATCGTTCCGCGGCGTGCCACCCCGAACGCAGGCCCGGGTCGTCAGGGGCGATCACGAGCAGATCACCTGCATCCGACTGAATGGCAATACGGCTCACGCGTACACCCACGTCGCGGGCAGTCACCTGGTGGACGCCATCTGGATCGGGCGCCCACATGCCGGGCGCGATGCCAACACCCGACTCCAATCGAACGCTTGACCTGCCCGCGGGCACGACAAAGCCATAAGAGCCTTCGCTGGTGGCGACGGGAAGGATGACCTTGCCGTCGGCCGTCAGCCAGACCTTGGCGTCTTGCGCCGCACTTTCCGCCGGTTGTCGGATAGGTGAGGGTATCGCGTTGATCCGATCGCTTTCCGTCGACCGCACCGTGCAGACATCGGCGAACCAAACGCCCGTATCCGCGGCTTCGAAATACGTCGGGGTGAGGCCGGCGGGCTCGCAGCCAAGCTCCCGGATCAGGTCTCCATGATCCGATTCGAAGCTGGTGATCTGCGCCATCGATAGGACGCCCCGCCATTTGGAAATCTTCCGCGAGTGGATTTGTGGCCGTTTCGCGATAGCCGATTGATCCATGCGCCGAATATCTTCAGTGCGGGCGACATGCAGGGCTGCCATGCGCCGCGCCTTGCTGAATTTGAAATGATCGAAGATCCGCAGCATCGCGCCATCGAAATCTTCCATGACATCTTCAAGCCTGACATCCAGCGCGTCAATTCCGTTCTGCTTCCATTCCCGCATGGTTTCAAGCGTGCAAGACGTGTAGCCCTCAAGCTCGAAGGCGAGGCCAGCCGCCAAGGATCGATCGCGCAGATTCTGTTGATAGGATTTGCCGTTCAAGCCTTCCAGATAGGCACGCTTCCACTCTTCCGACCGGTGCGCGAAGGAATAATCGACGCGGGGCCATCTGATCGGCGGCGCGGGATCCATATCAGTATTGCGGCACCATTCCTCGTCGCAGCGGAGATGGTACAGGTAACCGGACACCCAAATATCCCGCGGATCGCGAATCAAACGGATTGCTCGATACGGCCAATCGATTGGGTCGCGGAGCAGGGAATGTGGCAGCAGAACGACATCTGGTTCGGGATCGAGCCGTTCGACCAACCCGTAGTAATTGACAAGGCTGAGGCCCAGCTTCGCACACACCTTCGTCATCACATGCAAAAACAGGCTCGTCCCGGTTTTATGGTACGAGAAGACAATCAATTGTGGCGAAGCGCGGGTCCTTTCGGATCGCGAGCTCATCGCACCCAAGCAATCGACACCGTCACCGCACGCAGGGTTCCAGCCCGACAACCGTCACGGAGCTTGAATTTGCGCTTGTCGGCGGTCACAGGGGCTTGGCATCCTTGGTTACGCGCTCTCGAAAGCGTTCGTTGATGTCCGCGATCGTACGCACGTCGTATTGTAAGCCCACCAGCTTCTGCGCGTCATCCTTCATCCCGATGACGTCGAACAAAGTCGTCACGTCACGCGTCGGGTCGGCCGGCAGATCGAGATCGCTGCCTTCTTGGTCCTCGCGGCGTGCCGCCGATCCAAACACCCGGACATTGTGCAGGTCATGGCGGGCGGATAGCGACAGAAGCGCATTCCGGTGGTGTCGCAGGGTTTTGGATGGTCGCATGTGTTCCGGTTGCTGCAAGGTTTAGGTATGGTCTCGTATAGCTTGGCGGGGTGAAACGGCAACGTCCTTTGGGTGCCCCTCTCCCCGCTCGATCCGCTTCGCGGCTCAATCCCCCTCAAGGGGGGAGGGAGCGAAGTGTACGCCGCCCTCACACCGTCGCGAACCGCTGCGGATCGATCGCCGCCACAATTTCCCCCGCCGCGCCCGGATCGCGCCCCAGCACCAGATCCGCCACCAACTGCCCCGCCGCCGGCGAGGTCTGGATGCCGTATCCACCCTGGCCGACGCACCAGAAGAACCCCTCGGCCGCCGTGTCCCAGCCGAACGCCAGGCTGTGGTCCGGGGTGAATGTCCGCAGGCCGGCCCAGCTACGCTCGACACGGCGCACCTCGATGTCGAGCGCCTGCTGCATGCGGTCGATACCGATGGCGATATCGAGCTCGTCCGGCTGCACGTCGTGCGGATACATCGGTGTCTCGTCGGCCGGCGAGACCATCAGCCGCGTGCGCGCCTCCGGCCGGGCGTACCAGGTGCCGGCCGCATCCATCACCATCGGCCAGTCTTCCGGGTCATGCGGCGCCGGATCGATGATCGCTGCTGTGCGCCGGCACGGAGTCAGCCCGAGCGGCGTCACCCCGGCGATCGCGGCGACCTCGTCGCCCCAGGAGCCGGCGGCATTCACCACCACCGGCGCGCGGAAGATCGCGCCTGCCGCGGTCTCCACCTCCCACAGCCCGGCGCGCCGCTCGATCCGCCCGGCCCGCGCCCGCAGCGCCAGCACGCCGCCGGCCGCGCGCAACTGGCGCAGGAAGCCCTGCTGGATCGCGGCCACGTCGAGATCCGCCGCGTCCTCGATCGCCGCGGCGGCGAGGTAGTCGCGCCGCATCGCCGGTAGCATGGCGTAGGCGGTGTCCACGGCGATCGGGCGCATGTCGGTGGCGGTCTCGATCATGCGCGCCAGGGCCTCGCGCTGGTCCTCGGGCGCCACCGTCAGCACCGGGCGGGGGCGCGTCAGGGCGTGCTGGGTAAAGCCTGGTGGTGGGTGCAGCAGGAACGGCAGCGACAGCGCGTTGAGCACGCGCACGTCGGGGGGGCCGTAGTTCAGGATCCAGGTGGCGGCGGAGCGGCCGGTGGTGTGGTAGCCGGGCGCCTCCTCCGCCTCGATCAGCGCGACGCGCCGGTGCGGGGCGAGGTGCGCGGCGGCGGTGGAGCCGGCCATGCCGGCGCCGATGACGAGAATGTCGAAGTCCTGGGTTATCATGCAGTGCACAATCGCAGCCTGCGGTGGCTGGGGGCAAGGCAAGCTTTTCTGCTTGAATATTGCGCGGCACCGGTCGTTCGAGTGCCACAGGGGATGCGTCTCGCTATCAATCCTGCTTGTTTCATAGGAGGTAGTACTACACGCGAGCCATGAACTGAAATCCACGCCTAACGCGTAGTAGCCCCACGCTGTTCGTTCGTACAAGACCTTCAGCCCGTGTATCGGAGCCAGAAACCGGTTGCGGCGACGATCCCGGTAACGTAACATACCGTCCGTGTATTTTCGGAGGGGAGAGCATGAAGATCGAGACCGCGATCGAGGCTGCACTCCGCAACGTCGCCCTGCACGGTGATACGGATATCTTCCCTTTTCCCTTTGAGAACCTCATATTCAGTGATCGCGTCTCTGAGTCTCGGGCCGTATTGGAGAACATCCATGCGGACTACTCCAAGTGGCTCTCTACGTATCCGCCACAGACCATTACAACCTTGACCCAGGTAGGCTACACAGGATTCAGATGGGCGACAATGATCGATCCATTCTGGAACGCCTATTACCTGGCATTAGTGATATCCGACTTTAACAGCTGTTTTCAGAATCTGCTGTCCGATCAGCCACTTACGGGGCGCCAGAAAGTTGTTGGCACTACGAACCCGCGGTTCGGGTGGTGTTCTTCTGTCTACGGATCAGGCGCCGGTCGGCTGGTGATTTGGATCATCGGCGGCAGCGCGACGCCGACCGCTTGGAACACGGCGCCGGCACATCCGCCAGCGGCGGCGCGCAGGCGCAGCCTTCGGCCGGCCTGGTCGATGTCGGTTTGAACGAGTTGATCGAGATCGTGAACAATATCGGCCCATTCGTAGCGACGCCCCGCGGCGTCGAGACGATCGATGAGTTCCTTGCG